>Ga0123357_10005540_pt1 | contig 15141 bp, 6 predicted proteins | sample TergutEmb28metaG_FD_89873 | JGI IMG/M metagenome (GOLD analysis project Ga0123357, IMG submission 89873) | Embiratermes neotenicus P4 segment gut microbial communities from Petit-Saut dam, French Guiana - Emb289 P4 | ecosystem: Host-associated > Arthropoda: Insects > Digestive system > Gut ... | reverse complement strand
TCCAATTTCCTGTACATGTGTTCATATTTATGAGATACAAGACATACATCATCTGCATATTCCATATCTTCAAGTGATTCCTGTAATCTCCAGGTTAATCCTCTTTTCTTTCCATCCAAGGCTCTGCACAATACACCATCCATAACCAGCAGGAACAATAATGGTGACAGAAGGCAACCTTGCCAAACCCCTGATGATGTCTTAATTAAGCCAGATAACTGATCTTCATGCAGCACCCTACAGCTGAAGTCCTCATAGCCTTCTTTAATTATATTTGTAAATTTGCTGGGAAGTCCTCTAACCTTTAACTCGTCCCAGATCCATGTCCTATTTAAGGAGTTGAAAGCTCTCTGATAGTCCACAAACAACATGTACAGATGTGACTGGAATTCAACGGATTGTTCTCTAATCACTCTTAAGGTATTGATCTTGTCAATGCATGACCTGTTATGACAGAATCCAGCCTGTTCTTTCCGGAGGCCCATCTCCATTGAGTTCTTGATCCGCTCTAGTATGATTTTATTGAAAATTTTACTAATCACTGTGAGTAGAGTAACGCCTCTCCAGTTTCTACATTGGCTAAGATCTCCTTTCTTTGGAAACTTTATTATGATTCCTTCTTTCCATTCCTTAGGGAACATCTCTTTCTGCCAAATATCTTGAAATAATGGGAGCAGAATATTTGCCGATATGTATGGGTCCACCTTTAAAACTTCATCTGGGATATTATCTGCTCCTGCGGCTTTCCCGTTCTTCATTGCTTTTATGGCATTAACAATTTATCTCTTCAAAGCAGATCTAATACGTATTGGTAGCTCTGTTAGTATACTTGTCAATTCATTTCTTTCCATACATGTGGTGGAAGTATTGAGTATCTCTTCCATATACTCTTTCCATCAATGGGTTTGTCCTTCTATAGATGTAATAGATTTACCTCCTTTATCTCTTATCGGGACTATAGTTGGCCGTACATTGTTCGTTAACCATCTCACAGCATTGAACATACCTTTTATGTTCCCTTGGTTTGGGCTGCTTGAGCTTCATTCACAATCCTATCTGCATAAGCTCTATGGTCCCTCCTGACACTTTTCTTTATCTCCTTACTTAAGGCTGCATACTCTTTTACCAACTCCTTACCTTTCCTAGTTCTTGCATATGTTGCACACATCTTACCCTTCACTTGTTTCCTTCTCTCTATCAACTTCCAAGTGCTGTCAGATATCCAATCTTTTCTTGTATTATCTTCCCACCCAAGTGTGTTTTCGCAGATGGATTGGAAAGTGGTCTTTATTCTTTCCCACTTTTCTTCTACTCCTTCAGGTATCTCATACCTTAGAACGGAAGCCTGTTCACGTAACTTCGTTTTAAATGTCTTTTGACATTCAGTATCTTCGAGGCTCTTCAGATTGTAGCTCCTTCTATTTATTATCTTCCTTATAACCCTTTGTGTCTTAACCCTGAGTATCCCCATGATCATATGATGGTCTGACCCTATATCTGCCCCTCTCTTGTTCTGGACATCTAAGAGTGATTTACTCCAGTTTCCACTTATACATATATGGTCTATTTGGTTTCCTCCCTGCTTGTCTTTATCCGGGGGTATCCATGTCACCTTGTGTCGTTCCTTATGTGGGAAAACCGTACCGCCGATAACAAGGCCGTGCTTCCCACAAAGTTCAATCAAGAGTTGTCCGTTTTCATTCTCTTTAACACGAGGCATTCCATGCCTACCCATTATGTGTTTAATGTCTTGGTTATTGTTTCCTACTTGTACATTGAAGTCTCCCATCATCACAATTATATCACTTCTCTTTATGCCTAATAAGGTTTTATCCAGGAGGCTATAAAAGTCTTCCTTCTCATCAAGTTCAGCATTCTCTGTAGGGGCATAGCATTGTACTATAGACATTTTCCTTAACTTGGTTTGGATTCTAGCTGTAATGATCCTTTCTGATACTGGGTTCCATTCCAAGAATGCTCCCCTTTTATTTTTATTTACTAAGATCCCCACTCCTCTTATGTGATCATCATCTACGTTAGGCATTCCTGAATATACAAAAACATTGCCATTTGTAGTCTACGTTCTTCCACTACCATTCCATCTGACTTCACTAACATCCATGACAGCAAGCTGATATTCTCCCATGATCTTATTTGACTGGGTCAATCTACCTTTTTGGTATAATGTTCGGACATTGTATTGTCCTATTCGTGTCTTCACTCAAGAGCATTGGTTCATCAACAGATAGTCAGTCCGGCTTTTCTTTCTCATAGACTTATTGAAAACATCAATATTTCGGCGTAGGCAGGGTGTTAACCTACCTGTCCTATCCTGATGGTGGGGCTGCCACATTCTTGGCATCAGGCTGCCATGCTGTATAACCTAAATGTCTATGGCATTTCCTCCACAGCAGTTGGTAAGGTTATCCTGCCTATACTCAGTCACCAGAACCTCATCTGTGTTAACAGGGTCCACCACTCGAAGGTGAGGTTGGTGTTTGGGAAGGAGAGGTTATGTTAGCTTTCAAGGAGCGTCACATCACTTCCCCTTAGACCCCGTCTGCATTTCATAGACAGAAATATCTGAAACGTGAAGATATGTTCTTGCAATTACCTTTCAGCTTCACATTTTAGAGTATGTCATCACAAGGAATTGAAATTGAATGGAATGTGTCACCTTCTTTTCTTCGTAGTTTCACGTGTGAAACTCTTTGAGCATACACATGTCAACACACATCCATTTCCTGCAGACTCAGTCTGTGTTTCAAATTACAATTTTCACTCTGATTCTGGCATTTAGTTTTTTCAGGCTGGTCATATTTTGGTAAATAGGTATACTCTTTGACATTGTATGAGTAGTGAAAATTCAGTGGAGTTGGAATAGGAGACCTAGGTGACAAACCTGTATTTGGCAGAAAATATGTTGACTTCTTCATGGAAAATGGAAGCCAAATATTGGGGTGCATTTTCTGATGGAAGGTAGGTAAGGATCTTCTTTTAGATGCATAATTTTCTTTAGCTTATCTAATAAAACATTATTTTTTTGTTGTTGTTCATAGTACTTGAAAATGTCAGATTACTCCCATCCATGAGAGTGCACCACACACTTGCTTCAGGCTGTCATGTTTGTGAGCATTTCTAAGCCCTGTGTGTTTGCTGCAGTTGCCTTAAATTTCCGTGAAGTGGGGAAGAACTGTTTCATTACCATTTGTCAGAGAGTGGACAGTTGCTTGGGTGGTGCATATGTTGTGACGGGAGTGATAGGGTGAGGAAAGCATACGGTTTGTTAAGCAGTTAAAAAGTAATTCCATGTAATTCTGGTATCCCCTACTCCTTCCCGCCCATGTCGTAGGTGGAGACTTTTGACTGACCATGAATTTTGTCAAGAAGAATTATGCAGCAGGGAAGTATTTTGTTCGTGTTGAATGTTGGCTGAATATCCCATCTACAGAAAGACATAATTTTGTGGGGAGTTAACATTGATTTTTATAAATGTGTGCATTTTTATTTACTGGCAACCCATTCCAGTGTGTGCAGTTCATTTTTGAGAGGGTTTGACAAGTGGAGGAAGTTCTTAAATGTACACCTAAAAATTTTGGATTCTATTTTTACTTGAAATTTTCTTCTTTCACAGACCCTCATGTGTGAATACTGACACAAGGACATGCAGAGCTTCAAACTCTTCTAATTGCTCTGTGTTGCGAACACCGTCCAAGCCTGACGTCTATCCAAGGAAATGACAAAAGTGTGCAGGAATAATGTCTTTGAATTGCATTCTTTTCATGTACAATATTGTTTTATAGTAGCACACTATAACAGTTTTGATATAGGATGTGTCCATACAACAGTGGCACAGAACAGTGTGGAAAGTTTGAATGAGTCATGCTGTTATGTTAAACTGTGTTACATTCAAACCACATGTTACTTTGTGTTTGAGAGTGTGAATGTGTATGTTGTGAATGAGCATGACTGTTTGAGATGGCAAATTTAGTCAACCAGTGGTGAAAGTGATAGGTTCTTCAGGACATGTCTGCTTTGACAGTTGAATTTGTGATGTAAACCAGCCAGAAGAGAATTCCAACTTCAGAGCATTGTAAGAATAATGCTCACATTGACTTACATAATATATGTAAAATACAACATTTAGTGTTTTTTATGTACATAGTAAATTGAGCTCTTTTTATGTTTACAGTTTTGAAATGGTTGGTTGATGGCTCAGTTTTCATGTTAATATTTGTGTATTTAACAGAGAAAGGACAGTGACACTGGCTTTCTCCATCCTGCAAATACTGAGTTCATTACCATAATAAAGATCTTTTGAAGAAAGCATGACTGTTTCTTTGTTACTGCTACAGTGAAGGGAGGCCTTTGATAAAGGACTGTACTGCCATTTGGCAGAGATGGACAAAGGATTTCTGGGTAGTGCCTTGGCTGTTTTTGAATGGGAACATTCACAATATGGAGTAGGACACATTACAGTGTGGGGGGTGAATCCATTGTTTCTGGGGAGGGAGGTGGGTGGTCATACTCATGGATGCTCGTCAGTGACACCTGAACATTTGTTGCCTCATTACCACTTAGTGTTCTACATTCCTGTGGGACTAGCCACTTTTTAACGTGTAACAGTGTAGAGCAGCAACAAATTTGTTTCCTGTTCATTTGAAAAACTAGTTTGTCTCCAATACAACACAGTGTGATATGTAATTTGCATGAATAATATGATACATATTTCAACATGGTTTTGTTTTTAAGGATTCTTGCAAATTACTAGCAGTGCTATGAAATTATATGGCACATCTCTCACTGAATGTGATAGTGGCACAATCCAAAACTTTCCCACTTTAGAGTTAATACTGTGATTGAGCTTCAAAGTATAACAACTACATCTGACAATAATGGCATCTAGCTCAGTGTGTTGGAACAAACAAGTGTGTTGGTAATGTTAGATGTTATATTTTTCAGCTCAATCAAAGTACTAACTCCAAATGACAATTTTTGGATTGTGCTACTGTTGCATTCAGTGAGCAATACAAACTGTGGATTAATTAGCTCATAATACTGTAAATGTTCTTGTAGCTATAAAATTACAATGAGAGTATAGTCCTGTTGAGATTATCTGCATCTTTTGTTATGCTGCAACTTTCTGTTGATGTGTGTTATTTATCTTCCTCGTGTTAATGTGTGTAGGTATTTTTAAATTCCTCTTGTATATCCTGATTTTTTATAGAGTTACCTGCATAGCGGTATTTTTGTTCTTGTATACATACCTTTGCTCTTTGTTCCTGATTACATTCTGACCAAGGTCTGTTGAATTCTGAAAAGTGTTGTCCCAATCTATACCATAAAGTATAGTGTGTTGTGTCATCACAGGACCATGTGTCAGAGTTATGTGCCCCACGAGAAATGGTCGAAGTGAGCTACAATTTATGTGGCATAGTGACAGGATGGACATAAAAGCAGATAATCTGAAATATTTTGTTTGGCATATTCACACAACTTCACAATTTACATTTCTCTTCATACTGCTGATGTTTAATTTGTTCTTGTGAGCTGTACGCTTTACATAGCAGAACCAAGTGTCCTGGTAGCTGTAATGACACTGTATTTGGACCCTGTGATACCAGTAGTCTACGTGTGGCAAGTGTTAAAACTGTCTTCATATGTGCTGCAACAGCCAGCATCTTGTAGCATACTGGCATAAGCTACCAGCTGCATATCTGTGATGACATGGTGTTTGTAATGTCTGGTGCTGTGTAAACAAGTCGTCCATTATATTTAGCGTGTATGATTTCTTGAAAGTGTCAGAATCAGGAAGTGGAAACAGATGTAAGAATGGGTGATCCAGAATATATATTGTGTGAGATTTGAGGTTCTCACAGTGGTCCAGTCTTGTGGGAAGTTAATAACATGTAAGCTGGTAAGTAGTTTCTGATGATGTGCAGGAGCATTGTGTCTTTGTTGGGTCAAGGGGTCAAAGAAGTGACTGTTTGACCTTGAAGGTGTGTCATTTAATAGATGGTGAATGACTACTACTGAACAGAAAGGTAATGGCTGACACTAGAGTAGTTAGTGCCACTTTTAAGACTTGAAGTAAACTCTATGAATTTAACTGGGAGTCTGCAGCAGTCTGGTTTTTGGCAGAAAGAAGTTTTTCATTTTGGGTAATTAGTTGAGAAATCTGTTAAAAGTGGTGTTTTGAGGGATGTGTTGTGTCTACATAATAGGCATCCAGTACATCATAATCATTCAGAAGCTAAGTTCACATGTGCTAGGACTTACATAAAAGGAAGATGTGTGTGGATGATCCTAAACTGGATAATCTGAGCACAGATAATTGGTATTCTGCTGTGTGTTGCAAGGTAAAGTTCTCTATTCAGATGGTGTAGCATTGCTTGATTTGCAAAAAGCAGATATTTATCACCATATGGCTTAAATTTGTATTCACGAACTATAATGCCATGCTGTTCCCTTTGTTGAGAGTATAATAGAATAAATTAGGTAGCTCTGAAAGAAGTCTGAATTATGTTGAACAGCTGTGTCACTGTAATTTCTGCAGCTAGAGTAACAAAGGCATCGACCAGTACTAACTGGCAATCCCTAAAGTTTGACTAATGAGGTTATCTGGGGACATTCCAGTTAAGGCATTATATACACGTAACTTCCCAATTAGGTTGTTATACTTGGTTCGTTATTAATATTGATGTTGATGGATTTCTGTAGTTCTTACAAAGAATAACCAGGGAGGCTGCTATTATGACTTACTACAATGAACTTGGTCAGTAATGTCTATGTGGTACTCCGTGTGGCACAAATTTGATTAATAACAGTAGGAGGTTACAGTCATATTTATTGGTATGTGAGTGGATTGAAATGCTGGTTAACCAGTGAATATTTACTGGGAAATCAGAGAGTTGCAGATATAGACTAATGCAACTTGCTGGAAGCTTCAGTTTTGGTGACCATGTATATAATATGTACCTATGCACGGAGTGGACATTGACTTGTTATGTGTCACTAAAATTCTGCAGCCTTTTGAACTTGTGGGTAAATACAACCTTGATTCTAGGGTGCATTTTTTTCGAGGGATCCAGAGAGTGCAAGAATAAAATTTTGAAATTATGGCAGATGTAATTGAACGTATATTTAATAATTGTGAGTGGTAAGATATACTGTTGAGTGAATCCAGTCTTTTCTCATTGTATGTCTAGGACATTTTGTATGTTTACTTTGTACCAAAAACAATTAAGAAAGTACCGGCTACATGTAAGTAAAGAAGTGGGTGTTATTAGCATAGATTAATGGATAGAATTCCTTTACTTTGGCTGTGAATTCCTAGCTGCCCCTATTTGTGATGATAATTTTAATGGTCACCTAGTGGAAAGCCCATTTCTACATAGTCCAAGGAGCTAAAATAGTATCCCTGTGAACTTTGGCTACTGAGATAGGATTCTTTTACGCTTTTTTACTCTCTGTTGGTTCATTGCTTTATCTTTAGGGAAACCGAGTTTCTCTTCCTGCCGTTGGAGGCAAGGCATTATAAAGCTCCCCGCCAAATGCCAAACGTCCAGTGATCGACGTCTATCACAATCGAAGGTAGGAGGAAACGGAATTTGAAGTACCCACAAGTCCATGCTTGGGGAAATCATTCGTTAGAATTTGAGTCGATAATGCCGTTCACATGCTGAAAAAAGTTGTGTATTTTATGTTATGTCATGCTATTAGCATAATTTTATCGAACGTGTGTATGTGATAGTTGGTATAAATGACAATAGCAAGTACACGTGATAAGGTTTTCATTATGACACCGTTTGAAACATTTTGGAAGTTGGTTAGCGGTATCCAGAAGCCCAACAGTGCCCGTTAAGGGGTATTAAAGTGGCGTTATAGTTTTTGGAAGCGATGTGCATTTTATGTTATGTTATATTGTCACGTACTTTTCACAAGGCGCTTGAAAGTAGCAAAGTACACGTGGCGTGAAGTTTTCGTTATAACCTGGTACGAAAGGTTATTTATGGTACAATTCAGAAAGTGTGGCTAGAGAGTGGTGTTTAAGTGACAGTATACTGTGGCGCTCGGAAATAAGTTATAATGTGAAGTGGTAAGCATAAACTTTTATTTTAGTTGAGAGGTTTATGTATAGTTTACGGTGTACGTGTACCTTTCTGCCCTTCCCAAATGAAACATAACCTAACCCAGAATAGCATTCCTTGGAATGAAATGTACTGCCCTGGTGGGTGTTATGGAGATCACTCTAAACATTTCTAAGAAGCGAACACATTGTTGTCAGTCTTGGCACAATTCGGTTCTCGCATGTTGTGAGATATGGCACGTGGACGGGATGCTTTATGTGATTCCTGTTCGATTTTCATTATTTTATTAAATAATAGGGGAAAAAAGAGCGACGTAGTTTAGTTGTATACAAAGTGAAACAAGTGGAATGAACTGGGAATGAACCAGAGTAACCAGAATCCCAGGTATGCATGTCTGATTAGGCAAGTGCAGTCCCTCTGAATTTCAGAGTTGGATGAAGAGTCTCATTCATATGCTGATTTTTCAGTTGTAGACTTTGAGAATTTTCAGGTAAGTGTGCAAGGTTTGAGAGATTTGGTTTATGTTATGATGCTGTCATTTTCTGAGATTGTATGGTATCACTGGTTGAAATGAGAATGGAGTGTTGGTGGAATGATGCTGACAGATTTAAACTGATGTGGTTGGATAAAAAACCAAATCACTGCTACTTTGTGAATTTCAAATACCCCATGGGATGAACCTGAGATTGAGCATGAACTTCTTGGTTAAGATATGTGATTCACTATGTGAGCTATGTCATGGTCTGCAAGGCTTATTGTTTTTGATGCTGTGTAGTGCTGTAGCTAGTTGCCAAAGGTTTGGTGGAATTGTTGGACACTGGGGCATCTTTGGTAGATTGCTTCAGCATAAATTGGTGTTACTCAAATTCTGAGCCGTGACCCAGAGTAGGCCAGTAGTTTTCTCATGACCCCAGGAGTCAGAAATAAAGATCGATATAAATTACGGCATGAATGGTTGTAACAAGTGTGATATTTTAACAATGTAATGAAATTAAGATAAACATGTATGCATTTACATATTATTCATGAGCCTGAGTTGAGTAATGTGATGCCTGTTATGGCTCTTATATCTACAGGCAGTCTCCAGATTTTGTACTTTAATTTGTCTGGTTTTGTGATCTGTTCCTCAAATTGAAAAAATGTTGCCAACCACACAGCAACTTCATTAGGAAAAAAACAATTACTTGGTTTGGTTGATGTGATTATTTTTTATTGATAAGCTGGCAACCATGGTAGTCCAATCAAACCAGTGTTGTCACATTGTTTCAACATCTGATTACATACATGAGAAACAAATGCTGCTTTCAATACACTTATCAAAATAGTGTGAGTTAGTAATAAGTAGATGCATCAAAACTGTTCCACAATCCATGCAGAATAGCTTTGCATCCCAGAGTTGAGAATCACTGGCGTAAATAAGCTGGCATCTGGACTAGTTCTGAAGGGGCTACAGAGGAATTGCGATGTACAAGTCGGCTAAAACACTTCCTCCAAGGAAGTGAATACATGCTTGAATCATAGAGGACAAGAGTAGTTTTATTTTCAAATTCTCTTCATAAAGTTAACAAACTTTGTGTTTTCTGCATTTAAAATGCAAAAGACAGAGCTGCTGTGATTTTGTATCACAAATTGAAGCAGTATTATTGACAGCATGAATAACTTAAGCTACAAGAACTGTAACTTCTCACATGTCTTATAGATGAGCCTAAACATGATACAAATCCTGTGTATAGAGGTATTGAGTTTATTATGGGCAAATTTTGAAAACTGCAGTCTCTGAGAAAGCAGATCATCAAGACTTTAAGAGATATTTGAGGCAGCCTGCTTGTTCTTGCAAGAGGAACCCATTCACAAGGTGGTAAGAAAATAAGAAAAACATTTCTATTAGCTCAATTTGCAATTGGAGGGGTACCAGCATTGTAAGTGGTGAGATGAAGTTTGGCAGTGCTGTATCAGTTGAGGGATACCTAATACCAGAAGTTATTGGAGAGCTCTGTGCTTTAGCTTTGTTTGTTGTGTGAGATGTTTTGCCAACAGGAGGCAGGTGTTCGGGCAGTAGTGTTAAAATGTGTGTTCCATATCCATGTAATTTATATTCTTAAATAAAGTGACTGAGCTCCATAATTTTAGTTGTACTCATAACACTCAACACATGAGCCTTAACATAATATGATGTCATTCCATGGATTTACTTGTGATTTTATGCAGACTACCTGTGATAGTGAAAGATAATATTTTTGCTGAAATGAAACTAGGCTGTATGATTAAATAGATCAAGTGTGCGGTTGACTTCCCCAGTATAAAGCTGTGAAGGTACTGAATCACAAAATTCAGTGTTACTTCATGTTGTATGTTGTAGAGTTTGTAAATCACGGGTGCAAATGCAGCAGTTCTGTTCCATTTCATGGTGATGAGACAGACACATGTTTGATGTGCACGTAACACCAGAGATTTTCTATGAACTGTCCCCAGTATAGCACGCATTTTGTCCAGTTTTCCCTTTTTGCATGTTCTGTGACTGTGACTTTGAACGTATTGTTAAAAACTTAGTTGTTTGTACAGTGTTTCATATGTAGAACTGGCATATCAAAAAATTCTAGTCTGAATTACATGATGATATTTCTTATAGCAACTCTCTTTACTCAGTGTATTATTCAAATGTCTGCACATTGATTACAGTATAGTCACAAGGATCACAACCTCTGATATACAGTGGGAGAATGAGATGGTGAGTGGGTTTTGCATGTAGCACTAGTAAACCAATGGGGCAAAACTGATGATAGGCGTCATTGAAAAATAAAGGCACTGTATACTTTACTGGTTAACTGGTGTGCTGCCTGTTACAATTTCAGTGTTCAGCAAGCTGTAAAATGAGACCTGACATATAATATTACCATTTTTAGGTGTAGTGAGTTCTGTATTTATTGTCTTGTTGAGTTAATGGATTAATAAAGAAACACTGTATTACCATATTATGTATTTATTTGTTTAATGATTTGAAAACTATTTGAGCATAATTGGTTTCCTTTGTAGTACAGTCTATAATATAGATTGTAATACTAGATATAAAGCCTCTGTCTGTGTAATTTATTTTATGTATTTAAATACAATTTTGTGAGAAGGGGTCATTAGGTTTCACCAGACTCCCAAAGGAGTCCATGGCACAAAAGTTTCAGAACCTGTGCCATAAGCTGTATAACAGTTGCAGAAGCATGTTCATAAAAGAGAACTTATTCCTTACATTTAAATGTAAGGTGGCCCACAAGTGTTTTGTTGCTGTTAACTCCGAAATTTCTAGCCTCAAAAAATGAAATAAAAAGTGGCAAACAAAATTTGGGCAGTATCAAAAGCTGTTTTGGGTCAAGGGGCCAAATTTTGGTGTTGAAGTGATTGTATCTGTTCACTGTGTCTTAAACTGCTGGCCATTATGGCTGTGGTTCCCAGAATTTTCAAAAACTCCATACATGACTGGGGGTAAATGGCAAATAATTTCAGAGCTCTGAGTCTATTTCAAGTCTTGGGGAAGTCCTGGAATTTATCTGAAAACTGAACTGAACTCCCTCATGGAAAGTGACAACATTCACAGTGATCATTTTCTGATAGTACAGTCAGCTTCTCACAAGGAATTCTGTGCATTTTTTAACTTCTTAAAGGGTTTCATGAAATTTCTGTAGGTTAGTGACTTGGAACTAAATTGAAATATCAGTTGTGCATTGACAGTGGGTGCATTTGGCAATGAAGGAGCGTAATTTAAAGAGGTGAAGAAAATATACAGGGACATGGGTTGCTAATAAAATTATCTCAAAATTATGTACATAAACAAGCAAAACCATGCAACTGTGTTACGACTTTGCAGGCAGACAGACATAAAGGTATCATAATAAGAATAAAGCAAGCATTAAACAGTACTGGTAGTGTGGTTGGAATAGCATGGGTTACAGTCTGCGGGGGTGTGATGGTGTGCAGTCAGAGTTGGCCATGCAAAGGGAGGTGATTCCTTCCCCTCAGACATCTGTGCCTGTTAAACTGCACACTGTCACATCCCAAACATGAGCTCTAAATATTTTTGGCCAGCAAGAATCTCATATAGAATATATTCCAGTCTGCAGGATTGTGATTCTGTGTTGTTGGGTGAGTAGTTCTCAGCATTTCGAACAGTTATACTATCTTTGTCTTCAGGGTCAGGCAGGCCAAGAACAATAGTTGCTAATTGCTATTACAGCATTCTTGCAGAGGAGGGTGATCAGATTCTAAATTCCCATGTGGACATATCTCACCCCTGTGCACAGTGCATTACCCTAATGCTTTGAATGAAGCATAGTTTACTGAGGGTATAAATGTAAAAGTTATTGCTGTTTGTCTTTTGCATACCAAACTGATCTGGCACCAGAGATATTCTCAGCTGTGGCACTGTGCAGTCTGGCAGATACACACTGACATTTCAGAGTACCTGCCGCCTCCATCATCAGGGTGGTGGAGGCGGTGGGTTCCTCTCACCCAATGTTACATATCTACCGGTTTACAGTGGCTGGACCAAGGTGACAAGCAACATCATTATCATCACTTTGAGAACCTCAGATCTCATTTTATGACACTCAACAAGTCCTTGAAATCTCAGCCACAGTCTGATTGATATGAGATTATAAATTCAGATATATAATTGTTGTATGTGTGAGTAGTTTGATTGTCAGGGTGTCTGTGAACAAGTCAGAAGGTGTTGTCCCCTCGTCTGCTTGTGGTTGAGATCTGGGCTTTTCACTGGAGTGACTTTGCCCTGCTGGGATGTGACACTGCAGTTTGATAGACGTGTGTCAGGACTGTAACTGGGCACAAGGAAACCAAACATAATTCTTAATTCATTATGATTAACCCTGGCATTACTACATGAAAAAGCAACACCTTTTAGGGTCCATTTGTACCCCATGTTATGTACCTTATACACGGTAAACCTCTAGAGTCTTGTGTTGACTGCATATTTTAGTCTTGTTATAATGAAATTAGCTGCAGTGTGCACCCAGCACTTTGGTGGATGGAGATATCAGACAGAGCTGAGATGACATAGTTGATGTATTGAGTAGGCTACAGGTTCGAGTGCTGAGGTATCATACTTTGATTCCTGGCAGGGGAAGAGATTTTGCTTTATTCCAAAGTGCCCATGCTAGTTCCGGTTCCCACCCAGCCTCCTGTTCAGTGAGCATGGGGGTGGCCTGGCATGAAGCAGACCGTTCATGTTCATTTACTGTAGTGCTGAGGTTGACTGTGTGTGTGTGGAGCTGAACCTCCACTCCCCTGAATGCCTGCATGGCACACACAGGAACAACTTTACAGATACCATTTTGCACTGAAAACGCTGAATTAGATTCCTCTCTGAAGAGTGGCTTTTACACGCTTACTGCGTAACATCACTGTCAGAATGTTCACTAGGCATAAACTCTGTGTTTAACCTTCTAACTGTGAATGTTCATCACAAACAGCCTCAAAAAGTGTGGTTTTCAGCCTATTTCTTCTTGCCTTTTACCTGTTATGGGATAATTTTCTTATATCTGAAATGACCAGCATATACGTGAACAACACAACAAAGAAAACACCCTGCCACCCTCAGTCTGTTTATTCTCTTGGCATACTAATAACAGAAAACGTAACACTGCCACAGTTACGCCATTTCAGGCTTCGAACGCGGTGTAAATGAGATCTGCGCTCTTTTGGGATTTTACGCAGCGTCAATTGGCAGTTTCTTGCCCGACGCTTCAAGACAACAGTTGGTGGTTGTGAAATTCTCACAGCGGTGTTGGTGAAGGTTTATGTCATCTGGGACATTTGGCCCTGTCGACTGGTCAGTTTACCTTTATCTTCAGGGCCAACAGTCCAAGGTGAAGGCACTACCTTCCACTAAAACGTCCGTAACCCCTCACCAGTCGACACCTGTGCAAGAACGTCATGCCTCAGAACAGAAGGCCCAGTTACTGTGTATAACGCGTCTTTTACGGATCTGTGAAGATCACTGCCGCATTCACAAAAGCCCCATACTGGATTTATATTTTTCGTTCCGTGCATTATGATATATTAAAACTGATTAACACCAAGTGCACAATTCTACAGTCTATGTAAACTTTCTATTACACGTGGAAGCTAACAGAAAGAGTACGTAGATTGTAGAATTGTGCATTTGTTAATTTTTTAAAAATATTTTCCCTTCTATGCATAGCTTACCGAAGGGGTCCTTTTTCACTGACGTTTATGGACTGAAATTTTGTGTGCAATTCTTGCATTGAGATCTTCAGTCTTCTAGGATGTTACGCAGCGTGTATTGCTAGTTAGCTACGGACGTTTCAGGACAACCTACCGGTCCCATCTTCAAGGGTCAAGCAGGACACGTGGTAAGAATTGCTATTCTACAATGTGTAAAGTCCCAAAAAATCGTAGATCTCACTTCATAGTTGATTACATATTTCCAGCAAAGCCAGTTCTTTTCCTGATGGAAAACCAACACTGTAGTAAATAATACACTATCGGATTATAATGCCGCAAGAGGCAGTTAATAATTGTCTGACGTGCATAGTGTGCAGAAGCTTCGTATTCTAGGTGTTGTGAATGTGTGTTTTACCACGCTTACTACCAAGAGGGATCCCTTTTGTTCCGACATATAAAAATAAAAGCCAGTTAAGTGCATGAAAAGTAATTAACTTATTGAAGTACCGAGGAATACTGCAGACATCACCTACATAAGGTGCAGGTGAAACTTAACACATCTTTTAAGCTCATCGTAATTCAGTGTTAATAAAAATCCAACCAGATGCAACAGTATGCAGATATTTATTTACTACAAAGCCACTCCACATGTTTCGGGTGTCACAGCACCCATCACCAGGAGTACTAAAACCTGTAACCGCAGCCTCCGGTGCGGGTCATAATACTGGTACAGCTACTTCCCTCCAACGTCCCGATCAGGCCACGTTGGAGGGAAATAGCTGTATAGCACGTTCGAAACGTGATGGCACACGCGCAGAAACCAGATTTGGTCTTTCAGCGAAACGGACGAGTCCATTTAAAT
>Ga0123357_10005539_pt1 | contig 15142 bp, 9 predicted proteins | sample TergutEmb28metaG_FD_89873 | JGI IMG/M metagenome (GOLD analysis project Ga0123357, IMG submission 89873) | Embiratermes neotenicus P4 segment gut microbial communities from Petit-Saut dam, French Guiana - Emb289 P4 | ecosystem: Host-associated > Arthropoda: Insects > Digestive system > Gut ... | reverse complement strand
TTTTTCTCCAATAAATCTTATCAGATACAGAGCAAGTCAATAAGTACATAGTTTGCATAGCAATTGTCATAATATACATAACAGTTTTATCCAAAAATACAATTTGACACTAAAATCTTATTAGAATAGAATTAAATAATTCTTTTCCTGTTTAGTATATTGCGCTTATATGGTAGTTGTGAAGTAAGTTTCATTTGGAGTTACACTAAATTATTCATCTAAGCTATATAAAGAATTTTCCAGGAGAAAACTCCTTAATTTAATTTTAAAATGCATCGGATCTTTAAAAAGCAACTTAATACTAATTGGCAAATGATTAAAACTTTATTCCTGAATAAAGAACTCCTCTCTGAACCAATTTCAAGTTTGTAGATAGATGATGTAAGTTGAGATTATATCATGGCACCCATAGGCCGAAACATGTAGTTTTTCTACTGCTAACAAACACCATCAATTAGCCACATATTTATAGTTGTGTTTTTGACTGAATTTACCTCACCATATAGTTTAACCCTTATCCTGCAAACGTGGAGAATATGGTGAGTTCCTAATATTGCCAGAAAATGGCAGATGGGATTTAACTCGGTGTTTGAAGGGTTAAACACACAACGGGGATGGCACACCTCAGAATTTTGACAGGGAATGTTTCGATATGTTTTAGAGGCTCAAAGTTAATGGAAAAACATCTCCATATTCATCATAGACCCAAGAGTGGAGAATGTATAGATTATGATCTGAATAAATTACAAAGGTGTGTAATGTGTAATGGGAAATTGTGGGACATATGTGAGCACAGAGTGGCCAGATATGGGAATAGCTATCTGTTGTGTATGTACTAAGATAATATCATGCTCTTTACTTTGGAAAATCACGGGAAATAAAAAAAATCAAGCAAACTGTGATTTGCAATAGTCAGTCATGAACATTTCACATCTGAGCCTATAACCAAATGGTTTGACTTGCAATAGATAGTGCATACATTTAATTTCGTAGGCTAATGAATTCTTTAACTTACACTTGATGTGCCAACTATATGAGAAACACAAAAAGCTAATCTTATTTTTTTTAATGATAATAAAGAAAGAAGGGGAAAGAAGCTCAAAATGAAAGACTTTCCTGCCATCTAGTGACAAAACTATGTGGTATTAAGGACTGTTGTATGCAAGTAACCTTGGCTTATATATGTTAATAGAAGAAGAATGGCTTAGATCACGTGACAGTAACTACGACAAACATTTGATGACGAAGGTAACTGTGCATCAAAACAAAATAAGGAAACTGCACATTGTTCAATTGACTGCAAGGCCAGCTATAAGATTTAATTTAGGCAGTCACGTGGTTAATTAAACAGGAAGTGGTGACAGCAGTAGACACCTACACAAATCCCCAAAGTACTTTCAAGACAAAAAATAAAAACAGTACCTTATTAATCTAAGGGACCTAGTGAACCATTTTAAAGTGGCGGTGAACGTGAGCTCCTCAAAACAAAAATTATGCTCTCCGAGTTTGTCAGGAAGGTCTCAAGTATTTGCATTTATGTAAGATTTGAGGTTCTCCAGGCTGTGAATATTTAAGGCTGTGTAGCTTTGTTGATAGGCCGACACATTGTGCAGGAAGCTCCTGCCTCTTATGCAAGTACGTTGGGCCTGGAGATGGAGACAATAGATTTTCCAAAACTGTGGTACTCAGCCACCAATTATACAGTGTAACATTCCAGAAGACCACAATTCTAAGTTATTGGCAGTGTGTGAGTTGTAATTCTTGGTAGTGCGTACATAAATAGGGCTTGGCAAAACATTAGACAGAATATCAAAATTGCAGCTAAAGAGAGTCTAGGTCAGTATTAGTGGAAGCAGCATAAACTATGCTTTGATAAAGAATGTTTATGTTTTTTAGATCAAACGAAGCAGGCTAAAACGCAATGGTTACAGGATCCAAACCAAAACAATGTAGATAATCTGAACAGTGTGTGATATGGAGCTAGTAGACATTTAGGGAACAAAAAGAACAAATATCTGAAAGCTAAAATTAATGAACTTGTAACTAACAGTAAGAACAACAATATCAGACTTGTATAGGGGTATCAGTGAGTTTAAGAAGTGTTACAGTACAGAATAGTACAGGATGAGAAGGGTCACTTGGTTTTAGACTCCCACTGTATTCTGGCTAGGTGGAGGAACCACTTCTCATCAGTATTCATTGTACATGAGGTTAATGATGTTAGGCAGACATAAATACACACAGCAGAACCACTAGTGCCTGAGCCAAGTACCTTTCAGTTTCGGATGGATAATGAAAAGCTAAAAAGAATTATCACCAGGTACTGACCAAATTCCAGCAGAATTGATAAAAGCAGGGGGTAAAACAATATGCTCTGATATCCATAAACTTATTAATTCTATTTGGAATAAGGAGGAACTGCCTGAGGAGTGGAAAGAGTCGATCATTTTATCTATTTATATGAAGTGTGATAAAATAGTTTGTAGTAATTAAAGAGGCGCATTGCTTTTGTCAACTACATTCAAAATTCTATCCAACATCCCTCTGTCAAGTTTAACTAAATGTACAGATGAAAGTAAAGGGTATCATCGGTGTGGATTTTGGTGTAGCAAGTAAATTACTGATTATATAATCTGCATTCATCAAATACATGAGAAAAAGTAGGGATACAATGAACCAGTGCATCAGCAATTCATATATTTCAAGAAAGCCTATGATTCAGTTAAGAAGGAGAGCTTGTATAAAATTCTCATTTAATCTGGTACCCCCATGAGACTGGGAAGACGAATAAAATGTGCCTAAATGAAGCCTACAGCAGAGTCTATGTAGGCAAACATTTGTCTGACATGCTTCTTGCTAATAGTGGTTTGAAAAAAAGGAGATACTTCATTACCGTTGCTTGCCAAATTTGCTGTAACGCATGCCATGAGGAGGGTTCAGGTAAATCTGGAGGGCTTGAAAGTAAATGGTACACATCAGCTTTTGGTTTATGCTGATGGTTTTAATATACTGGGCAGAAGCATACAGACTATAAAGAAAAACGTGGAAGCTTTAGTAGTTGCTAGTAAGGAGATTGGACTAGAAGCAAATGCTGATACAAGTAAAACTAAGTACATCATCATATCTTGAGATCACAATGCAGGACGAAGTCACAATATAAAGATAGATAATAGTTCCTTTGGAAGTGTGGAACAGTTCAAATATTTGGGAACAACCTTAAAAAATCACAATTCTATTCAGGAAGAAATTAGAGGGCAGATTAAAGTCAGGGAATGCTTGCTATCATTTGGTTCAGAATCCTTTGTTTTCCAGTTTGCTATACAACAATTTAAAGATTGAGATACACAGAAATGTAATTTTGCCGTTGTTTTGTATGGGTGTGAAACTTGGTTGCTTACATTGTTGGAGGAATGTATGCTGAGGCTGTATGAGAACAGGGTGCTGAGGAGAATACCTAGGCCTAAGAGGGACGAGGTAACAGGGGAGTGGAGAAAACTACATAATGAGGAGCTAAATGATCTATACTCCTCAGCAAATATGACTGAGGTGATCAGATCAAGAAGAATTAGATGGGCTGGGCATGTACCACATATGGGGGAGAGAAAAGGTGCATGCAGTATTTTGATGGGGAAACCTGAGGAAAGAGTCGACCTGGAAGACCCAGGCGTAGATGGAAGGATAATATTAAAATATATTTTAAAGAAGTGTGATGGTGCCATGGACTGGATTAATCTGGCCCAGGATAGGGACAGGTGGTGGGCCCTTGCGCAAGTGGTAATGAACTTTCAGGTTCTATAAAATGCGGGGAATTTCTTGACTAGCTGAGAGCTGGTCAGTTTCTCAAGAAGGACTCTACTTTATGGAGTTAGTCAGTCAGTCAGTCAGTCAGTCAGTCAGTCAGTCAGTCAGTCAGTCAGTCAGTCAGTCAGTCAGTCAGTCAGTCAGTCAGTTAGTTAGTTAGTTATGGTCTTAATTCCTCTGGAATGCAGTGCAATGTTATTAGGTAGTAGGTGCAAGACATTTTGAGTCAAAACAGTGGTCTCAAAACTTCGGGCACGAATTGCCCAATGATGCAGCTTTCTCTGGTAGTGGTATGTCTATCCTATATATAGGATGCATGGAGTTTAAAGGTTAAATGGCCAGAGCATCATAATCATATCCTTTGTAAGTTTATGTATTAATGAATATCTCATTTGACGTTATGTATTAAAAATGTTGTTTCAAATTCTGTTCCCTCTTCTTCCATCAGTATATCTGAACAATTCCATATCCATTGCAATTAACTGTGATTTACTGATATATTACATACTAATGACTCCTATTTCCCTACAGTTACATTTCAGGCATATCCTTGTTAGGTCTACCAGCTGAGATGTATGTGTATGGAACTCAGTATTCCATGATTATGTGTCCAGAGGCATTTGTCAGCATCACCATGGCCATGGTCTACCTGCCTGTGTTCTACAAGTTGCAGATCACTTCATCTTACGAGGTAAAGATCAAGATATATCGTGCCATAATTGAAACACTCAAAAGATGGACTCTGTCTCACATGACCTATCTTCAGTATGTTTGTTTGTTTGTTTGTTTTATTATACGTTCTGTTAATCCATACAAGGACAATCAACCTTCAGGGTGCGGAATTTGTCTTTATAATACAACATTGAATGACATGTAATAATTACAAAATATGTGTATTTTATAAACAACAGTGTTATTCGACACAGGAGACATACTTGTATACCATAAAAATGTTTCCAAAGTTAAAAAGAAAAATATAAGATTATCAGAAGGTAGTATTTTCACTAAGGTGTTGAGGAGAATATTTGGACCTTGGAGGGACGAGGTAAAGGGGGAATGGAGGAGATTGCATAACGAGGAGCTAAATGATCAGTACTCCTCATGAATAATGAGAAGGGCTGGGCATGTGGCATGTGTGGGTGAGGAGAGGGGGGTGTATAGGGTCTTCGTGGGGAAACCGGGGGGAAGAAGACCACTGGGGAAACCTAGGCATAGATGGGTGGATAATATTAGGATGGATCTCCAAGAGGTGGGATGTGGGTATATGGACTGGATTGGGCTGGGCTGCCCCAGGATAGAGACAGGTGGTGGACGCTTGTGAGTGAGGTAATGAGCTTTTGGGTTCTGTGAAATGCATGGAATTTCTTGATTAGCTGCAAACCAGTTAGCTTCTCAAGAAGGACTCTGCTCCGTGGAGTGAGTGAGTGAGTGAGTGTTTTCACTAAGGCTATATACTTAAATATCATTTAGGTCCATAAAGTACCAACACATTTGGTGTGGGAATTTTGAGAGACAAAATGTCACTAAAATACGTTGCTTACAGACTACTTAGATTCTTAGATTCAAATTATCTTTGCACTGCTTCTCTGCATTGACGCATGTAGGGTCATGATTGGTCAGTCCTTTACATGTCGTCCATGCCAAAATAATAATCAGACGGATATATGCAACTCACTGGATATTTGTCTGTAATATCACATCAATCTCAGGCATGTTCAAGGGCACACAGCTAGGTTGCTGCACCCACTGTCAAGATCCACAGGTTTTGATAACAGCAACCAAACATACCACACATTTGTGTGTCACCATCTCTTTAGAAAGTTTACAACAGACCTGACCAGTTGCCATGTTGTACTTGCTTCTTCAGATGAGCTACTAAACGGAGTCAAATAAATCAAATAACTGAAGAATTGTCAGGTAATTCTGGTGTTTTGAAGGAAAGTGCTACTTTTATCTTCAGCATGACTGGATTAGATCCTGTTAGATACTTCAGTGACTGGCAGGAGGAAGTGGGTCAGTCTTGCATATAGGTTTGCGGTGATTTTGGCCATGTTATATTATGTCTTGATTATTCTTACATTTTGGAGGAGCATACAGCCTTCACGTTCAGGGTTACTGGGTAAGTTTGCAAGGACTTTAGAATCTATTTCAGTAACTCTGAAGATCGCAGCATCCCTTTCCCCCAAAACTTCGGAATTGATAAGTAACTTGCAGTGCAATAACCCAAAACATAATTTGAGTAATGTCCAGTTGAGTAGCCTTAACACCTATAACAGTTAAATTACCTAGTTTTGGAGCTGCAGGATACGATGAATAGAAATGTTATAGTGAAGGGGTAAACTTCATTTATTGGCTGTGTCTTCACATGTATGTGTGTGTGTGTGTGTGTGTGTGTGCACTTACAGATTCAGAGTAAAGGTACATAACCTTCCTTTCCTACATGAATGGTCTGTGTGACAGACTTCAGGAGATAAAGCCCCATACAATATGGAACTTTCCCCTGTTCATTTAGTATGTGATGCTATTAGCCCAGCTTTTTTTCTGGACGTTTCTTAAATTGTAAATGAAATCTCACTGCAAAGGACAGAGCCATAACCTGACCACACTCTAATGCATCATGGTGAGCAATGGTTAACCTTACAGGAAAATAGGTTCAATTTCGCACTGCTGTACAAACAGAACAGAAATGTGGTTCCAGTAACTGAATTTTACGTTGCAGTACCTGAGTCTCCGGTTCAGTCAAACTGTACGGTTGATGGGGTCAATTTTATTCCTTATCAAAATGGTGAGTAATTCCATTATATGGCACATACAACTGCTCTTTATGTATGAAGAGCTTGCAGATTGTATGATATTTTGTTCAGAGAACTCATTTTTTTTAATCATTTAACTGTATTGATTCATTCAGTATTTCTATTTTAATATTTAATTTAATAGGTTTTCTTTATTTGCTGCAGGTAGCTTGTTTAGTTTTAATAAGGCTGAAAAACACTGCACACTAGATGCATGCCGTGTTTGCGCGATGTGCGTGTGTATTTACTGCGCAGTGTAAAATAGACACTGCTGTGCCTCTGTATTCGTTTGTGCTGCTCTTCACCAAAACACATTACAAAACAGTTTTTGACCTTACCCACAATAAGTTTATTTCATGATGCTATTACAGTTGACACTAGATGGCACTGAATGATAGGATGATAGGTGAAAGAACTATTGAAACACATGTGTAAGAAAGCAGTTTTTTCCTGATGTACTGTTCCATTATTTATTTATTTATTTATTTGTTTATTTATTTGTTTGTTTGTTTTTTGTTTGTTTGAGAGACTGACTAAAGCTACAGAAAACATCAGCTGATTTGGCCGGTTTCTGGAAATTACAATCGAATCAATAACCTCATGACTATGAAGCATAAATATCACTTAGTATTCATGTATCCTGTCCTGTGTTATTTATTAGTAAACAACTGTGATATTTTACTTTATTAAGTGTAAAATATGAAGACTCATCAGCCGTGGAATGCCTGCATATTTATAAAAACCTAATATAAAAGACAGTGGCATACCCAGGAATTTTGTTTAGGGGGGTTTCAACAAATTCAGTTGAGGACAGAGGACAGGGATCTGGGGGCGGTAGCCCACTAGTCAGGGGTTCTGGAGGCAGCTGTAATTTCATACAAGAAATTCCATTTCATATAGTAAAATCTTCTTAATTTTTGGTAATTTAAGGCTATTTATGATGACAACTAATTTATTTGTCATTGCTAATGTAAAACAATTGCGAACCGATGGTAGTTTTATAATTTTACTGCCTTTTTTTCCAAACATCTTGGGGAGTTGGCGTCCTAAATTCAGCAACTTTTAACAGTTTTCACAATCAGGTTGAGTTTGGCATGATTTTGGAGGACTTTCGGAATTTCGGGGGGGTTGAAACCCCTCGGTACGCCACTGATAGAAGTGAGGGATTGAAGTCTAAATTTGACTATTGAAAAATTATAGAAAAGTGTCAAAGTAGTATATATGTAGGTGGCACTATACTAGTTATGAGTACGCTACTGGATCCAGTTAAGATGAGAATGGAGTGTGTTAAAAAGATGCACGGTCCTTCTTTGATAGTCTTTGAAATTCTGTGAAAGAAATCTGATGTGTGAGTGTCTAGTAGAGATAAAACAGTAATATGACAGCAGCTACCATTAAATAGAATGGAATCTGCAAAATTATACAAGGACTCACAGGTTTTTATGAAAATAAAAGAAAAAATAAAGGTTAAAATACTATGTGTTGTTAAAAGCATAAATATTAATAAGCATTGAAAAATTATTTAGAATTTTGAGTGTATATGGAAGAAGTATAAAAATATTCAATTATGGATTATAATATTACTTACATTTTGTAGAGTCTGTACAAACGTTAGAACAAACTGCATCAGTTTATCCCACTATAAGGACATTATGCAGTTCCACACACACACACATACACACACACATACACACACACACACACAAAACATTTCACGGTTATAAATTAGTATATAAAATTCGTGTACCATATTGTTTCATTAGAATGATTCAGATTTACAGTAGTTGATTCTATTTATGTTTCAGTTGCTGTACATCCCCATTGTCATTTATGTGCCAGCTTTGGCCTTCAGTCAAGGTGAGTCTCAGATAAAAAGTAAAATATTGTATGCTGGTTACTTTCTATTATCCATCTTTACTTTTCTATAATTGACCTGATTCATGTGAGAAATTATTTTTGAATAATAATCGTGTATCAGACACAAATGGTTAGAATTTGTAAGGTAAAGTTATATGAAAAGGGCAAATGTTTGGTATTCTTTCAGTGTGTTTTTTGACAGTCATTGTTGGCAGTAACTATGACCAACAGTGTAAGATCAGTGGCATAAATGGCAGTGGATTATGTGCTGAATTAAATATTGCAGAGTCCAATTGTGCCACAAAGAAATTCACCTAGGTTACCTGCAGATAGTGGCACAGCTTAGGGAGTATTGTTATTCTGAGAAACTTAGTGTTTTAGTGTAAACGTCACTGTCTTCACACAAGTTCTAATGTAGTTGAGGTTATGTAGTTTTTACAGAATTTATTTTTGTAGACAACATTTCAGAAATACAGAAATAATTTTTCAGTCACTTTACTTCTCCAGATTATCCAGAGTCTTTGGAACTATAAACACTTGGTCTAAAAACAGTTATCACTCACTAAATTGTGAACAAAAAAGTCACTGTATTCACTTTAAGACTAGGAATAGTCCAGCAATTGACATGAAGATTGGTTATAATAATAAATTAATCCCCAATATTCTTTGTATCAAATTTCTTGGAGTAACTATTGATAGCATGTTATAATGGAGAATGCATATAGATCATTTAACAACTAAATTAAGCACTGCTTGCTACATAAGCAGATCCATTAAGCCACTTACATCTCACAAAAATTTACTATTGGTTTATAACTCTCCTTTTCATACTGTCATAAATTACAGAATAATATTTTGGGGAAATTCATGTCACCGTATAGAAGTTTTTCTGATGCAAAAGAGAGTATTCAGAATTGTTATGGATTGTGGGAGTAAAGAATCCTGCAGAATCTTACTCAGAAAACAATTTTGCCACGTACATCACAATACATAATTTCCCTTCTTATATCTGTAGTTAACAACAGAAATCAGTTATTGATAAATTCAGAAATTCTTAATACAAATAATTGACATAGTTGTAACCTTCACTTACCTTCCTCAAATTTAGATATTTATCACAAGGAGTATACAATTCAGGTATTAAGTTCTTTAATAGTTTACCTTGCAACATTAAAAAATTTTCTGACAATCTGAGTGTATTTAAAAGTGCTTTAAAACATTTCTTATACATGAGCCCCTTTTATTTATTAGATGAATATTATAATAACAATAGTGAATACATATGATAATAATATAATGTGAAATATTTAAGCCTGCATTGAAGGATTATCTCTTACTCCACCATTTTGCGTTACGTACATTTTCAAATAAAGGTGTGCACATTATTAAATATTTACTGGCACAAATACCTTTCTGTATTTTGACCTGTGTTACGAAATTTGATATTTTTATGGCTGTACAAACAATACATTTCATACTGTATTGCATTATACTGCCTTATATTCATGTTATGACTTGTTCCACATCCTTGTATTAAAAAGGATCTATGGAATGTAAGTAAATTTCATTCTATTCTATTCTATTCTATTCTATTCTATTCCATTCCATTCCATTCCATTCTATTCATTCTATTCTATTCTATTCTATTCTATTCTATTTTTTTCTTTTCTTTTCTATTCTATTCTATTCACTACTAATCTTGATAACTACAAATTTTACTCATGGAATTTTATGTGCCACTTGATAATTATACCAATAAATAAATAACAACATTCTGTATGTTGACGTATTTCACGCCACATCCTACTCATTTTCACGCAGAAGATGGAAGCAGCATATTCCTCTACACTTAGTACTACCTTGTGTACAACCGAGAGGACCACAATTGGCAAATTGTGTTTGAAGCATTTTTATACGGTGTATATTCAACTTAATGAGGGAGGAATGGCTTTAGATGCTGTGCATTGTGTGACAATTCAAGGTCAATGAGGTTGCAAATACTCTGAGAATATATTTTGAATATATGTCTCTGAGTCCCTGTACATATTGTCATATGTATTGTAAGTAACTGAGCCACTCTTATGTCTGTTTGTACAGTGACGGGCACTAACCTACATTTAATCACTCCAATTGTGTGCATTGTGTGCATATTCTACACCACACTGGTAAGTTGCATTAACCCTTATCCTGCTAACATGGAGAATATGGTGAGCTTGTGATAATGCCGGCAGATGACTGATGGGATTTAACTTGGTGTTTAAAGGGTTAACATTTCAAAGAGTACAGAATTTCTGAAGAAAGCATGTTATTTAAAAAATAAACAGGAATTACCTTTGATAATGTTTGAATTGTAAGCATGTACCACTTTAAGTAATGTTTTATTGTTCCCTTAAGTGACAGAAGTTCTAATCATCTAAGAAGCCCGTGGGCCAAGATCTTATTTCTTGAAACTCAAGGGCATGATCAGTATTCCTTTCTGTATTGTATTTTAAGGCTGTAACTTCTGTTAGATTATTCTGAACCACTGCCTCAGATGCAAATAAGAAATGGCATCAGGTTTCTCTTCTTCTGGAATATGATGTCATGTCACTGAGTAAATGTTTTCCAATGTTTCAAGGTAATATAGTCTCCAGATGGTCGAAATCACTCATCCACTGATGCAGCAACATATGCCAGAAGAACAGCAACCTCAGCTACTCTGCTCTGAAAACCTAAAAGCTTGCAAACAATGACATGATTATTGTAAACCATGAGTTTAGAGAGAAGTAGCTGTTTTAAGATGATTTCTTGCCTGAGATGGGCAGGGAAGTACATGACAGCCCTTAGTCAGGCCAGCCCTCAGTCAAGATGATACATCAAATTTTCAGTCCTTTGCCCCGTGGACTTATGTAAATTATGCGCCCATGTCTACAGGGAGGCCTGAAGGCTGTTGTCTGGACAGACGCTCTGCAGACATTCCTCATGTTTGGGGGTGTAATCATTGTCATGATCCTGGGAACAGTGAATGTTGGTGGTCCAGGTGTTGTATGGGAGCGTAACCACCAAAGCGGTCGCCTTGAATTCTTCAAGTAAGGCTGCAAATTATTTGTTTTTGACACATTTTGTGTTTGACATTAATACAAATTGTCGTTGTAAATCCACATGGTAAGAAGTATCTTGATGGGATAATGATATTAAAATGGAGTGCAGTGATCTTAACTAGTCTGGTGGGAGCTGGTTTCAAACGTCGCTGTTCATGGCGATGAAACTTCTTTGTCCATAACAGTTGGATGTGAAGGGTGTACTTCATACTGTATTATGCATATTTTTGGGCTACGTAACAGGTCTGGGTGCTGTGGAGAAGAAAGAAGTCTCTGCCTGTACCAGAAATCACACTATGAATATAAATCACTATCATCTTTATTTTTTTCCCCCCCATAAATCCAATCATAAATACATATCATGAGGATGTGGAAATGGTCACATAGCAAAGCATTCCGTAATTAAAATTAGGTACAATATAGTTATTTTTAAATATCCAGTAAAGCAAAATCAGCATTAGTCATAATTATTTATCTACATACTTCAACCAACCATACAACAACAGCCAAAAATGTCTCTTTCTAATCTTTGTCATAACAATTATGAACTGTGGAGACAAATCAATAAAATTACCAAAACTTAAAAGACAACTGCACAATGTGTATGGTTATCTATTATAGTTAAAAAAAAATTCTCCAAGATATAAAATGAATTGGAGTTAAGAAACCATTTTAGGACAATACAAAAATATTCCAGATCATTCGTTAAACACTTTATGTTTGCTGGGAGGTGACTGAAAATCTTAATTCAAGTTTAACAAGCCCCGTTCTGAAATTTAGTCAAATTGGAGGTGGGTGGATGAAGATTGGTAGTGTATCTATTATTAAAGTTATGAATCTCCATCTTCATTGTGTATAGATGTTTGTTATCCACTGTGTGTAATGACATAGTATTTATATACTGTAAACAGAATGGTAGTATTATCATCTTTTTCAATAGATCTCTGCAGGAATCCCTACCTCTTGAATTTGTTACGATACTAATATATTTTTTTTTAATTCTGAGTATTTTCATGCGCTATGTTGAATTGCCCTATAAATTATAAATTATATCAATTATAATGGAAAAATAATATATATAATTTATAATAAATTATATATATAATAATGGAAAATATCTAAGAACAATATATCATTCTTAAAGTCTCTTGGGACAATATAGATTTAACTGATCTTATAGTATAACAAGCTGAATTCAGCTCAACATTATTCAATCAAAATGGTATTTCCAGGACAAGGTATCATCTATAATTAAACCCCAAAATTTGTGTGAAATTGCTACATTATTTTTGCAAGACTGTGTGATGTCCTTGTAAGGCAGTCTGTAAGGTGTGTCACAAATAAGCTCTGATTTTGTTTGTTTTAGCTTCAACTTGGACCCAACTCTAAGGTACACATTTTGGAATGTGACTTTTGGGAATTATTTCCATTGGCTGGCTGCATGTTCTGTTAACCAAGCCATGGTTCAGCGCTGTCTTGCAATGCCAACCATCTACAAAGCTAATATGTAAGTTCTTGTTTACAGAGCAGAATAAATGTCTCCTCTATCTAGCTTTAGGATAGAATAGTATTTGAGTTTGAGACCTTGCGGGCCTGATGCACCTAGGCCTTAAAACAGGCCCTTTGTGCCCCATACTTTGATACAAGGTTAAAGGAGCCCTGCACTTTTACTAAAGTTCCAGGGGGGCCCCATACTTAAATTCGCAACATCCTCAGGGTCCAAAAAGAAGGAACCCAGATATGCGTGTCAAAAAAATCCTTCGAAGTCCCAAGTAAGGAGCCCCCCTCCGTGTTCCCCCAACAGGGTCCCTATGGAGAGAGATGCTCTGTCTCTAGAGCCAATGGTTTATTCATTCATTTATATCTGTCAGAGTCCCCAAAAAGAGCCCTCCCACAAAATGCAGGAAAAATATATAGTCACTGTCCACGGAGCCCCACACGAACGTAAGGCCTACCTACAATGGGGTGTGGTCTGGTTCCCCAAGGGGATCATTAATGACACTGCTATCATTACCCCAGAACCTTGCAGCCTTCAACACGATACCTTCCACCTTGGCGTGGGTAGACCAGAGCCCTGTTACTCAGCGTGCATCATGGTAACCCTTAACAAGTATACCCTCCACATCTGCTAGCCTCCCACGTGACCCAGGGTAGAGTACAAATCTACATAACGCAGAGGTACGGACGATGGGTTGGATTTATGAGAGGCAGCTGTACTTTGTTAAAGAGCTGAAAATTTGATGTCTCAGTCAGGTTCAGAGTACTCTCTTATAAACCAAATATGCTGGTGCTTGGAAGGAGAGGTGGGTGATAATCACTGTCACTTTGGAAATTGGTATGTCACTAGTAGTAGGTTCCCCCCTGCCCCACTTTTTAAATTATTGTACTTCACTGCTCGTTTAAGTTACTTTCACATTATATTTTTTGTTTATAAAGTCAAGAAATTAAAATGAGATCATATATGGTGAATATCTGCTGTGATTTATTTCTGATGAGACCATAATTTGTGAGTGTGAAACCTGGTCTTTTACTCAAACCAAATAACAGAGAATGCCAGCTTTTAAGAAGGGGGTACTAAGTAGGAGATTTGGACAGGCGCTGGAATGAATTCTGTATTCTGTATTCTGCACAAAATACTCTTTGGGGGTTAATCAAGTAAAAGATGATGCTGTGGACAGTGCATGTGACATTCCTGGAAGATATAAGCAATACACACATATGAAGGGAGGAGACCAATTGGGATAGCTTGGCATGTATATAAGAATAATATTAAAATGGATTTACAAATAAATAACGTGCAAGAATGTGCACTGGATTCATAAGCTCAGGATGTTCGTAGGTGGCAAGTCCTTGCAAACGTTATGAAGAACTTCCAGGTTCTGAGAAAAGCAATGATTTTCTTTTGGCTAGATAAGTTACTATTAGCTTCTCAAGAAAGCCTGCTGCACAGAGTTACTTACTTGGTAATGTGGGTTCTTGCGCTAAGTTCTGTTGCATGCTGCTAACAAAGCTGAACTGTCAAAGCGTGAATATTTCAAATGGTTCCTTTTTTCTTGTACTGTTTCGGGTGTGAAAAATCGCCCAATTTTCTGACCAGATTCTTGTAGAATTAAGTTGCAGAACTAGTGATACAGGGTCTAGGTGCTGAGTTATTGAACTGAACTTCCTAGAATGTATTTCTGGCCAGGACTGTTGCAGTATTTTCTATAAACTTAGTTCTCCTTGCCATAATTAAGATAAAATGTCACTGTCAATAACATCAACTTGTCTTGCTGTCACTAATGTGCTAAGTTGTGAGGGTTATCTCTTGAACATCAACCATTACAAGTCGATTCCACCTCCAAGCGCAGTAAAAAAAAAAGTAAAGCAGTCCCATTACAGGCCTGGACAGGCCCAGAGAGTTCTTAGAGAGTTAAGGTTCCCAGATATATATCGTGACAACGGCACAGGATGGTGGTAGGTTGTCAGCCTTACGCACCGGCCGTCTTCACCCCCAGGAAATACTCCTGGTACTCATTTATGTTAGAGGCTGAGTTGACCCCAGGGCCATATTGTAATCGGAAGGATTTTATGTCAATGAAAAATTCACTGACACCAGCTGGGATCGAACCA
>Ga0123357_10005538_pt1 | contig 15144 bp, 9 predicted proteins | sample TergutEmb28metaG_FD_89873 | JGI IMG/M metagenome (GOLD analysis project Ga0123357, IMG submission 89873) | Embiratermes neotenicus P4 segment gut microbial communities from Petit-Saut dam, French Guiana - Emb289 P4 | ecosystem: Host-associated > Arthropoda: Insects > Digestive system > Gut ... | reverse complement strand
CTGAGTTCTAATTGCCGACGTTTCGGAACTCACTATCGGTTCCATCTTCATAGGCCTATGAAGATGGAACCGATAGTGAGTTCCGAAACGTCGGTAATTAGAACTCAGACGCCGGGGAATTATCCAAAAAGGAATAAATTACATTCATTATATTTGTCCCAATGATTCTGCCCGTTCACTTCATTCTTGGGACAGATACGCAGCACACACTTTTAGTCCCATACGGAATTATTCCTTTTGGTTCCTTTTATCCTTCTCTCTATGTTTATGTAACAAACGTTTTCTCTTCCCTTTAGCTTTACCGACTAGATTTTCTAGGCATTTCTCATTTCGCCAGTGTGTGCTTTTTGCCCCGCCCACACTATCCTCTTAGATTTGATCGCGTAAGAAATAGTGTCTAAACTAGCTGATAAAGAAAGCAAATTATTACACAATCACCTCCAATGTCCTGATATTTCTTCGTTTCAATAAAATGAGTGTATGACTGAAGTACTGAGAGAAAGGTTACTTATTATTTATAGGACGAGAACCACTCAAAAAAGAAGTTTAAAACTACTAACACTATGAAAATAGGCCTATACCTTCTGTAATATGTCACAGTGTGGTATTAACATATCAAATAATAATGTTTCATTAATATCATTATTAAACCTATTACTTCAACCGGGCTGTCTGTTTGTACTGTAAGGGTCACCGTACTAAGAATTCTGCTTCAACAGGTGGACATCTGATGGAGGCTACACTGAATTCCTGTACGGACGTAATGTAAATAGCACATTGAGTTTGTGCTACATGACACTTAATTTCTTTATTTTTTGACGTTTTGCTGACCGTGCATCTCAGTATATTTACCTCAGTAATTAACCAACGTGATGCACAGAATTTTTGTTTTACAATAATTTTTCCTTTACAATAAGTTTATTTCATCTGCTCGAAACATGTAGAGGCATGAAATGAACTTATTGTAAAAAAAAATTCTGTGCATCACGTTGGTTAATTACTGGGATAAATTAATTTGTTTAGTTGAAGTCTACATTCAATTTGTGGGACTGTACACATATAATTACTTTGTGTCGTTACGCTGGTATGTGTACCTATTGATTAAAAAATGTTTCAAACAAAATTTGCAGGTATCAAGGAAATGTCTTCTGAGATCTGACACCGTGTAATTTATGAGCGAGGTAATGAAGTTTCGGAGACTGCTGTTTCTTCCGAAATATTGGTACGTATCTGAAATGAAACATCGCATGGCCTCACCCTGTATAAGAATTTATTATTCACACTCAGTGTCTGTGTGCCTCACATCTCGTACTTCACAGGAATGTATAAACTCGATCTTCACACAATTTTTCACAAACCCAACTCCAATTGCCACTTAGTAATCGCTGCCAAACTGAGCTAAAACAAACACAACAATAGATCAAAACCTGTCCAGTGATTACGATCAGTACTTTGAACCGGAACGAACCGCGTAGATGTCTTTCTACGTTTGAATTGACAGAAAAAGAGCCAGTTTTCGAAGCACTGTTTTTTTTTCAGAATGCAAGAAAATACACATAACCCAGAAATCCCGTAATTAGAAGCAGAATGACTGTAAATTTCGTCTCGGTAGGAAGAAATCGTGGCAGATTTTAAATTGGTGTCCTCATATATATCTGGATGTACATGCGATGATCACAGCTGATCTCTGGCACGCATACGACGTAGGTATATCCCGAATTGGAGTATGACCTGTAACCGAACTGCCAAGGCTCTCAGATGTACATACTATCTCTTACATCCCTGAGAAAGGCGGCTTCATTCTACAGCAAGCCTGCATCCCGGGAACAACCCGTGACAGCTGCCGTGTCTAAGAACACGATGACAAAAATAACTCTGTTTTCTTCATACTTAGAAATAAACTTAAAGTAGGACGTATAGAAATATATCATGATATGAAACAATAAAAAGTAAGGAGTTCTAACCGGACTTGGATCCTAACTGCAAAAGCCTCTACTGCGACCAAGACATTGCACTTTCAAGTTATTTTTATTTATTTTCTATGAAACTTTGTTTGTTAAACACCGTCCCTGTATCGCTCACAGGGCGAGAGACTGCAACAACTGACAAAACGTTCCGGTAACTTTTTGCACGAAATATCAATTTAATACTTCTGGCTCAGGTTTCAGTCTCCAACCTGCCGTCCAAATGACACAAAGACAGTGAGGTGGAAATTAATTCTTATATTTTTGTCATTCTCGTGGTGCGGTTAAAATCTGCTTGGACACAATCCCAGTAACATCGTATGAGACTACGAAATTAGCTGCGAAGGAGACGCCTTAAGCTAGATTTTTTTTAGTTTCTTCTCTTTCCGTTGGTAATAAGCATTCCGCCATTGCCCCAAACTCATACATTTCCCTCTCACAAGATTTGCGATAGCCCTGACCTGACAGAACATTGTCATATGTACAGTCATTAGGTTGCCGGCTTCGTGGCTGAACTGACACCTGCTGTTTACAGTGTAGAGAGGCTGATGTTTAGCATCACGTCTTCGTAACTTAACGATATTGTGCTCACAACGTAAGAATATAACTAATTTATTTATCTGAGCTCATATTACAAGGTCCTGTAAATTTTGCACATAAACATCTATTCACATTCATTGATACGTGGCACGGATGTTTGAGTTTTCATAGACAACAATCCACAAAGACAAATCGGGGTTTCCTCTTACGAAATTCCTAAATGTCATGTCAAACACTTGTGATTTTTCATCACGCGTAAAAATAATTTTTTATAACCGTTGGAAAAATTATTGCGCTTAAATTCATATGATGTTTACGTGTCATGTGGAATGTGCTCTGTGTCTTGTCCATATCGGTGCTATTCCGAAAGAACAATTTGTTTCTAATTTTCTTAGACTGACAAGCTTCGTTCAGTTATTTAACTTTGCCATTTTAAATTCAAAAGTATAGCAATTGAACCCCAACTAGAAATACATCGCTACGTACAGACAACTACTTAAATATTCCCCGTATTTGCTTGAAGGGACTGAAAGATTTTGGCATCTTTCAGAGAAGATAACACCGCTGCTGGGAACGAAAGCCGATTACCAGTCTAAGAAATAAGCCCGGTTATTATATTGGAGAAGGCTCTGTCCATCGACTGTGTGCAATGCATTCTAACAAGAAGTGTCTACAACGGCAGACAGCGAAAACGCATGTCATTCCGGTACACTGACGGTTTGTTTCCAGCAGACATTTCAGACATGAGGTTCTCACCGTTATGGTTTTTTCCTGGACATTCGAGACCTGCGGCTTACTGGTCGAAGGCACTAGATCTTTCGAAACGTCAGTGACTTTACACTAACCGACACATCACATGGCAAAAGACTCGAGATCTTCGCCTTGTCTACCAGTCAGTCTGTCAGACTGTAAGAACTTAAGAAGAGTTAAAATAATTTTCGTAAAATTTAACATTGTCACAAAATTTAGCATGAACATTGTTGCCTAGCACTCGAAGCCATCCAAACCTCAGAATTTGTTCATTTCTGACAGTCGCCAAAACATGACGGCAATACAATTTGTGAAGTGGAAGCGACACCTACTTACTTACTTACTCCATGGTGCAGAGTCCTGCTTGAGAAACGGACAGATTTGTAGCTAGTCAAGAAATTTCCCTCATTTCACGGAACCCGAAGGTTCATTACCGCACTCACAAGCGTCCGCCACACTAGTTTCATTTAATGTAGGCTGCCGAAATTGAAGAATATGCCTGCCTCTTTCGTTGACAAGTTTCAAGGAATTGATTTGTACATACAGCATGATTAAATATTATAGAAACCTGCATTTTCTCCAGACAGTGTATTGATGTGTGTGCGCTCTTTCTCATAAAAGACACTGATTATTTTCCTAAACAGCACGAACTAACTAGCCTTCTTAAGAAAGTAGAAATCTCTATAAAGTGAGCTTCATTTATTTTGTATTTAGTGAAGCTCTCGGTAAACTAAACTGTATACCGCCGAAAAGAAGAAAGAAATAATGAATATGAAATTGCTAAGGATTTTAAAGAAGTGGTTGTGCCACAATTTGAGGCACTATCTCGGCATTCATGTGGAGGGACTGGGGAAATCCTCCAGATACCTCAGTGAGGATATCCGATCTATGGTTTTGAAAAGGAAACCTCCTGAAATACGACGCAGACTAGTACAGTACATTATTTTTTGTGCATTTCCGCATTGTTTCATCGAAGACCTGCTTGATGCGCTGACATCTGTCATGACAGAGGACGAAAACAGGAAACGGTCCTTATGGGCAAGATAACTGCATGATATCTAAGACCTTAATTAAGCCATATAGAACGTGGGCAGTTCCTTCATGAGCAATTCCTTGGTAAGCGTATTCAAAATTAATTTGGATTCGTGAAATCGTCTGCGGAGGCTCTTATTTCTTAATAGATTTCATAACCTCTTTATGGTTATAATCAACCTATTGTGTTTTTTTGTCATGTTATGTGTTTCATAATAATCAAAGTCCAGCACAAGTATTAGGGAAACATTAGGGGACTTCTACATTCTTTCGTTGGCCGGATTGATGGCTATAATCTTATGTTTATTGGACCGTGCATCATTGTAATAGTTGAAGAATAAGAGACCAACTTGATGTCACTTGCTATTTTATTTCACTTCTTTTGTGCTCAACATGTTTCGGTCATTAATATATCCATCATTAGGAGCTTGCGACTGTGTTGTTGAATTACCACATTGGTCATTTTGTTCTGGGTTCGTTGTATGTTGGAGATTTGGTGCGGATGGGTTTGAGTAGTGTCCGTGTTGCAGGCTGAAGCCTGCAACACGCAAGCTCCTAATGATGGATATATTAATGTCCGAAACATGTTGAGGACATAAGAAGTGAAACAAAATAGCAAGTGACATCAAGTTGGTCTTTTATTCTTCAACTGCTGGCGCTAAGTCAGTAAGGTCCTGCAAACGGTCACTTCAACTAGTTTTTCTTGATTTTTTTGATGTTTAGGCAAGTTTAAGAAGTTACCCAATCTATAAATTGCTACTATTTTTCCTCAGGTAGCCCTTCCGATTTAATTTCCACTGAATGAAACCCAAGCTGCCGAAGTCACCAAATAATCTTTCCGAAATTTGAAGTTCAAGGTTTTATAAAAATCCCACTGATGTGACATTAAATTACCTACTACACCAATGCAGCCTACCTCTCTTACAGTTTATCAGATTTATAACCAATGTTAATTAACGCCTTTGTGCGAAAACCTATGCAACGTAGCATTGCCCAGACACTGCACGATTTCCTCGCTCTAAACCAGTATCCAAATCTTTTGGTAAAGATTACAGCTGTTATTTTGGGATAGTTCACGGGCTTCATGTGCAAAAATCACAAAAATGTTATACTGATCTGTCTATATTATTGTGCAATTCCTTCAAGTATATATATATATATATATATATAAAATTTACAATTGTGTCCGTGAGCAGCACGAAACAACCCGGGGGACCGCCGATTGCCGATTGCAAACCCTTGCACTAAACTGAAGTACTAAGCCGCTGTCGGCCTGTAATATGTTTGTGGATTTTATACCACCATGGAGATCGTAACAAATTTTTTTAAGTTTTCATTTTGACGGCAGTGCCTGGTGTAGCACAAATATGGAAGTTACTGCACAGAAATACTACAATAGGCCTGTAGCTAACAGGGATGTATAAAATACTATTTATAATTCAACAATTGTTAAAGTGGTGACATGGCAAACATAAGTTTTTATCTCGGTTCAAAGAATTCGATGGTGAAAAATGGGTGACTGAGATGCACGAAGCAGAGTGCGTCTAGAGAAGTTACTCTCAAAGCCAGTCCAGACATGTACCTGCGCTGCACGAGATTTAATCTTCATATTAGCAACACTGGGCAACTAATTCTTATGGCGAGGCTGTCGAATCCAGTAGGTATCCTTACAGTCTAAGTGTCGCAGATCCGCTCTAATATTATCCTTCCTTCAACACTTTAAACTTCCAGTTTGTTTCTTGCCTTCAAGAGTACAAAAGAAAAGGAAAGTTGCCCCTGCTCACGCCATGCAGGCATATGAGGGAGTGGAGGTGTAGATCCACCCATTCTCCACCTGGGCACTAGACATGATCATCTTAACGACCTAACCAACCCCGGTACCCTTTGAGTATGAGGCTGTGTGGGCCCAGAGCTGGTCCGGACATTCTGAAGCTGTAATTTACGTCTTTATCCAGCCGTACATAGAGAGTAATATTAAAATAGTGTAGACATTTTGCATGCCTGTCTTCTGTCCGCTGTTAGTTCAATAGAAGTTCAATAAACATTCTCTTACCCAGGTTTAAATTCAGGTTTTTTACCGCTCATTAAAAGAACCATGCACAATAGCTTATATTGTCAGTCCAAATGTAAAGTGTGCGACTAAAACCACATCCTGCCACATCATGACCCCTAGAGATTAGACAGTCTCACGGTACATGCAATTTGGGTGGCCGAAGACTGCACAAGAGTGGGTGTGTTTGAGGGGATGGGGTCCCGTGGGGCCCTCAAGGAGTGGCAGGCCCCACCACTCACTAGCTCATCTTCATCTCCTTTGAGTTATTTTACCGCCACTGCCATTACCTTGTTTCCTCTGTTGACGTGAGGGTTAAAGGAAGAAATATAGACCGATGGACTGCAGCCCGTCATACCACGTCAAGGTACAATTAAACTTCACATGAATACCTTTTAATGAACTGTACTGGTACCTCCAACCCCCCCCCTCCCCCGCAGGCTTACTTCAACACAGTCGGTGAGTTCACAGCCCTCGTGGAACACGAGAACACGTTAGATGAGCAATGGACGTCGCTCGAGAGGGTTATCGCTACAAGAAACTAAACAGAAATTATTTACGAAATATTAGATTGGAGGTTCTCACAGCGGTCATGGTAAATATTCTAGTTTTGTTTTTGCGATGTGTTGCTATGCAGATTGGTAGAGTACATACTTACTGAAGTTTCGGTGGAGATCTCTGGCTTCTTCTTCACTGGAAATGACGAAACGTGGACCGGTGTAAACATATCAATATTTCGGACAAGCTTGATGTCTCGTTCTTCTTTGACTACCCTAAATATGAAAACAGAATATTCCCCATTTACGTTAATACCTTTATACTAGATTACGTAGCGTAATGTCACAGAAAAAATAGAATGTTCTGCTTTAAATACGTTCAATTCGACCAGTCCTAGGTTTATACCCCGTAAGTTATATAATAATTAGTGATGTCAACAGGAGCATATAAAAGTAGAATTTGGAAGGAAATTGTGTTTGAAAATTGTAAGTTAAACCTCCAACACTTCCACGGAAAAACCAAGAAGCAACGGTGAGGGTACGTAAAGTTGTCCGTCTGCACACCATGAAGGCGTATGGGGGAGTGCACGCATAGCTGCGCTCATTTTTCACCTTATCACTGGATGGAGGTGTGTGGTCAGATTTACCTCTGGAGAAATAACCGTTGGTATCCACTAGTGGGTCACTTTGTCGCTGTGGAAATTGTGGAAATGAGAGAAACTTCTTGCCCCGACCAAGAATTGAACCGAAATTCCTTGGTTGTCTAACCCCATAACGTAGTCATTATACATAATAAGTTAGTTCGGCTCGGAATAAAAGGCTACTTTACATTAATCAGGCACGCACCATACCACAAATTACCTAGGCTACATAGGCCTATACGGGAAGCTGAACTACTGTAAATGGTTAGTTTCCACGCCCCAACAATTTTACTTTCTCCATGGGGCAGAGTCCTTCTCGAGAAGCTAAATGGTTCTCAGCTAGTCAAGAAATGCCCCGCTTTTCATGGAACCCAAAGGTACATTACGGCGTTTACAAGTGCCCGCCACTTGTCCCTATCCTGAGCTGGATCATTCCAGTTCATGGCCCCCCCCCCTTCCATCCCATTTCCTGAAGACCCATCTTCTTATTATTCTCGCATCTATGCCTGGGTCTTCAAAAGTGGTCTTTTCCCTTCAGGTTTTCCCACCAAAGCCCTGTACACACCTCTCACCCATTTGTGCTACACAACCCGCCCATCTCATTCCTCTCGACTTTATCGCCCGAACAATATTTTGATAATATTTGGTGGGTGAGTACGGATCAGTAGGCCCCTCATTATGCAGTTTTCTCCACTCTCTTATTACTTCGTCCCACTTGGACCCAAATATTCTCCACAGCACCTTATTCTCAAACACCCTCAGCCGACGTTTCTCCATCACTGTCAGTGGCCAAGTTTCACACCCATACAAAACAACGCGCAAAATTAATCTTTATATTTTTGGATAGTAAACTGGAAGACAAAAGATTTTGCACCGATTGATACCAAACATTCCCTGACATCAAGTTGCTCTTAATTTTTTCCTTAGCAGAAAATGATGCTTTAAGGTTGTTCCCAAACATTGGAACTCTTCCACCTTTTCATAGGAAATGTAATCAATCTATATAACGTGATTTCGTCCTGCATTTTGATTTCGAGATAAAATAAAATACTTAGTTTTATCAGAATTTACTTCTAGTCCGAAATCCTTGCTTGCAAATAATAAAGCGTCTGTGTTTGTCTTCACAGTACGTACGATTCCATCAGCATAAACCAAAAGCTGATGTGTAACAATATCATCCAGGTTTACCCGAACCCTCCTAATGGCATGCTCTAACACAAAGTTGAAAAGCACTGGCGATAAAGTATCTTCTTGTTTCAAACCATTCTTAATAGGAAACATGTCAGACAAATGTTTGCCTACACAGACCCTGCTATAGGTTTCATTTCGACACATTTTTATGAGCCTTACCAGTTTTGTGGGGATACCAAACTCAATGAGAATATTATACAGGACCTCCCTCCTAAATGAATTACAAGCTTCCTTAAAGTCCATAAATAGCTGATGCAATGCTTCATTTTATTCCAATTTCTTCTCAAGATTTTGACGAATGCATAATACAAGATTAGTAGTTGAACTGTTGCGTCGAAATCCACATTGATGATCCCCAATAATTTCCTCTGCATATGGAGTTAACCTCGAGAGCAGAATGCTGGATAAATTTTTTTACGTAACGGACAAGAATGATAAGCCTCTACAGTTACTACAATCTCTCTTATCACCCTTCTTATGGATAGGTATAATGATCGACTCCTTCCATTCCTCCGGCAATTCCGTTTTATTCCAAATAGAATTACTAAATGTATGTATCTCAGAGCAATTGTTATACCCCTTGTTTTAACCAATTATGTTGTGATTTGATCAATACCTGGTCATTTGTGCCTTTTTAGCTCTTCAATAACCATCTCAACCCCAAAGGCACTCTGCTCACGAAGTAGTGGCTCTGTTGTATTCATTGTTTGCCTAACATCATTAATCCCGTATATATTCAATAGCTGAGAGAAATGTTTCCGCCACCTGGGAAAAATACAGGGGGAGTCTGTAATCGAATCATCCTTCCCATCCTTTACTATTTTATTTCCAGGCTGGTAAGCTCTCTTAAATTCACTGATGCCCCTGTACAAGTCTATTAGTTTGACGTCTTAGATTGTTTAGATTCTCTACATTGTTTTCGTTTGGATCCTGTAACCATTGCATTTAAGCCTGCTAACTTTGTTCTAAAAATTATAAACATTCTTCATCAAACCATGGTTTATGCTGATTCAGTTCCTTTATATATACATGTATGTATGTATATATATATATATATATATATATTTCCCTGCTCCTACAGTGCCCCGTTTGTCCCACCTAACCTCCCGTAAATCCACTACTCTAATTTATACTTCGCTATTACCGTGGCTACTGTCGTAACTGATCCTGACCTATACCGGCTCCGTACATTACACGTACCCTATCTCATGTTCCTTTTCCATTCCTTAGGTCGTAGCAAAGGATCAGTCCAGGCCCGAATCAATTGTGTCCGTTTCGAAAGAAGGCCAGTTTTTAAGGTGAGGATTTGTTAGCACCTCGCTCTACTCCCAAACTGAAGGGCAAACCCCTTGTCGGCTGTCCGCAACAGCTTATTCAATATATTCACAACTACCTTCCATATTGGAAGCCGTTCCTCTATTCGCCATCTGAGGACAAGTCATACCGTGGTGACAGGGACCCACTTATCATGGACAGACAAATTCAACACAAGGAACAATCCTGGATTTACCGAACAGCGGGATGAGCAGGATGCAGGAAGGACCTGATCACAGAAAGGAAGACAATATCGTAGCCTAGTTACTAAAACTACGTTACTCGGCTTAAAATAACTGAGGAAATACGTGAAAATGTTAATCACTATTATCGGTCTCCTCAGTGAATACACAGACCAGAAGGGTTTGTACAAAAATCGTTCGCATAACGCCTTCACCAGCACGGTCAGTTTTACAGAATGCGCTGTAGGAAAGACTAAAAGGAGGATGGATAAGTGCAAAGACTGGACGATTCAAAACGTGACAGTCAATAGTCCGAATCTTAGAGAAATGAAAACACATTTCTCTTAAATTATATTTTTCGCTGACAATTTGTTTACCACAAATGACAAGTGAACTACTCTGGAATCGAACCTGTGGAGTAACAATATGCGTTACGGCACCGCCACGTGATTGATTGATTGATTGATTGAATGATTGATTGAGGCTGTGATGAACCCGGATGCACTAATTTATACTTTTAGGATTCATTTCGCTTTACAGTAAATAGCAAAAATTATATTGAATCGAATGATGATTAGTGACAAGGAACGTGTTTGAAAGCGGTCGTAGCATTGCGCCATTCAATGTCACGGTATCGATCGTGACGGACTTAGGAAAACAACAGATATCCATTAGGAATACTTGAGAGTGCGGCCCAGCTATGAACCCAGTTACTCTCCATGGGAAGTAGGACTGCTAATCGCGACACTAATATCCAGTCTGTAGTAGACTATGTACTGAGGGCTGTCCAGAGTATGACAGGAAGTCCGATCCGTATTGAGCTCTGTACTGTTGAAGATCAGACGTATAACGACCTTTTACTACAGGTGATGAGCATACCACACACTTTAACCGGAAGTATTTTCTCGTGAGTAGAGTAAAGGAAGTAAATTTGCTGTGGCAATCAGCATTCTTAAGACAGAAATCAGCATGACATTATTTTAACTCCGGCCACTAAACTGAAAGTTCAGTGTAATTTGATAGTAATAACGGGAGTGCAGGAAACAAAGCGTGTTTTTTAGTAGTTTTATCTAACATCATTGTGTCAATTGCATATGATGTGGAACAGCAGTGCACGATTATTTGTGAGTAAGGAGCTGGTGTAATATAGCTGACGTTCCCACCAAATGCCGAGAATTTCTGCACCATTTGAATATCCTTAGCATACTATTATCCTTCAAACGTAACGTTGTGATCAGGATTTAATTTTACTGACATTAGAACAATCTCGGTTGCATTGTTTACGGAATTATAACGTGAGATACGCTGGCATAGGGGTATTTAATGATAATGTGTAAATTCAAAAGGCATTACTAAAGAACTTGCATAGAAACTTAACGTGTGATATTTTCTTAATAAATAGGTACAGCCGTTCTAATGGCTAATTGGCACTGCTTTATCAACACGTACAAAAGAGTGGGTTTATAAATCCACGAATTCACAAATTCTTTATCGAAGAATGTAGTAACTCATCTTCACATTGACTCTCGGATAAGCACTCCAGAAATCCACAATACAAGATTTTGGGTGTGCCCCACAGTCAATGTACAGCATGACGACAAATATAAAAACTCCTGTCTCCACGGGGAATCGAATTCAGGTCCTCCAGTACACAGCCACGAGTTACGTCACTTGATAGTAAGGTCACCACATAAATAGGTAAGCAAAGTTGTTCCGTGCATCATTAAGCACGACTCTATAAAGATATTTCGGCTACGGAGGTTTAACTCCACTCATTCTTAACCTCGTCATGTTTAGTGAGTGGTCAGTCTCAAACCCGGAAGCTGCAATCCCAGAAGGAAAAGCCCCAGGTACCCACCGAACAGGAGGCTAGGTGAGCCGCGGAGCCGTTCGGGACGTTTCGGAGAACAGACCCAGCTTTTTTAAACACGAAGAAAAACCGCGACATAAAAACAACACAAAAGTTCTTGTAACGTTTTCTTAGAGCAGACTTTCCCTCTTACTGCTTGCTGATGCTAAATTCCTTATAATTTTTCAGAAATTAACCGTAAACAACAAGCAATATCTCTTTTTTCAGAAACAAGATTTATTGAGGCTAACGTGGTTGACGTGTTTGTATGACGTCAGCGTTACACACATAAGGACGTTGACGTCATAAAACTCAAGTACCGAAAAATACAACCAGTCTTCAGATAACAAGACAATTCCGGATGCAGAATGAGTATTAAAATTCGTCATGTGACAATATAGTGTATGTATGGTACACGAGTATGACACGATACTTTCAAGACACTGAATATTCTTAAGGTGGTCTTCTATGTTCCGACACCGTGGTGTCTGGTATACGGTTACCAACATTTCGGAGGAATATATCGATTCCGTTTATAAGGTGAGTGGAAGAAAGACGTTCCTCCAAAAACTTGGTATCTTTCTTCCAGAATACACGGCATCATAAATAACATGATCACAGTATCAATTTATAATCTGTAGTGCCTACGTTAAGAGACAAATCTGCCAGTACCTTCGATGTTCTGTGAACTGCTTATTATATGAGGACCCCCAAGGGCCGGTTGGATTCTCATTTTTCTAGGAGTCAAATTATAAATTTACCCTGAAATATTTAAGTGTAATTCTCTTCCTCCGAACCAGCGGAATAGCGTAGCTAGTATAGGGACTGGGCTACGAGTCGGACTATCCGAAGATGGAATCCCGGCACAGGAAGATATTTTTCTCTTTTCCGAAACGTTCAGACCGACCGTGGGGCCCACCTAGCCAATTATTCAATAGACACTGGGGGTCTTTCCTGGAGTTAAAACGTCCGAGACGTGAAATTAACCTGTGATCTAATATAGTGCCGAGGCTAAGAATGAATGGAGCTAAACCTCTACTCCCCCATATGCCTTCATGGTGTGGGCAGGGGCACCTTTCTTTTTTTTTTAACTTTTACACTTACTCCGAGAAGTTTGGTTTCTTTATTTTTCTTTCCAAAGCAACGACGTCCCCTCATCTGTTTCCAGGCCTTCACTAGTTTCTTCACCCACGATGTCTGTCTTGAGCAATGAGTAAGCATACAGCTTACGCATCTAATGTTTACGAACACCCTATACCAATTCCGCTAGTATCAGATTTATCAATAATCTGAACGAGAAGGAATGTCATTTACTGACACAAGAGTGTCCGTGGCCTAATTACGTAGTGTTTGTGACAGTCTTGCTTGAGTAAGGCATTACAGTAAAACCGATAAGTAAGCACATGAACACAGCTAAATGTAATATCATTCACTTCGGTAAGTGTGTCCTGCATGGCATGCTAAATACCTAGACGAACAGAAACATCCGACATTCTTTTATGGGTGTGGAACTTGATTCCTCATTCCATGCGAAGAGAAGATGTAGATTGAAACCATCTGAGAACACATCGCTGACACGAATACGTGGTCTAAGCCAAATAATAACTTCATGGCTTAGAGCTTTTACAAACCATTTTCAGGGTGATAAAAAAAAAAATTAGATGGGTGGAACACACAGCGCTCAAGGGAAAGTGGGAAATTCAAACAAGATTTTAATAAATGTGAAAGGAATGGAATATTTGGGAGATGTAGGAACAGATGGGAGGATTATACCGAAATTGATCTTGAAGTAAATAGAAAATAATGTTAATTGAATACACCTACATCCAAGGTAGAGTCACTTAGTGAGCCTTTGTGAAAGGATCAATGAACTTTCGTATTCTATATAACTCAGAGAACTGTTTGATGACATTCACAAGATAAGCTGTTTGTTTTATTTTAATCATAGATGGGACAGCTCTGTCTTCTGATGGAGAAACACGTGCGAATTTTAAAAGAATATTTCAACTGATTATAAAAATATCTATACTACTTTTTTTTTTATTTTGTAACCTGTGTTCCATTACATAAGTTCATGATCATAAGGATACCTGTTAGGACAAAATAATTGCCCCTTGAAATACAACCAGCTTTAGAAGTAGTAGACCTTACTGAACATAGGCGTAGTTCATTCAGGCAGTCAAACAGGCAAGTTTCAGTTTTTCTTGATACATAATTGTGGAGAGGCATAATTAATGAAAAAGAACGGCAGTGCTTGGTTCAGATATTGCCTTGCATCAGAAGACGGAAGCAGTTGTGGTCTGACCGCCAAGCGCTAGAATGCACGCGGGCGAAGCAAAAGGAAAAGAAAGCTGGTGGAAAGACAAAGGAGCATCATTACCTTAATGGAATCCAGCAGTAACAGGTATGTGGAACATATTTGGGAGCCTCCCTGTACCAGGTGATTTACAAGTAACAACTTATTCTTCAAAACTACGTGACGTTCAGAAAGATATAGACAGAACTGTCCACAAACCAACAGATCAGTGTTTCAATCAGACTGTCTTTAATAGGATCTGTTTGTGAATTGCTGGGTGTTTTTGACTCTAATTCAGATTAAGAAGTCGATTAACACTGTTGTAACATCTGTTTAATGCAGTGCGATATTAGTGACCCTGACCATCAACCTCTTCCTCCAGTCAGAGGACCTTGCGTACCTGAAATGGTGAGATCAAGTGACTGCTTTCGTTCATATTTTATTTTATACAGGATGTCCAGGAGTTAAAGTCGCTACTTAGGGATTTAATTCCAGAGCTGATTCTGAGTCAAAAACGTCATATACACATGGGTCCAATTGGCAACGGTTCAGGAGTTATGAGTTTTTAAAGTACAGTAAGTAAATTAGAAATGAAAGAGCAGAATTGTGCCTTTATTGAGATATGTTGTTAAATATACAGTTACAGATTGGCCGTTCATCACGCAGGCAAATTTTTCGAAGTGTTCTCCGTCTGCTTGGATGCATTTTCTGACTGGTGTGACCAGACAACTTGTAACCTTACGAAGTGCTGCAGCGTTGTTGATGCTGCTTGCAGCGCTGAGAATTCGCTGGAGCAGTTCTCCTGTCATGTTCACCTTGTGTGCATACACCATAGCTT
>Ga0123357_10005537_pt1 | contig 15145 bp, 7 predicted proteins | sample TergutEmb28metaG_FD_89873 | JGI IMG/M metagenome (GOLD analysis project Ga0123357, IMG submission 89873) | Embiratermes neotenicus P4 segment gut microbial communities from Petit-Saut dam, French Guiana - Emb289 P4 | ecosystem: Host-associated > Arthropoda: Insects > Digestive system > Gut ... | reverse complement strand
TGTCTTTAATTTACAGTATCGAGTAACAGCTGAAGTGTTGGGTGGTGTTTGTGGGTAGTTGTAGAGCTTTGTGTTAGATCGACTGATTTGATGATTATTATGTAACTTAACGATATTAAGACAGAAAGTGGTGGTGGTGGTGGTGGTGGTGGTGGTGGTGGTGGTGGTGGTCGTGGTGGTGGTGGTGGCGGCGGCGGCGGCGGCGGCGGCGGCGGCGGCGGCGGCATTGTCGTGGCATTAGAAGTAACTAAAGTGGGGGCAGCCGCTACACTTAAGAAATTCGTAACTATTAGATGAATTACTTTAAAGAGGATAAACTGCTGTCAGCAAGTTTCAAATTGCAGGTGATTACTGAGCCCATACACAGGAATATAATTTAAATGCAGAACCTTACACGTGCATAATAGTTCAAAAGAAAAGTTCTGCATGCGGACGCATTTCCTCTGGGCCAGGCGAGTGAGGTTAAAACTTTATCCAACATGACTTGACATTAATTTCTCCTTACCAAATCTTTGTGGCTTATTTCCTGCAAAAATATTGAGTTTTTTTATTTGTGTAGCGATGGTTACACAACCCGTGTTTCACCAATAGGTATATCACGGGATATTTACAGAGACTGAGTACAGATTTGTGACCAATTTACCGATGTCAAATAAAACCTATGCGGCGATAAAGAGATTGAGTTTAAACAGACAAATCTTAGTACCTTGAAGACTTTATGGAAGAAGTCCAACTCTTCTGGTAACTTATATACCTAAATTAACACACAACAAGAAGAAGAAATAAGACAACTTATACCAACAAGAAAAACAGAAAAATAATTTAGCCATGGGGGTTCCATTCAGTATTGCAGTCAGTATGTTGTTTTGGAGTTGTTATGGAATTTGATTGCACTTCTGTTGTTCTTGGAGTGAGTGGAGAATATTTCTGAGGAAGCTTGTGACGCCGACGGTATTTATGTGATGCTTTAGAATCAGAGGTGGGGGAAGGGTACGAAGTGCTGCTGGTCGTTCCCTTGAGAATAGGCTGCATTCTATCATTAGGTGGTGGGCCGTTTTTACGGCCTTTTCAGGACAGCTGCAGGTTGGCGAGAGCGTCTTTTTCATTTTGTGGAGGTGTGATTGGAAACTGCCGTGATTTGTTAGGAAAATATTGAGCTTTTTAAAACTTTGGAAAATGTTTCACAGCATGGTATATTTAAAAAATATATATATATTAAAACAAAGTGAAGAAAGAAATTCGGAACAAGCATAAATTTCTTACAAATTATTTAAATTTTAAATTCACTACAACATTACAAAGTTCAATATCATTTAAGCATCACTTGCCTCACTTGCCTTAAACTGAAGTGGGCTCCCACCACACACACACACACACACACGCACGCACGCACGCACGCACATACACACACAAACACGCATACACACAAACACGTACACACACAAACACGTACATACACAAACACACACAAACACGCACACAAACACGCACACACACAAACACACACGCACGCACTTGCGCGCCCGAATTTACAGTGTACCTGTCTGCTAAGCCAGTGAAGAGCTGCTAGGAACACATACACATTTTTAAAATATCGTGTCTTGTTTTCTTTATGTCTTTAGAATATTTGTAAACAACTGTTGTAATTTTGTGTACAAAGTAATTAAAATGTGGATTATGTTACAGACGACACAAAAAAATGTATGTTTACCCGTAAATTCCGCACTTTTGTTGAGAGCGCTCTCAACACCCGCACTACAGACAATGCACGGCACATCCCTCCTTGCTAAACTGGAGGTGAATAATAGTAGTAATTGTAGTAGTAGTTAGTACATATCGTTATTGTGACGTTTTCCAGCAGAAAAACAAATAGGTGATACACTTACTCAACAACACACGATAATGAGAACACCTAACGCTAAGAGAAAAAACACAGTTGCAGTAACACAGTACACAACAGGCCACGACACCGCGCCACATCGCACATTTATACATATATATATACGTGGAATACCCGATACGAAAGTGCTGTTTTGGATTAACCCACACGTCAAAATGCGCGCTGATGGTAATAATTACTGTAATGTAAAAAGTAGGCAGGCGCACTGTCGTTGCACAGAAATCACGACGTGAATAATGAAGGTATGTATAACTGATGAAGTACCTCCATGCTGCACCTTTTCTCTTGAAAAGTTAATAGTTCTTCGTAAAGTCGCGAAATTCCTTTCCTTTTATGAAGCCTAATTACGGTGTGCACATCGCCTCTTTTTTTGTCCATATCCTGATTCACATAAATCCAGTCCACACCCTCCCGTTACGTTTTGATCCTTTTTAATAATAACATGTTATTTAAATATATGTGTTCCAAGTGGATTATTTCTTTTAGGGTCTCCTACCAAAATTCTGTGTGCATTAATCTTCGCTTTCACGCATGCTGCTCTTCATATACGTGTACGTCTTATTCGCTTTGATTAACAAGTGTATATTTTGTGCCTACATTTGAAAAATGGAAATTCTGTAAGGCTTGAGAATTAAAAATGTGTAGAATAACTTCGTAAGAAGATTATCGTCTTCCACGATATTACGACATATAGTCTGGCAGGTATCAACACTTTGAAGGAAAACAGTACCTACACATTGGGAAGAATGGGAGTATTAAATATTGCCTAACTATAATTCATGTGTCTTACGGATATAGGTATAATGTTGATACAAAATTTGAAAAGATTTGTGTGGTTTAAGAATTTGCCACCACGTAACGGTCACATTCGGCACCATCTGCTGGACGTTTGAAGTGGCTGTGTTGAACATGAACTACAGATGAGACTGTGGTGGTGAGAAACATGTCCACAGACTCTTTAGCCTCCTGACTAATTTAGTTGAGTCAGTAGAAGTAAACAATTGCAGTGTGTCTGGCAAACGCATCACTTTTAAACAAAGAGTTGCGTTTAAGTAAAGCAACTTATGGCACGGCGCACACGACGGAACTCTTCAGTGACTGGTGCCACATTTATATAAAAAATTACTTAGCAGTAGGTAGCGATGCCAAGCATCTTGTGTGATTCTGTACAGCCAGGTGGCAATGCCAAGCATCTTCTGTGATTCTGTACAGCCAGGTGAACTTAATCAGATGTGTTGCTGCACAGTTGTCTGGCAGTTTCCAGTTGTTGGTTTGTACGTGCTCAGCACCAATTTCTTTTATGAGATACGCCCTAAATTTGACTTTACGACTATGTACTTAACGGACATGATGAACGGATTGGTAATTGTTAGACTTCGTCACGTATTATTGCGACGACTCATTCACAGGGATTTGGATTGAGTATTAAAGGCGTGAGGGAGAAGATAAATACATACAGAATTTTTGTGGAAAAATCTGAGCGAAAGAACGTAAACATAAGAAGATAATATGAATGTTAATCTTAAGCAAATAAGATGGGGAGAGCGGGGGAAGGCGGATGTGGACTGAATTTATACGATGGACGATGGGAACAAGTTGCGGAGTCTTATGAACACGATACTGAACTTTTAATGTGCTGTGGATCTATTCTTTCGGTTTTGATGAAATTTGACGAAGCCCTAGACCAATGAAACGTAAGTACTGAAAGCTAAATGTGGTGGAAAATTTTATGTAGATGTAAAAATCAAAGGAAACTTTTATCGTGCACACTGAAGCAAATGGCACTGCGGAGTAGCTTTTTCGAATTGTTTTGAAGTTTTATTTCTGCTTCGCAAACCCTAATTTTAATAATTTCTTTCTGTATTTTTGTTGTGAATCACCATTCTATTCTGCGTTTTAGGACAGCGGTTTATTAGCGGCAGTATCAATTTAAAGAATTGCACAATTAACTCAACTTTCAATTTCTCTTAAGAACGCATTTTTCTTTACTTAATAATTTTACATATTAAAATTCTTAATTAGAATACTTATTTGCTAGTTCCCTGAAAGCCCTTAATAAAGTCCTTGAGCTCCACCGATCAGAGTTTGCGATTACTGACCTACACAACGAGCGAAATTACCTTTTTGAGCAATTTAATTTGCTCATTTCACAACCTAAAATTTCTCATTCGAACGGCTACACTTGCGATTCCCTGCAGCTAGGCTACACGCCGAACGGCTTGAATATTCAGTGATTCGAGATATTAGATTACTGATGACTCGAATCAGCCATCCAGTTGAGTCAATCGAACCACTAGCCTTGCTTACTTCACCTCTAGCTTGGGCTTATGCAATTTACGGATTGGGTCGAGCGAGGAAGAATGAGCCGGTTAAAGATTAAATTTTTCTGGTTTGTTGCGTTATGTGGACCGGTAAATAGCTACAGACGTTTCTATGGAACGGAATGCCTTCATCTTCCGAATCACATAGTCCAAGGCTTGTAAGACTTGAACTTGCACTGCATGATCAGGAATTGCAGGCACTACGATCCTTCAAAACCACCGTATCTCTTTACCATTGTACAAAGTGTAACATGTCAAAAGAACCAATCTCCATCGACAGTGCTGTGACATATCTCATTAGGGGTCTATTTTCTGCACAGCCTTGCAGCTATTTATTTTAATTATACATTTTTTACTTAGGAAATCATTAATTTATATGTAAGGATAAATTTACGGAGCAGAATGCAGAAATGTATAAAGTTAACAGATAATTTACAATACATGACCCGTGCAGACGAACATGACGCTTCGCAACATGATGGGATTCATAACCTAATATGTGCTTTTAGTTGAATATTCAAATTTTCTGTAATTTTACGAGACATAAATTGAAAATAACTTCTCACGTTTCGGAGGGTCTTGGTTCCTTCATATGGAGAGTCCAAGTATTCCAAGAATAGTTACTGGTAGAAGCAAAAGAAGAAAAAGAAGGAAAATGAGGAAATAAAGAAGAAGAAAGCAACAAGATCCTGCGAAATGTCAGTAACTATTGACCGGGTGACACTGCGTCGAATTACAGAAGAGTCTAACTGTCGTGAACACTTGTGGGAACCTTAAATCTCGCAGTGGTATTGTTTTGTTGTGTTGTAATAATCAGTAAAATATGTTTCTGTATAATTTTGTTACAATTTTATGTTTTGTATGAATTCTTGACTACTGTAACATCTTTGTGCCCATTATACTCAGCTTATACAGAAAACCGGAATTTTTATTAGTGTTGTATCCAGCGGAGTGTTTCCTGCTTACGTGCACACTGGAAGCTGTTTACTTACCTGATTTATAAACACCTGTTTCCTGTTAAACTTATTGTTTATAGAAGCTTGACAACAACAAAAAAACCAGTTGATTATTACGGCGATCCAGGTACACGTTGTCTGTTGTGTGATTAAACATCAGAATTTTAAGAATGATGATTCGGAGATGGGATAAGTCGCCGTTCTCGCGTATGGAACTTACTTACAAGATCTTCAGCAGCACATGCTGTGAAATCTTAATATACAATTGTAATGAAATTTCAAAACGATACTGCATTTTTAAATTAAGTGTAATAGATTATTTTAATGTTAACCAATTAGCAGTGGTTATGTAGCGAATATTGGCTAATACTGAGTTTTCAAATGAAATGTAATATTATTTTAATGTTAACAAATTAACAGTGATTATATAGCGAATACTGGGGAATACTGACTTTCCAAAGTAAACGCAATAAAGTATTTTAATGTTAACCAGTTGGTAGTGTTATGTAATGAATATTGGCTAATACTGATTTTTCAAATTAAACTTAATAAATTATTTTAATATTTAACATTTAGCAGTGGTTATATAGCGAATATTGGCATTTGCGACTAACGTAGAGAGCTTTTCTTGGATGCGGCATCAGTTATCTGGTACAAATTTACTTGTTCTTCAAGCGAACGTGCTGCCTGTACTTTGGCGTTAGAGGGCCTGAAGATAGATGCAGCACATTCCTCAGAAACGTCGATTAATATCTACCGCGCTATGCGGAGTCGAAATTTAAAAGATGGCGATGTTGCCTTCAGGCAGTAGCAGCATTACCACTTAATTTAAGTATTACACAATGAAGCCAAAAACCCACCAACAGAAGTCTTACAACTAGGAACGAAGGGTGGCAACCCCAACTATTCCACCCCTGAATAGAGATCAATTATAGACGGCCAACAGTAGACCCTGCGTGCGAATTCCCGAGGTCTGAACAGGAGAATTTCTTAAATTGGCCATCATACTGCGCTAGGAAAACCCCAACGGCAGAGGTCCGATTTGTGTGGTCATATATAAATATGTTTGTGGCTTCTACAACACAAATATTGTAGCATATTTTCGGAGGGCGTGGGGTGGGTGTTGCTTTGGCGATGGCGGGGGTATTTCGCTGCTAAGTACTCTATCTTCTTTCTTTGTTGCCGACGGCGTTCATAGCTAAGTGCTTTCTTGCCAAGTGACACTATCGGTATTGGATTGCTGTTGTGTCTAAGGTGACTGAGTGGCGAGCTTCCGTAATCGCAAAAGAGGCGCATGTGTGTGTAAAACTTCAGCGTCAGGTCAGGCATCTAAAAATACTTCATAAAAACGAAGGATGATTTAAATAATCATTTACAACGCACAACATAATATTATCATAAGGTTCGTCATCCCCGTTTTATTTATAAATAAACTAGATTGGAGTGTTTGTACTTGTCTAACACAACTGTATGGTGGTAGATATATGTATAGAATTTATTATATAAAGAACAACTACATGTTTCGGCACTTTACATTGGCCATCTTCAGGTTGAGAAATAAAAAACTAAGTAGTCGAGTATAGCTGCTTACTAAGTTTTTTCATTTCTCAACCTGAAGATGGCCAATGTAAAGTGCCGAAACATGTAGTTGTTCTTTATGTAATAAATTCTATACATATATCTACCATTATAGGGTTGTGTTAGACAAGTACATACACTTCAATCTAGTTTAAGCATAATACTACCTTCACTATAAGCACAATAGTAGATGCCCAAATATTGCATTTGGACCGTCAGAATATGGTTTTCAATGCCTTCCACAGTCCTAACTTCTAATACCCCGTACACTCTGTGTGCTAGGTGGAAATGATCATCGGATGGATACCTAGAAATTTGATATCAGGAGTGGGAGAAATGGTTGATCTCGACAACTGTGCCTTGTGTCTTAACCGAAAGCGTCGTGCTGTTTTGATCTTGGCATCCAAGCAGTGTGTCGTAGCTGAATGCAGAGTTGTTTTTTGATCTTGAAAGACAAGCAATGTGTCGTATCTGAATGCGGTGTGGTGTTTTGTTCAAGCAGGACTTGTTTTACTTTTAGAAAAATTGTCGTTGTAGAGCATTGTTTTGTTTAGTACTTTCCTGTGTTGTATGTAGTATATATGGACTGCTGTATTGTACGCAATTGTTCGTACATCTTACTGCGTTACGACGTTTCAAATTAGAAAAGAAATGTTTGACGATTCCTGTGTAAAGTTATGATTTCTACTAATAAATCTTCCATTCGTTCATTCATTCTTCCACGTTGTAGCCATTGAGGGATATTACAAAATAAAATTTTTCGGAAAGTAGATCAGAAATACCTGAAAAGTTTTGAAATGTGGTGGTGGAGTATGATGGAGACGATCAGCTGGACCGATCGTGTGAAAAATGAAGAAGTATTGCAAAGAGTCAAGGAGGAGAGGAATATCCTACAAACAATAAAAATAAGGAAGGTTAAGTGGATTGGTCACATATTGTGTAGAACTTACCTTCTAAATCACGCTATTGAAGGAAAGGTGGAGGGAACGATAGAAGTGAATGGAAGACAAGGATGGTAACGTAAGCACTTACTGGATAGCCTTAAGGAAAACAGAGGATGCTGTAAATTGAAAGTGGAAACTTTAGATCACGCTTTGTGGAGAACTGACTTTGACAGAGGCTTTGGACCTGTCGTCAGACAGACTACAGAATGAGTGACTGAATACGAAATTCATGAACTTAAAAGTTTTTAAAACACAGTTTGAAAAAAGCCGCTCTTTTGCCTATATATAAGGTTTGTTCGCGAAGGTCTAGGCCACAGTACTGACTGCAGGGTAGGAGAGTACTTCCCTTTTCCATTTCGCAAGTTACTTTGTACCTACTTGGTCATTTTGTCCTTCAGTGGCCACGCAATTTATTTCGGGAAAAAAAACGTGTTTCGTCAATCGTTGAGGTTTATTCATGCAATTTAAAAACTAACCTGTCTTTATGCTTTGTGTCATTTACTGTTGTTGATTTCATAAACATGGGATTACAGTGTCATTCTGTGGGAAACAGGAAGCTGTATTGTGTGACCAGTAGCTTGCGATCGGTAGTACGGTGAGGAAGTGCGCAACCGGTAGTGTGTTCTTCACAGCATAGGCGCTTTGATTCTCTTAAACACTTCGTTGTGAACTTAGACTCCCGTATTCTGCATATAATATTAGAGCAATCTATACAAAGAGTTTATTTTAGTGTAGAACTTCGGAAACCATAGGCAAATCATATGAGAGCTATATACAACATTCTACAGCGTAATGTGAAGATGGATTTCGGAGCGGTGCATTTTCATAATATTCTTCAGTTATCTTCAGTTATAATATATTCCGGTTTATAATTTTTGTCAACTTGTAAACGATTGGGTCATCTGGGAAGATTTGAGTTACATTTCATGAATGAATTGTGGTTACATTTCTTGTGTCTAATAATTTGAAGTGTAGTAGGAATTTAAAACACATTTGAAGGTATTGTTTCTGATGTGGACTAGAAACGTGAAATTGTCCCACATAATATGAAGGCGATATACTATTTTAGTAGTATTTTAAATGCTAAATGGCCGAAGAAGCGAATGCTGGCATAGTTTGATGAAATTAGTTTGGAAATTAGACCTACCTTCCTACAACAAAAAATATTTTCTCTTCTTTAAAACAGCAGGAACCTAATTGGATCATTAAGAGCCGTTCGCAGAAGCTCACAGAGGTAATATAAAAACATCTAGTTTATGCTGAATGGCGCTAATTTTTAATTGCTCAAGAATAAGTGGAAAATGAAAATTAATTGAAGTAAACACATAAAAAACGGCGCTTCTATACAACTTTCTGTTACGTTTAGCACTTTTTATTTCTAGCAATTTTAGGAGTACGGGAACAGAAAAATGGAATTGAAGTTGATATTTTTAATTGCACGTTCTTTTTCACATTCACTTAATTAGTGCATTTTAAACTACAAGGAATTTAAGGCGAAAAATGCACGTCACACACGCACACACACACACACATACACAAACACACACACTACAAACACACACACACACACATACACACACACACACTACAAACACACACACACACATACACACACACACACACACACACACACAAGCACTCTTTCTCACACTAGCCCTGGAGGTATCCAACCCGCAGCCAGTCAGGTTAAAATTACGTGTTTCGCGGCCACATTCGTAAATTATATATATGTTTGTGTTTGTGTGTTTGTCTGTGTGTGTGTATATATATATGGACACACACAGACGCACATATTATTTTTGTGTTCTCTGTGTGTGTGTGTGTATAAATAGACACACACACACACACATACAGAGCGTACAAAAATAATAATTTAGACAGACATACCACTTACATGGTTTTTACATATTGCAGTTTATCGTTATATTGACTATGAAGTTTACTGTCTTTTGTGATGTGATGCCGTTTACTTTGGTACAAACGTACTAATGTTTCGAAGCAACTGCCCTGAAGCTGGACACTGCCAAATCCCCAACTGTGTTAGTCAATTTCTACCAGACTACCCTGTGTTACACCCGAGAAGAAGATAATTATTGCACCCTACATTCTTTAACTGTGGTGATTAATGGTTAATGAAGATGAACAAATAGATTAAAAAGTTGAGTAAAGAGAGACCAACTTGATGTCACTTGTTTTATTATTTCTTTATATAATGCTCAACATGTTTCGGATGCTAATACATCCATCCTCAGGAGCTTTCGACTTATGTGTTGAGTTATTTCGTGGATTACATTGATCTGTAAGGAATAGAGGTTTTTGCATTAGCGTTCTATTCCTTACAGATCAATGTAACCCACGAAATAACTCAGCACATAAGTCGCAAGCTCCTGAGGATGGATGTATTAACATCCGAAACATGTTGAGCGTTATATAATGAAATAATAAAGCAAGTGACATCAAGTTGGTCTCTCTTTACTCAACTATCAAGATGATGCACGGTCCAATAAACATAAGATTAAAAAGTGTTGTAATTTACGTTGTATTTGGGGCTTTAACGCTCTAGAGTTCGGTAGGTAGTCACCAAATTTCCGGGGGCGGTTACTGGTTATTATATCTTCAAGGGAAATGATATCATTCTGTCCTCTGTGGCTCCTTCCTTCCCCCACGCAGACAAGAGGGTATGATAGAGAACAGTCAACTGCAGCTGCAACAGGAGCAGCAAAATATCAGAGAGTCGAAAGTTAGAAAATTAAACATGGAAAATAGAATAACAGCAAGTGGACGGATGGAACAGAAAAGAGTTTGAAGAAGGCGAAGGAGGGAGGTAAATAAAATGACACAAATCAAATAATTTTTAAGCTGTCTGGCAAAATAACAGCCAAACGCGACTGTTAATATCTCCATATTTCTCTGGAAGTCTGGCTGTCCGTATGGAATATTTAGTCCCCAACAATGTAGGTTTTCGTGAAATGATGAGAATTGATAGAAAAATGTGACGATAAAATGAAATTTGGTTACATTTGGACGAAAGTGACAATTTACTTACCTACGCACTTTATGATACCTCGCCATTTACAGTGTGAGTGGAAGAAATGCAGCCGTGCCAGAAGGCCAAAGAAAGGTGCGACTTAAACTTACTGTGGCTCCACATAAATATGATTTGCCTGCCAAATATTTGGGACAAAGCACAAGTGCGTTCATAATATTATAATTTATTACTCTATGGATGATTACAACTACATTTTACAGTGCCGATTAAATGCGATTTGTTCTGGTTTAACGTAACAGTGCGGTGACTGAGGGTTCGTATCCTTAATGTACGTTTTTAAAAAGTTGTTGACTTACGTGGTCTATGACTAAGGAAATTAAACAAATTGTAACTAAGTAACTAAGCAAGTAACTCCGTAGAATAGTGGCCTTCTTGAGAAGTCATAATTTCCTCAACTATTCAAGAAATTAGGAACATTTTATGATAGTCCAAGGTTTATTAACGTGTTGAAAAAAAAACCTATATGCCCCTATTTTGAGCCAGAAAATTCAGTCTACGTCCTATCAGCCTTTGTCTTCAAGATGCATTTTAATATTATCCCCCAGTCTGCTTCCGGATCTTCCAAGTTTCCCCTTTGATTTATTTTTTACCTAATAAAACCACGTACGTATTTCTCTTCTCCTCCATGCGTGCAGTACGTCCCACCAATCTCTTACTGCTTTTTACTCAAGTAATTTTTGATGAGAAGTTCAAATTATGCAGCTCCTCATTATGAACATTTCTCCTGTCTCGTAACGCTTCCTCCTTCTCAGGCCCAAACCTCTTCGTCAGCACGCTAGTCATGGAACTCTCAACCGTTCCTCTTCCTTTAATGTGAGATACCAAGTTTCATTTACCTATAAAACGAAACACAAAATTATATTTCTGTATATTTTAACCCTTGTGTATTTAGACAGAAGAAGAAGAAAAATACAAAAGGGCATAGTAGCAGAAATTTCCCGACATTAATCTGCCTTCAAGTTCTCGTCTCCTGCAGATAGGGAGGTTAAGTCCGAATGTATCGAAACGAAGTTGCTGCCAATTTTGTGTTCAAAAAGGGGACATCTCACCGCAGAAATTCAACAGGTTACGAAACGTCATAAGTTCGCAGCTGTAATATTTATATATAACACCCGGGAATATAACACTTAGAATTAATGTAGTTTAGACCTGCTCTTTAAGATTGGTTAGAGAATATTATTTTCAAGGCAAAAATTACAAAACAACTGCAAAGGGTAAAATTTTCAGGTCATGGTCAATTAATTTAAGATGAATCAAGATTGAATTATAAATAACCACTTGAACTTAATATACTAACGGTCCCTAATAATATCAGTGACGTTCTGTAACACATTCACAGTTGTGCAACTAAAATGCATGATCCATTTTGATTGAATACAGTGTGATTCTGTCGCTAGAAGTCCCAAACGCTATACGTCAAGAGATTCAAGCCGTCAACATCGACACTTTGGGAAAAGTATTCCAGAATTTGGAGAAACGCATTCAAGTGTTCTTGGATGTGAAGGGAACCCAGTTTCAGTATCGATTATGAGCAGGTCCTGTTTTGCATCTTTCCCGGTATGTGTATATAAATTTTCAAGTCATTATCTCAATAGCATAATTTTTATAGACAATAGTTTGGGGCCTCTAGCGACAGAATCACCCTCTATTATGATCATCTGATGAGAGCCCAGCATGCTAAGTTCTTTACGCTCCTCTGTATGACGTCATGCGTTCATTTTCTGTTTTATTAGTGCTGTTTCCGTACTGTTGTGCTCAAAATATTAGTAGTTCAGAGAAGGTGAGTTTGGGCACCACCACACACCGCACGGAGACAGGATCCATTTGGATCAAGGGAGAAGAGATGTTTGTACCTAAATAATAATCACAAAGTAGATGTGTACGGTTTTTGACATTTTAAAAATAAACTAAATTATTACTGTTGTACTACATTTATGTACACAATTTTGACCAATACCTGTAAGATTCTGCACTACTGGTGCCACAACACATGTGTGTTTATTGTGGTCTTTCTTTATTTCTGTATGTTTTAAAGAAATATTGTGGTCGGCTCCCTGAAGATGGCGAGATAATAGCGCAGAAACATGTAGGAGCTACGTAAAAGAGTGTGAGCATAAATGATAGAATTGTGCATTTGTTGTTGTTACTTGAATTATTAACATGGACATAAAGGTTCAAAAGCAGCAGTGAGTGGTGTTTACCTTGTATTTCTACAGCACCACAGCAATAGGCTTGGTGATATCAAAGAGCCCGGTATGTTTTATTGGTCAGCGATCACAACTTTCCCGACTCTCCGTCGATTATTTCTTTCTTCAGTAAAGTTTCCCGCCCCCTCCCCCACTACAACCGCGAATCGGATCTCTTGAATGAAATCTCAGTCTCTTTCTTTCCTTTACTCTGCTCCAAGTAACGTGTCGTAGGGCGAGAGAGGTGCGCGCACGATGCTCAGCGCAGGCGGCAAGATATCGGCGCCGGGCTTAGGGGCGGGAGTTCGAAACGCGGACCTATATTTCAGCATCAGTAGCGAGCGGAGACTCGGGAGTGTCGCTGCGTGGAGCGTACCTTATGTGATCGACCAGCTAGTTACTTTCGTGTGGTGCTACGTGTAGAGGACGGACACTCCTTGCTGCATTATCACACAGGTATCTATAGTGCAGTAACTTGACACAAATCCCGTTCACGTTCATATATCTGCCGCGCTGAACAAATCATTTTGGAACACGACAGTGTTTGTACAAACGGTCTCTTGTCATGAAACCATGAATTCTTTTTGTTTCTTAGACTGATTAACGATAAGTGATTGCTTTCGAAGCGACATTATAAGTTAAAGAAAAAAAAAAACGAACGTGGGACATCATACAAAGCTGTTATAAATGAAGTGTAATGGATAATATTTTTCGCGTTAATTACTGTTTGTCACGTGAATTATGTCTTGGTATAGTGAACCCCTCGTCCTCGCTTCCTGTTTTGTCATTATTTATTTACATTTCTGTCTGTGAGTTTTATGGAAGTTGGACATTCTTGAAGATTTTTCGTAATAGGGAATCGAAAGTATCTCATATCTTGATTACAGTGTCGATATATATGTGTCTGTGTCGTCGGTTGTTCAACCCATAGGGCTTATATTCCTATAAAGCAAATTATTTGCAGTCTGTATTATGAATTATTACCACCTGTCACCGGTGTGCCACAATATGTAATTACTAAACACGAATCTTAATGCAGTATATCCATAAAATCCGCACATGATTTTGTGTAATTCACTAAATGATTTGTCGGTGTATCCAGACTTGTGGCAATGTATTAAAAAATATGCCCAAATTTCTGCCTTTTAGCGGTAGCGGTTTTGTTCTTGCAAATGTGGTTCAAGGCGTATTAAGTATAATCCTGCACAGAATGACAGGTTTATGCTGTGTCGATAAATTTGACAGGAAGAGCTTTGGACACTTTGTCCAAAGCTAAATTTAGTCTTCTACAGTTTAGTGTCCACAATGCTAGTGTTTTGCAAAAATAGTAAAGTAACAAATTAACTTCACAGGAAGACGCTTAAGTACGTGCAATGAATATACAGGGTGGGCCAAAAGTAGGTATACAGTATATAGTTAATTAGTGCATACCTACTGTATACCTACTTTTGGCCCACCCTGTATTTAATCGGAAATTACGTAAGAAAACTTGTGATTTTAGGCACTTGTGACCGTGCATCGTGAACGTAGGGTGAAGAGAGAGAAACCAACAAAATGCAACTAATGTGATGTTTAATGTCAAACGTCTATCCCAACATGTTTGGGGCATCATCATGCCCATCTTCAGGAGAACAAGACTGTGTACACCATATGCGGTAGTACACAGTAATGTTCTCTTGAAGATGGGAATAATAATGCCCGAAATATGTTGAGATAGATGTTTGACAATAAACATCAGATTAGTTGCATTTTGTTGGTTTCTCTGTCTTCACCCTAAAGCTTGTTATAGTACCAGTGCAGTGCAACGGACATTTTAACCCATATGTATTTAAATCAAATAATTAGAGGGTAAGGTGACCAATTTCTTACACCTGGTACCTTAAACTAAGACGTTCGAGATCACATGTTTATAAACTTTCCGCCACTTTGAGGATGACCACGTGGAGGTTGAAACCTGTCGGAGATGTATTAGTGGTTTTACTGAGTGGACCTGTAAGCTAATGTCCTGTTTGATGGCTATTTATTATTTTAAGAGTTGAATTTGTCGAGAGTTTGTTACCGATAATGCAATTTATGCAGTTAGTTTAAATATTTATCTTGGTAATTAACCAACTTATGCACAAAATTTTGTTTTACAATAAGTTTATTTCATGCCTCTACATGTTTCGAGCACATGTGCTCCAAACATGTAGAGGCATTAAATAAACTTAT
>Ga0123357_10005536_pt1 | contig 15145 bp, 11 predicted proteins | sample TergutEmb28metaG_FD_89873 | JGI IMG/M metagenome (GOLD analysis project Ga0123357, IMG submission 89873) | Embiratermes neotenicus P4 segment gut microbial communities from Petit-Saut dam, French Guiana - Emb289 P4 | ecosystem: Host-associated > Arthropoda: Insects > Digestive system > Gut ... | reverse complement strand
CCTTCGGGTTCCGTGAAATGCGGGGAATTTCTTGACTAGCTGCAAACCAGTTAGCTTCTCAAGAAGGACTCTGCACCATGGAGTAAGTAAGTAAGTAAGTAAGTAAATAAGTAAGTAAGTAAGCTGAGGAACTGTGAGCTTCTCAAGAAGGACACTGCTCCATAGAGTTAGTATGTACGGTATATATACATTATTTGCTTGCGTGTGTGTGTGTGTGTGTGTGTGTTTGTGTGTATGTGTGCACAATGATCTCTTGAAAAATTTGTATGGTAAGAGAGGATTCTTTGTTCAATTTTTTTAAAGTTTACTGAAGCGTGACTTTTCTTACATTTTCTTGGACATTCAGAGAAGTGGTCGCAGGATAATCCAAAATTATATTGACATGAATATTGACATATTATATTAGGGAATTTTTATGAATTTGGATCTGAAGCGTTGACTGAATCAAAGTAAGAATTTAGTTCGTTTTCAGTAGTTACTTAAAATTCATACTTGTAGTTAAAATATTCTTAACGTCACAACCCCATGCTGTTTACTTCAGTAGTAATTTAATACGTAGCTGTGTAGACAGACACGTGATATTTTTCCTAGGCCCATGAAATGAAAATATTGCTTACAAGAGAAAAGAATTAACAGTCTGTGTCTAATTTACATTAAGTTTCAAGGAGCTTACCCTAGTGCTCTGGTTTTTTAATTCCCAACTTTATCACTCGTGGCATGCGACTGTTAACACTTTGAGGGAGCAAAATCACCTCCCCTAATCCATGCTGCATAGACTGTCAATCTTATCTGCTTTTCTTTTTGACAAGTGCCATATTATGTCTAGTGATGTCGAGTAGCCTATCAGAATTGGTACAGATGCATCGGACTTTACGGCGTCGCAACACGGAGGTAAAAACCTGTATATTGACCATCGTTAGACCCTCAGATGTCACGTTATTTGATTGATGGGCTTTAGCATAACTGAAATGCAGTGTCGCTGCAGAGTCGCAAGCTCTGTCTGTCTTAGGATCCGTGAGATAACAAGACAAGCAATGTACATAAAAACGTAATATTAAGAGCGTTCGCGTAACTTTTTTTCCAGCGGAAAATCAGTAAGTTTTACGTATTCTTATTGTGTGTCTGTAGCCTTAGTTATCCAGTATGCAAAGCGCATGCGCCGTACTGTATTGTTATTTGTGGCCTGTCCGCCGTCACCACGCCTTTCCACAATATCTCATAAACGGCACGATTTTGTGAGAAACGTTACTGTACATAAAATCGTGTTTTGATTTTCTGTACAGAGTATGCCTCAAACATTACTGATTCCAAAGAGATTTCAGAGAGATATTATCATAAATGTTCACAGCTCTTCATGTGAAGCACCCATTAGTCTTGAGAGATTTTAATGAAACTTGAATTTTCCCGATAATTTTCTTAAAGTATTCAAATACTAAATTTAATGCGAATCTGTCTACTGGGAGCCAAGTTATTCCATCCGGACGGCAAACGGATAGACATTACGAAGCTAACGATCGCTTGTAGCAACATTTGTGCCTAAAGAGTCACCAGCCCGACATGCCACACACGCTCTGTCGTGTTTGAAATTTACGCAAGCGAAAGTTATGTGCAGGAACCGCAAAAGTCTCCCGAATTGTTCTACAGTTCAGATCACATCTCGTGTCAGTCAACAACGATTCGTTCTCCCCAACAAACTCGTTAGTTAGCAACAGGATTAAAGCCGTCCAGGGCAGAGTTATCTTGCACACTGCAAAGCCTCGTCCACAGTACAATAGAATTATCGGTTGGATCAACAAATTGAACATGTTTTGACTGTTGTTATACAAATCCAGATGCTTGATAACAGGCACAGTAATTAACATGTGATCTGTGGTGAAGCGACGGGGTGCTGTCACTTCAGTAACTCCACACTGTAACTCAAAGCCATAAGCTTTAGTTAAAACAGATTCACAAATGTTGAGGTTATGTAGTAACGCTCAGTAACCATTATAGGCATGATCGCAAAATTGCGAAAAGCGACTGTTATTTTCGTAATGTCTCTCTGTCTGTCTGTCCGTCCCTCCGTCTGTCCGCGTGGAACAACGCTGCTCCTACTGGACAGATTTTCATGAAAGGTTTTGAAGCTTTTTCGAAACTGTGTCGAGAAAATTCAAGTCGAATTAAAATATGATAAGATTAACCGGTACTTTACGTGAAGACAAAAGCACATTGTGATTGCATCTCGCTCAATTCTTCTAAGAATGACAAATGTTTTAGACAAATTTGCAGAGAAAATCAAAACACACTTTTTATATTCACTAATATTTTTTGCCCGAAAATCGTGCCGTTTATGAGATAATGAGACAAATATTTTACAGTCAGACATGCCGCACATGTCAACGTAATAATGCACATTTCTCTTTTATTTGACACACCAGCCCCCAGTGGCACAGGGCCTCCTCATTCACGAGGTTTCTTGATCACACTCAACGACGCACCACAGTTGGTAGGACTCCTCTGGTCGAGTGATTAGCTCGTCGCAGAGACCTCTGGCTGGAGTAGTGTCCGTGCTGCAGCCCGGACACTACTCCAGCCTAACCGCACCTAACCTTCAACATACAGCAAACCAAGAACGAAACGACCAATGTGGTAATCAACATCATAGTCGCGAGCTCCTGATGATGGGTATAGTAGTGCCCGAAACATGTCGAGCATATAAGAAGTACAATAAAATAATAAATGGCATCTAGTTGGTTCTTATTCTTCAGTTTTCACAATGATGCACGGTCCAATAAACATCAGGTTTTCATTTTACGTCAGAGCTAGGTCTGATATCATCCTTTCATAATCCCTTTTATCATTTAACTTATTCTACACGTGTTCCAGTTTTATGTACAACAATAAGTGAAATCTTCTTAATTGAATACTGCGTAGTAAAGATTCTCGGTTTTTAAAATAGTAATGCAGTTATATCTGAGAGAAATGACCATCCCTAGGCGTACGTAGGTCCCCCATATTTAGTTTCGGTTTGGGACCATAAATGTATCAAACCGACATCGGTAAGAGCAGATGCTTCAGTGACCTGGCCCTCCTGTACCAAATAACCACCAATAGACTTACTTACTCCATGGAGCAGTGTCCTTCTTGAGAAACTAACCGGTTTTCAGCTAGTCAAAAATTCCCCGCATTTTAGGGAACCCGAAGGTTCATTGCCGCATTCACAAGTGCCCACCACTTGTACCTATTCTGAGGCAGCTCGATCTAGTCCATACCCCCGCAACCTACGTCCTGAAGATCCGTCTTACCAAATCTCAAGCCCCTTTTCCTTTGCTTAGGTCGTATCAGAGTATCAGTCCAGGTCCGAGGCTTTCTGTATGAATATTACGTAACAATATACGTTTTTACGGTGAGTTAGCACCTTGCCCAACCCCCAAGCTGGAGGACCACCCCTTGTCTGTTGTCCGCGACTGCTTATTCAATATATTCGCAGCTACACACCATATTGGAGGCCGTTCCTCCATCCGCAACCTGAGGACGCGCCTTGCCGTGGTGACAGGGACCCACTTGTCACGTAACTACCAACAGACAGGTCACAGATATCACCAGCAACCATCACTTCGACATTATTAGCATCAGTTCAATTTTCCTTGTGTAGGACTGCATTTTTAGTCTTGCCTTTTATTAATATACAGCCGCACTCATTGCGAATCGTCACCCAAGAAATGAGCAGAACTTAACGCAATAAAGAATAGCCATGGCTGTAGCCTGATACGTGTATGCGTGAGATGCATTTATTGAACCGCATAAAAGGTAAAGCAGTCCCGTTGCAGGCCTGGAGTGGCCCAGAAGATTCCAGGAAGTTAAGGTTCCCAGATTTCATGACAACGGTACAGGATGGTGGAAAGGTTGTCAGCCTTACGCACCGGCCGTCTTTACCCCCAGGAAATGCTCCTGGTACTTATTTCTGTTAGAGGCTAAGTCGGCCCCAGGGTCATGGTGCGATCGGAAGGAATAGAACGACATAATTTATTATTTGGCCGTTACTAGTGGCCGCGCGGTCAGAGGCGATGGCCTGCGGCTGCTCGGTCGCTGGGGTATGAGCTCGAATTCTACCGGGGGTATGAATATCTATTCCTTGTGAGTGTTGTGTATTGTGAGGCAGAGGTTTCTGCGACGGACTTGATTACTCGTTCAGAGAATACACATCGAGTGTGGTGTGTCTGAATGTGATCGTGAAGCCTGGATAATGAGGAGGCCTTGGCCCTGTAGGGGCTGCAGCGCTGTGGGAATGGCAAAGGTGTTCAGTTTTCATAACAACAGCAGAGTAATTCTGGGAGAGCGGCCGCGATGGAAGAGAGACGGCATTTTTAGTTTGGTGGGTTCTGGCAATCCTCTGGAGATCGCAGCACGTGTCCTTGTTCAGTGAGTCTAGAGAAATGTAGTGAATATCAGCGACATTTTGCAAGAATGATGACTGATTTTGTAGGGTGCTTTTATTAATGTTATGTTCAAACTTTTCCTAGTGCTCACGAAATATGTCTTAATTAGTTCCAGTCGAAGGAACAATGCAATCACCGTATATTACAGGTTTCCAGCGTTGTTGACGTCGCTCTTACACTACATGGCCGCTGTGCACTTCATTCCTTCTGGCAAGTGGAGGGGGGTGCAGCGTCTGTCCCTGAAGATTGGGAGAGACGCTGCAAAAAACATGGAAGAGATGCCGCACTTGAATAATTCCTAATAAGTTTGAAAAGTTATGCATACATTTCAGAGTACAACATTTATCTCTTCTATTGCTGTTTCCTCTAACTGAACAAAACGGCGTTTCTAGAAATGAAGATAAAACCATAAAATCTTCGCGCGTATTCAGACATCCTGAGCAGCAGGTTTTACTCCACACATACTGTTCGTTCCACTGCATACAGGCTTGCTAGACACAAGGGAATTTCAAGTAATTTCCATAATGAACCTGAAGGTACAGGATACGTCTGCTGAACATCTTTCTTGAGCTGGAGCTCCATGAATGAACCGGAACATTGTTGGAACATTTTTTAACGCGATGGAGAAAGTGGCGACCAAAAATAACCTTACTGACACACCTGGGAACATTTTAAAAATTGATGAAATTGGCATACAAATAAATAACAAACTCGGCACTGTAATGACAGAAAATGGGTCTAAAAATGTTCACGTTTCAACACCGGAAGAAAATAGTGAAAATATTACAGTCATAGCATGCCGCAATGCTGCAGGTCAATTTCTGCCCCTTGTTCTAATATGCAAGGACGTCAACAAGAAACTCGATTTCGGCGATGGCTTATCCCCAGGGTCAGATGTGTACATGAAAGGGAAATCTTCATGCATTAGCTCGGACTTTTTCTTCAAGTGGTTTACAGAGCATTTCTTCAAACACAGAGCTTCGGGGAAGGTTATTGTGCTGGTAGATGGCAGCTCCCTTATACTGCTTCAGACTGCTATTGAAAATAACGTTACTATCGTATGTCTACCGAATTCATACTTTACAGCCGTTATAAAAATATTCTTTGGGCCTTTAAAGAGTCATTTTAAAAACTAAGCCTCAACGTGTAAAATCACTCGATATCTCACGGCGTGACTCGTTGGGTTTGCTTGGAGTAAAGTTGCTTCCGTGGGTGTTGGTGTAAGTGCTTAGAATCAACGGGTGTTTAACCTTTCAGCTACAACGGAGGGTCTGAATATTTGTTCTCCATTTCTGATTACAGCGAAACTACAACTTTATGGAAAGAGCACCTTTGATTTTTGTACCATCTGCTTCAGTAACAAATTCTCGCACCCTGTTACGTATCTCGGCAGAATCAAAATTAAGTACTCTCAGTACTACACTCTTACTTCCTTCAGACACTTCCCGTCAAGAAATTACTTCCTCCGCATTTGAAGGTCAGTCCAGTACCGAAAATACTGAGAAAACATTCAATTAAAAAAACAGCAACTCCTTTTTTTATCACTGAAGAAGCAAATAATATCGAAGAAAAGTGAAAGAACCAAAGCGGAATAAAGTAAAAGCAGAGAAATCAAAAGTGTAAGCAGCCCAATACTTCAGGTCTGCAAGGTCACAAAATGCAGAAAAAGATGTCAGTGAAAACAGATATTCATAATCAATAGACATCTGAAGATTCTGAAAAGAATAGCTGTGAGTGCTGGGAAAACTACGTGCACACAACTAAGGAAAATGACTGGATCGAATGTGTAAGCTGCAGAAACTGGCTGCACGAGTTCTGTTCGCCATACACAGACAAATGCATGGACTGTGGTAGAAAGTTACTGTGAGAGAAAGAGAGCAAGATGCAGGAGAGGGTCTAGAATATCTCGTTCATGGCAACCTAGACTCCTGACTTCATTTGTTTCAAATATTGTGTACTTACGATGTATTTTCTATTCTACTGTTGACACTGCTCCACTACTTTGAATAAATTTCAACATTTTTAATTTATTTAGCTTGCTTCTTAAATTAACAGAATATTTTCAAAGCGCGGTGCCTCTCACTACAAAGGGGCATCTATCCCTGACAAAAAGCGGCTTCTCTAATGGGATGTTCGTGAGGGACTCTGAAAACACAACATTTCGTCACTCTGTATTTCGGAAGCTTTCATTTCTGCAGATATTTTACACACGTCTTAGTAAAGTAGATACGTTAAATATAGTATCTCAGAAGATTCAGCTGTTTTAACGATTTTCATATTGACTTACTTCGAAAGTTGCAAAAAGTGTGGCGTCTCTCCCGGAATTACCCTCTGTTTTTTGAAGTGTTAATAACTATAAACGGCCCAAGAATTCTGCATTCTGGACAGCTGAACTGCACTAGTGAGGGAAGGGGTGTTTTGAGGGATAAGCGCGAATGATCCAGACTCATAAGGACTCACCCTTTGGCAGCTGTCGCTTTTGCAGTACGACTTTGCACGCTTCTCAGAAATCTATGCAGCATTTCTTGTAGTGTTCGTGTTAGAGCGATGCGAACTACTCAACCATTCCCACGTTGCCTGCTGTCCTGCTCGGTATATTTTCTTGTATAGACAAAATGTACTGACATATCTTCCGTGAATACGTGTACCATAAATCTCTTCTCACAAAGTACGTATGTCAGTCTACTTAAAGAAACTTTATACTTCGTCCATTCTTCCTGCTTCCTACTGAATTCGGTCGACCGTATTCTAGCAGAACTTTCAAATGTGTAACCAACCAGCCAAACAACAAAGGACCACCTATTTAACCGACTCTTTGGTGCAGATATCATGATGTAAATCTGTGAGACTTTCGTTTTATCAACAAACTCATCATTTCTAGAATCGGCAGTCTCATTACCCTGTTCACAAGAGCAGGCCACTGGAGGTTGCCTTAAACCGGATGAATGCATTCTAAATTCTCACAGCTTGTTTCTGTAAGATCCACATTGATATTATCCTTCGAACTAAGCGTAGAACTCTCAGATTGTCTCATGCAAGCACGTTTCTGTTCACTCACGGAACTTCTCTACAAGACGTACATCAGTGTTCAACACCAACAGAAAAAATAACATACTTTTAGCATTACTCGCTGATTGATATTGATCAGAATTTTGGGGGGACAACAAACGTGTAGGGCATGAAGTTCCTGTGACGGTTAATGTGCAGATTGTAGCCTTCAGGGTTGTGACATCATGCAGTTTGGTAGGCATGCGTCATGCTACCCGACATTACAACCCAGAAGGTCGTAATCTGTGGGAACAATGAAAGCTTCTGATAGAATTATACTGATCCTGCCTTGACTAGGTGCGCTGCCTGTTTACACAACAACATTCTTGACACAGAATTAAGGTACAAGACATGAAGAAGTCTTCAGATGTAAAGTTTAATTCTACACATTTATTTTACCGGACAGTGAAAAGTGGCAATTCTATAAATTTATTTTACCCAACAGAGTGAAAAGTGGTATTTCTGTATATATATTTTACAGATTGAGGTGAAAATTGATAATTCTATAAATTTATTTTACCGGACTCATTGAAAAGTGGATTAGGGACTTCGCTGGGGTGGGGCGAGTGGTGCGAACGCCCTTGCCGGCGGAGTCCAAAGGTTAGCAATATTAATTTTTGGAGTCACAAAATTTGATTTTATCCTCTCAGCAGATTTAAAATTATTGAGAAAAATAAAAGAATATTAAGTAAATAACTATGATCTATTTTGAAATTATTCCTGTCGGGTGAGACCATTGTAATTTCCTGGCCCGGAGGACAAAAAGCCTAGCTACGCCACTGAAGTGAATAGCAGCTTACAACTTTGGCAAATCATTAAACTCTAAACTTAGCAAACATATTGGGCAACGGTCCTTATATGGATCCTAATACTCAACTCTGACCTGCCGGAAGTTTGATCCCAGATCCAGCAGGGAGTTTCAAGCATTAACTCACGAAATGCACTTTTATATTTCACAGGTTTTTATTTCGACGCACCTGCGTCTTGGCTGTTTTGTTGTCATTTTAACAAAATTTAGTTTTTTGAAAAACTTGCTACATTTTCATAGCGTTATACAGTGTATACTTTAAAGCGGAACCCGCTCATAGAATTTACAATCCCGCTCATGGAATGTATGTTCACGATCTGTATTATCCAAGGAGACTGCTTTATATCAAGGGTTTGTTCACCGTAGAGCGGACGACATCTTTACTCTACAGCGAACGAAGAAACAATCTGTTCTGCAGTTCTCAGTCTTTCTAAGTCCCACCTTAACAACTGCTTGTATTTTTCTGTGTTTCTTAAAAGAATTTGACGTCGTTGCGATATATGTAAATTTTCACTTAAAAATTATATCTCTTTCACAATTTGCTATCAAACCGAAAGTGAAATAAAGTTTTTTTGTTTGTTTGTTTGTTTGTTTTTTGCACAATAGCTATGTTGGTATGTTACGTTCTACAAGAGGTACCACAAAAAAGTTGCACATTTGAAGATCCGCTATCAGACAGCTGTAGATGATCCTGAAGTACGAAGCACAGACATCTCTCCTTTCTCAAAAACTGTCACGCTAAGCGTGATGTTAGACCAACATTTGACTGATGTTTGTTGGACCCTGCATCATTGTGATAACTGAAGAATGAAAAACCAACTAGATGTGACTTGTTATTTTATTGTACTTCTTATAGGCTCAACATGTTTCGGGCATTACTATACCAATCATCAGGAGCTCGCGACTATGATGTTGATTACCACATTGGTCATTTCGTTCTGTAAAGAACCCCTCCATCTTTACAGAACGAAACGACCAATGTGGTAATCAACATCATAGTCGCGAGGTCCTGATGATGGGCATAGTATTGTCCGAAATATGTTGAGCATATAAGAAGTACAATAAAATAAGTGACATCTAGTTGGTTTTTTATTCTTCAGTTAAAACAATTGACTGTAGGAAATGAGGGAGTACACTATAATAGTCGTGCCTACAGTGGGAAATATTCATACCGAGTTTCGTAAGTAGCATTATTCAAGCGAGATATCAGGCTTCCGCCGCGAATTAGATGACACCTCCGCTCTTATGGGCTATTATGCAGAGTGTAGTAGCAATTCCTTACCGACGTTTCTGGATAACCTATCAGTCCTATATTCAGACGTCAAGTAGTTCTTGACTTCTGACTATGGGACCGATAGGTTGGCCAGCAGCGTCGGTAAGGAATTACCACTTCACGCCTTGTAATAGCTCAGAAGAGCGCATTTCTCATCATTAACCAAGTTTAAATGGGAGTGTGTAAACTAGCACAAACGTGTAGACAGCACAGTGGTGCTGGACAACTAATTTCTAAGTTAAACGAAGGGGCAAATAAAATTGAGCGATTATTTATATTGTTGTCCGTAGTGTGAAAATAAAGCCATTTCGATTTATCCATCGAAGTTCTTTACGTGACGTCTGAAAGATTATTCATTCCTGCCACAAAAAGAGCACACGGCTATTTTGATGATGAAAATAAGTTGGTTTCTCTAACGGGATACAATTAGTATTTGTTCCAAGAACTAAAATATCGGCGTATAGCTGTGGGAACACTACAGCTGGTGTGCGTTTGCCGACGTCTGTGCTTTGACGAATTAAGCCAGTTTTAGTTCCGAGATGTTTAAGAACCACACAGTGTCTGCCCAAGCGACCCGTAAGGTAATCGGTTTTTAAAACTTGGCAGTATGTAAACGTATGCCTGTATTTTCCGTATTTTCGATCATATCAGTTTAACAAACTTATCGGCACAATTCTCCACTTTTAGGCTTTCGGCCCTGAACTAACCTGCCGCTCCCCTGCCACTGAATAACTATGGTATGTGGTTCACAGCTTGGAGTGATTGAGAAAACTGCTTTGAGAGAAGATTTTGCACTACACATTGCAAGCGTCAGGAAATTATTAATGAACTGCAAGTTTTTGTTGTTGTTGTTGTTTTTTTTTTCTCCCGTCGAGTACGGAGTTTAGTTGCTTTAGTGGAGAACAAAGTAAGCCTTCTAGCCACGATTTGCCGGGTGACTCGTACAGTGACGAACTGCAGCTAGGAGGCGAATACTTAAAGACAGTTCGGCGTAAATCACTTTACGTACGTACATATACCATATGAAGTTTTAAATGGAAGGTTTTACAATGTTCTGTACATGTGACATCCCACCGTGTTATGATCATATAATATACGAAATGTGAATAGGTCAAAATGTATTTTTTAGACATAAGATTTTGTGTGTCTTAAACAGCGACATGTTTCGACCTATATATAGGTCATCTTCAGGATCATACATTTCCAAAATCCCATATCGAGGAAGGTAATGAGAAAGTACTAGGTTTGATTAAGATTACTTACAGTAAAAATATAGATAATATCTGATATTGAAAGTCATGAACAATGAAGTAATTCTTAATATCCGCAACAGCCTGCAGTCCCTTGAAGGTTTTTGTTATTGTTCCCAAGTCAGTTCAATGATAATTATAAGTTGCTTACATTTTCCTACATTTTCATTTGACTGATGATGGCAGAAATAACCTTCAAAAAACTGCAGGATACTTAAAATCCAAAGAATTATTTTATTTTAAACAACTTGGAATATTCGAGTGAATCTCTATGTACAGGGCGAGCATAAAGTATTTCCCTGATTACAGACATTTATTACAAGAAAACTACGTGGAATACAAACATATTTTTTTACCATTACTTAAGTTAGTTTCTAAAATTTTATGTCGCGTCTTTAGTGTAACATTTGTAACATTTGGTTTTTGGATGCAACATTTCCAAACAGGTGGACTGGGATAGATGGTCCGACACCCTGGTCACCACGATCGCCGGATATCACACCCCTTGACTTCTTTTTATGGGGGTATGTTAAGGACAAAGTGTTTTCGACACCAGTTCCAGATATTACAGATTTGAAGGCAAGAATAACAGACCCTTTTGCTACAATAACTGAAGACATGTTGGAGAACACGTGGAGAGAAATTGATTATCGTTTAGACGTTCTCCGTGCAACAAAAGGAGTACATGTTGAAGTGTACTGATGTGTTGTAAAAAACTTCTTGAGTTACATTTAAAAAAATATGTTTGTATTCCACGTACAGTAGTTTTCTTGTAATAAATGTTCGTAATCAGAGAAAGACTTTGTGCTCATCCTCTATATTTTATGTAATCTTAAAACTGATACATTGCGTTCTTCAGTATGGGCTTTTGGAGTTGTAAGAGCTTGAGGGAAACCAATATGTAGGTCGAAACATGTCGCTGTTGTAGACACATAAATGTACTGCCTAAAAGTATTATATTTACAGTTTTCATTTATAGCTACATTAGCCCTAGGTAACCATTTCGCTGATCCATAGCTACAGATTATAGTCACTGAGATCACAGATTCACTGAATAATGAAATAATAAGCTGCGTTCTTCGTATATGTACTTCTTTCCGTTAATTACTTTCCTGTCTTAGTTCTATTCGTAACTACTGACAGTAGTGTCCAGAACATAACTACAATATGATAAGCCTTAGCGTTATATACATTACATATAATATAGCCTGATATGGAACTATAGGCCTGCATAAATTGAAATTGGCTTTGAAAAGTTTCAGAGAAAAGTAATTTATTTGTACTTCCAAACAACACGGTACCAGACTACTTCATAATCAGAAAGAGCAGAAGTGAAGGACGAAGTGCTTCTGAGATTTCCCGCCTTTGATTACAAATTTTTATGATATGCTTATGTTCGTGATTTTCTCCTTCTTAAAGACATGTTATGGCACTTAGGTGTTTCTATACTGTCCTTTCCATGACGATGTTTGCATGCGTCCTCTTAGTGATTATGGGAAGGAAGGGAATTGTTAAAAATTACATGAACACTTAGCCAAAGGAAAAAGAAACTTTAAAATTCGTAAGTGGGAATAATAGAAGGACGAGCTGTTTGTTTTTACCAATAGCTGTTATGAAAATGTCACTTTAGAATCAACACCCATAAATAAATATTTTTAATTCACTCTAAGTATCTGCAGTAACAAGCTGTTAATATGCAGTCAGTCCACATTTTTTCCCCGAAGGCTACATTTGTCTTGCTGACGGCAGTTTACAGCGTCTAACTGTATGAATTGTTTAAACTTGCTTCGTATATTGTTACGAATTTTAAAGAAATTTTTATGTTATTTTTTCTACTCGCTCTATGGCTATTTGATTTAGTAATTGAAAAATGAAGGCACCGTAAAATTAAACACATTTCAAATTGAGGCAGCACCCATTTCGGTCTACATAAACACGCGTTGTGCAATTAGAAGAACGTTTCTGGAATAAAAAAAAATTGTTTTCATACTTTGTTTGTCAGTATTGCCACGAGGATCTAACAAGTTTTTTTCATGTATAATTGGTGATATGTTTCCACTTGGAACGTTACAATCATGCAGACTTCTGGGCGAAAAAGTAAAGCAAAAGTATGTGCTTTTTGACGTTTTTACATTGGTGACTGGCATATGACGTCCTGTGGTTTGTTGGAAGGTAAACAGATTTCGTGGCATTACTTCGCAGAAGAGAGTAATATTCAAGTTACGGGCATACAAAGCGAAAGGACTAGGGGCATATTTGTGTCTGAGAAGTATGATATCTGAAGGCTTTTAAGAATATTGGAGAAAAAAACTGCACAGATTATTCTTCGAAAAATATCATAGGTGAAAAGATGTACAATAAAGAATCTGATAATTATCATCAGACCTGTCTAAGTGAAAGTATGTACATGTCGACGCCACCTGATGATTAACGTAATTTCTCAGACAGTTCCAGTAACGACGCAATCTACGAATGAATAAAATAAACAATAGGACAATTGCAAACCAGTTACCGTTATATATACTGGCTGTTTGTACGGACATAGATAATACAAATTTTGCCTGTGATTCTGAACGGATCTCAGTACTTCTGAAAACATCAACCGTACTTCACTTTACGGGGCATGTTTCCCGAGGCGTTGTTGGACTTCCTTCTGAGAACTGGACAGTGACTTGCTTAATGCCTATTTTTTACCAAGTCACACACGAATGCAAGTAAAGAAGGACGTATTTTATAACAGAGAAGTGTTGACAATCCTTGAATGGGATGTTTGTCAGAAACATTAATGTTACTTCAGTGCGAACTTCCAAGGACAAAACTTGGTACTTTGTCAATTATGATGTAAATTATTACGCTTGTCTGCATGGTGAGACATTTTAACATAATTCTAAATTTGGGACATAGTAACAGACTGTTGCGTGAAGTCATGAGGGAAATCAAAAAAGTGTGCAGCCACCTACGGTAAAGGAAGCACCAGTTTTGGCGGGGGTGTGTGCACATGCATTCGTGAAGACAAGTAACGTGATAGTACAGATTTTACTCACGATTTATAATGGATAGATGAAGGGTCTTGAGTCACTGTACATCAGAGAATAGAGAGTATGTTGAGGCAACTCGAGATTCCACGCGGTGTTTGGTATTGGTGTGAAACTTGGTCTCTCACATTGAGGGAGGAACGTACTCTGAGGCTGTTAGAGAGTGGGATGCTGAGGAAGATATTTGGGCCTAAGAGGGACGAGGAAACAGGCGAGTGGAGAAGACTGCATAACGAGGAGCTCATCATCAGGAGGTCAAAATTGTATTATACAACATCTGGTATCGTCACACCTATCGGTGGCCGTCCGGTGCACCGGACGGCCACCTACAGAGTGTGACGATACCAGATGCTGTATAATACAATTTTGAGCTCCTGATGATGAGCACATACTGCTCGAAACATGTAGAGGCACATTATAAACTTATTATAAAACAAGAAATTGTGCATTAAATTGGTTAATTACTAAGATTATACTGAGAGTCACGGTCAGCAAAACATCAAAAGCCCTGATGATGGTATCAGAAACGATCGAAACATGTTAGTAATTAATAATATGTGACGTACCGAATTGTATACATGAGCGTTTGTTGGTTTTGTTATGTAAGTTTAAATGTTCCTATTTGCACGGGTATGGGACATAAATACTGCGTACTTCTTTGACCTGCCAGCAGAATGCTGATTTAAGGGGTGGCAATGCTTTTAAGCACGAATAGCTTTAGTTGATGCAGAAATTCCACTTTTTCGCGTGAAGGACGGCGGTAAGTCAGGGAGGCTGTCCGCTCGTAATAACTGTCGAGCAAGGTAGGAAAAATAAAAAAAAGAAGGGGATCCTTGATTTATGTGTGTGCGAACACTGGCATCTGCTTTCTGCAGATATGTATTATTGCTAGGGGAAGTTTTATAGCTAGTAGAGCGTTCACCCTTCTAGTGCCAACTTAACATTCGTGCATTTTGATTATTGAAATTTGAAATCAGATGTTTTATGGCGTATTTATTGTTCTCCAAATGTCTGATTTGAATGAAACATGTTGTAATTATTTCATTGTAGTAATACACAGCAGATAAATTTTGATATAATAATCTTATTGTTTTGTTTGGGAGATGTCCCTTGTAATTAGTAACAATAATAAGCGAACTAGTTCTAACTATAGTTGAGTAAAGAGAAACCAACTTGATGCCACTTGTTTTATTATTATTTATTCAGTGCTCAACATGTTTCGGACGTCAGTACGTCCATCTTCAGGAGCTTGCGACTAATTCTTAGTTATTTCATGGGTTGTATCTGGTTCGGTGTGTGTTGGCGTTCCGTTT
>Ga0123357_10005534_pt1 | contig 15147 bp, 9 predicted proteins | sample TergutEmb28metaG_FD_89873 | JGI IMG/M metagenome (GOLD analysis project Ga0123357, IMG submission 89873) | Embiratermes neotenicus P4 segment gut microbial communities from Petit-Saut dam, French Guiana - Emb289 P4 | ecosystem: Host-associated > Arthropoda: Insects > Digestive system > Gut ... | reverse complement strand
GGGAATTTGCGCTTTTTTTCCCCCCCCCCCCCCCCCCCCCACATGCACGCGCGCGCACACTTTCTCTCTCTCTCTCTCACTCTCTCTCTGTTATTCTCCATCCCCCATCTCCTTAAAGAAACAGAAAACACTCACAACCTATTCTGAGTGGGTGAAGAAGAATGATGTTCAGATATTTGGGACTTACTTCTGTATTATTTGTATATAAAAATTAGGTTTCATGCACAACTACACAATTTGAGTTTCTGTTTTGCAGATGAAATTCGTCAGGACATTGAAGATGCAGTTAGTAGATTAAGTCCATGGTAAGTGTTGTGTTTAGACTTGTCTGGGTTCTGGGGTCAGTAAGATGTTTTACTGTGGCCATGAATGCTGAGGTGTAACCTGTGAAAAGATGACAGTGATATGTGTTTGATTTTGAGTTTTTTAAAGAACACTGAATGTACCTACACAGTAACTGTGTTGAGAAATTTGAAGAGAAAGAAGCAGCAGCGGCGGCGGCAAGCGCTGCTGCTGCTGTTGCTTGCTGCTGCTGCTGCTCCAGGAATTGTTAACTATATAAAATAAGTATCTCATTAACTTCTCTCATTCCTGTCAAATTTGCTCCTGCATTCGGTATTTATCAAGACAAGTCAGGTTTATTCAGAGTATAACAGAAGTTTGTTGTGGGCTCCAAATAAAGGGATGTGATTGGTTGAAATGATTAAGTTTTGTCGAAAGTTTTGAAATTTCTTCAAAATCTTTGCAGTGATAGCCTCACTGATCCTAGGCCACAGATGGACAGACAAATGACCATGCATGCATCACGTAACACATTATATCAGATGTTCCTGTCACCTAATACCAATTCTGATTGATCAAGCTGGCTGACAGTATAATGGTAGAGGTGGTTCAGGCAGTGCTGACTTTGAATACTGTCAGGACATCAGCTATCCTGACTGAGGATTGCTGTGGCTCATGTCAGTCCCTGCAAGGAAATTAAATTGGACTATGGCTGCTTAATTCCCATGCTTTCCAATTCATTATCCATTTATCTTATCTTCTTACCATTTGATACTGTGTAGTCTGGTCTGCTCACAGTATTGTTAGGGGAAACAAAGAACATGAATTCCACATTAAAACTCATTACTGCCACACACAGGAGCAATCAAATTGATTACATTCCTATTTAACATCACTGCAAAGTTATGTTGACTTGGTTGTGAGGTGTACCGTAAATCCTTGTTTAATTGTGGAGTTGGTATGTTCCTGAAACTTGCAACATGCAGTGAAACAACACAGAATTGAACACTTTCTCCCATAAGCAAGTACTTGATAGTCTGGCCACTGCTGCCATATACCAGCTGCCAGTGAAAAGAATGTTATTCCGAGTCTGGGGCAACATTTATCAAATCTTTGGTCACTTAAATTTATTAGTGTTAAAGTGGAATTGCATAGCTCTGGGCAACATTAGGCTGGCACTGCCTCTCCTCTGCAGCCACTTACATACCAGCATATTACTTCGTAGCTTGGTTTCCTGGTTTTTTTAATAATAAATTGACATTATTTTCTCTGCTTATTTTCTCACTAATATAGAGTTGTGATGAAGGATTGGTGGTGTTTTTGACACATAAAGAACACCGTGTAACAGTCGTGATGTTGCAGCCAGGTGTACTTTAATGAAATTTCATAGTTGACTATGCTCTTCTACTAGGAATTATGTATAATTCAAACATGGGACCTAATTGTTGTGTGTACAGCTGCCATTCAGAACATAAACTGCTTCTCACCAACTAGCCAGTATTACATGTTTCTTTGTGCAATACCATTGATGTGAGTGAGTGAGTGAATGTTCTAGTTGACATGGTAGTGGCTGAAGAAACATTTTGTATCAAGCATTGAATACAACATAGCACAGATACCACCACTCTGATAGTGAAATGAATGTCTGGGTGGTTTAAAAATAAAGAAATGTGCAATGAAAGAGGCTGTGGTGTAGTGCACGAACATTATGGCTGACCATCATCTGATGAACATGTGGCTGGTTATAAAGTTTAACACAGCATCATTTTGAAACCATTCACCGTGGAAGTAGAAAGTTTAAATTCTTCTGCAACATGGTGCCCTCAACCAAAACTTAAAATATGAGCATCATAACTTTATGCAGTTACAAGCATGACACAAAGCAGTCACTAAAAGCTCCACACATGAGTGATATATGCTGTCATTTTGTGTTTGTGCAGAGCAGATATGGAGATGGAGAGTTTATCCATCTACCCTTGTGATTAGGATGGTGTAATATTATGTCAGACAGTTTTATTTAGGCGGTCTGCATGTTACATATCTTTGTCTTCCTGTTCATTTATGCCTCAGAATTTAGACACAGTTTTGAGGATAGTAAGTCTCAATGTGATTAATTCATTCCAGAGGATTATTTGTTAGTTGAAACCCCCATGAATCTGACAGTGCATAATTAATACATATTTTGTGGCAAATTTGTTCACTTCATGGGACAGTTAAAGCTAAAAACAGTAGCATGAAGTCATGAAAATTTTATGGAAGATAGTTTCAGTGTAAACACCAAATGCACCATAGATCTGGTACTAATGACTGTCGAAATCAAGATGCTTGAACTGTTTATTTGAAAAAAAGTACTCGTGTGTCTGTGTGTCCCTGGATCAGTGTTTGTTGGGACTTACTGTACTTCTTGCTGTTCAGTGAACTGTGTGAAATGATGATTTATGTTCTTCAGGAAATCAGAAGATGGCAGCATCTTCTACGGGGGTTGGGCTCGTATGGCCCAGCCAATAATAAACTTTGCTGTTGTTGAAGTGGCGAAGCCTAACATTGGTAAGTGAAAAGTGCTAGTTTTTGGATGTTTTAGGTGACATTATAAGGATGAGGTGAACAATGGAAGTGCCTCGTGGATAGTAGCGAGTTTATGGCCAACAGCCCCTACTGTAGTAATGGGACTTTACCTTTATTGATTCAGCACATGGGAGCAATTAAAGTTTGTTCATCTGCTGTGTTTGTAAAATGTGAGAGAGATCAGAATAATTTCAAAGAATGAATGGTGTTGTGAGATACTTAGTCGTTTCACTGTATATTCTCATCATACACAGTGTTAGAATGATTATTTGTTTACTGTAATTTATTTTTGCAACAACTTGCAGCAGAAGCAGCAATCATTAGGCTGAATGTGCCTAGGAATTACTGTAACAGATATGTATGTTTCTTGTACTACTGGTACTGACATGTACTCGTACATTAATTGTATTACTGTTGGACATGTATGTTTCTTGTATTACTGTAACAGACATATGTTTCCTATAGTACTATAACAGACATGTATGTTTCTTGTATTACTGTAGCATACATGTATATTTCTTGTATTACTGTAACAGACATTTACGTTTCTTGTCACTGAAATGGTAGCTTATGAATTCCGAATGGTAGTAGAAAGTGTTAAGGTGTATGAAACAAAATAGATCATAAATGTCACTTTGGTAAGTTCCTTGTGTCCTTGTTGATTTTTATGGTTTGTTTTATCTGTGTATGTGTATATATGGTATCATTTATTTCATGTGAACTGTTGTTGGTTGCACTGTTGTATGTTCCTGTGATGGTGTGCTGCTGTGGCACTGGAAGTACTGTAGTGCAGTACGTTTTACTGTGCTCTTTGGAGCTGGCCAGCCAGCTAGCCAGACAGCCAGCCAGTTAGTTTCACTTACACTTTAGTTCACTCCCCCTGTAGTTATTGTTTCATAACTTCTGAACATATTCATCTTCTACATTAATCTGATAATGATTTTTTGTCAGTAATTCATACTGTTGTTGATACGGGGATGTTCCAGGGGAGAAGCGGCCATCACGAGTTCGTGCTGATGTGACAGTGAATCTTAGTGTCAGAAATGAGATAAAGGCTGAATGGGAGAACCTTCGTAAACATGATGTGTGTTTCCTTATTACTGTTCGTCCGATCTCTCCTATAGGTAAGACGCAGTCTGTTGAATTAGATCCTGAATCCAAGTTAACATTGTATCTTAGCATTGAATGTGGTATATTAACCCTTCAATGCAGACAGCATTGAAACCCTGTACATAGCACAATGTGGGAGCAGTATTTGCGGGTATATAAATTGCACTCAAAACTGAAGAAAAATGCCTCACATAACTTCTGTATTTTTTGTTCTATGTGATTGAAACTTGGAATGGTAGTTTCCTATATACCGTGTGTAATATTTGTGCAGTTTACACTACCTCAGTAATTTGTCCTCTTATGGAAGGCCTCAAAAAAGGTGCTGATGCATGGAACAAATTCACAATCTTGATATTAGTATATAATTTCTCTTTTTTTTTATGCTTGATGCAGCCAACACACCTTCTTGTTGGTTTACATTTCTTTTCTGTGGGAGGTATTCCTCTTGGAAAGTAGTGTTCCGTTACCCTCTTGAGGGTGTTGTCACCATCATGGTGAACTGACATTCCATGCTGCACTGAATGTTTCACAACAAACCCACAACAATGTCTATCCTAAATTTTAGGTGATTAACATACCATCCTACATTTTGACTGTAAATAACTAGAGAATTCACAGATTTTCAGTTGCCTTCTGAACAGCTTCTTGTACCATTTATCCATTATTTTTCTCCCCAATAGCTACACTTGCAACAGTTGATCCTTTTCAGCACCACCCATGAAGTCATCTGTTCAATGTGTTATAACCAACAAGTACTGTCTGATCATAAGATGGTAGCACAAATCACATGTTTGATGCAAGCACTTTACAAAACTCATGCACTATCTTTTAGCAGACAGGTTTAAATGGCAAGTGTATCTCATGCCAGCTGGAGTTTTACTGCCTGAGCCTGGACATTTAATTTTCAAAATTGTATAAACGGGAGTTATTTTAAACAAAAACTAATTTGTAAATAATGAATGCATTTAGATGCATAGGATATGTGGTCATTTAGTTTGTATCAGTCTTCATTACATCACATCTTTACAAATTGTCTTCTGTTGTTTTACTCCTGCATTGTCGTAAGAGAGATTACTTTGTTGCATTTGAAATGTGCCAGTATATTATGACAAGTATGTATTCCTGCTCCTACAATTTGGGCCCTTTGGATCGGATTTAAGACCTTCTTCCTGTTACATAATGAGTCAATGAAACACCAATTTCGCCTTTCACCAATTCTTTGAAGACTAGCTTCTTAGTGAAAAGAAACCATTTCTTTGTCTGCTATTATTGTTATTTTTGTGTGTCATGTTACAAGTGCCTACACATACTTCAGAAGATGTGGCTTAGCATTCAAAAGGACGAAGACATTTTAGAGAGTAGCCTGTAGTAGCCTAGGAATGTAAAACTGTTACAGATGCCAATAAAGTTGAATCAGACAACACAAAATAAACCAATCCCTATATAAATAATCTCTGTATTGGTATTATGCATTTCCTTCATGAAATTACAGTACAGCAGTTGGCTATCAAGAATGGAAACTTGTGGAGTTCAGAAAAACTCTTAGCAAATATCAATGTTGCAAAATAATTGAAGTAACAATGACAGAACAAAAGTTTTTGCTTGCACTTGAAGACCATTCCAGTACTTACAAAATGAAACAAAGGTCAAGACATCCCAAAAACCATTCATGTTCAATGTGTATAGCACTGCGCATTGATGTATACTTGTTGCTCTGCTTTGAAGGGCTAAAGGCATCAACCATTGTTGAGAAGACCTAGACAATTTTTGAACTAAACTTTTGAGACTTTGTATAGTTGAGTAACATTATACAAGGGTCATCCAACCAGAAAAATTGTACAAAGTGATTTATAGCAAAATAAATACAATACAATGACCTTAATCTTCAGTGCTGACCCCTTCCCATTCTACACACCTCCTCCAGGTTTCCACAGACAAATTCCTTAGGAGACGAAGTCTTTTGGTTGCTGTGCCAGCCTGTCATGCATTGCCTTCTTTACCTCCTCATCCGATCTGAAGTTACATCCATGTAGAGCGTCGTTTAGGGGCCAGAAGAGATGTTTGCTGCAGGTTGCCAAATCTGATGAATAAGGCAGATGGGGTAAAATGTCCAGTGTTAAATCCTAAATCTGTTTTACAGTATGACATGCTGTATGAGGTTGGGTGTTGTCATGCTGCTGATAGATTAGTAACTGGGTTCGAGCCCTTATGGTCCCGATGCACCTAGGCCTTAAAAGAGGCCCTTTGTTCTACATAATCTGTTACTAGGTCAAGGGAGCCCTGTTCTTTTACTGAAGTTACAGATGGCTCCCAGACTTACACTCTTAAAATCCTCAGGGTCCAAAAAGAAGGAACCCAAATATGCATGTCTGAGTGAAGTCAAAGCTTCACACTCATGCTGAATGTGGACTGAAGTTTTTTCCCCTGTACCACACCTCCTGCATGAGGGGTTAGTAGTCAACCCCAGTAAATACAGATGTCTTCTCCAGGTATTATGTCCAGTAAGAAGGCCAATAACAACTGTTGATTGTGTCCTGTTAAAGGACAATATGTCATGCTGCAGACACACACTAGAAGATGGCACACCATGGTGATTTCTATGAATTTCTGGCTTAAGCTGATTCTGAAGCACATCACTGTACTTTTCACTGTTCATGAACATTAAGTTATCACGGTCTGATTCTTATTACACATTTTGTACAATTTTTCTGGTTTTCATTTGATGTATGTTTGTCAAGTGAATGTACCCAATTTGTAGTGCATGGAGAGAACACTGTTCTACAGGCATATTCTGTAACAGATACTGTGTACATAACAACCACTGAAGTTGCCACCTTTATGTGTGACATTCTACTGCAATCTTATCACAGATGTCCAGTGCAAGAAGTAGCATTTCTTAATGTTGAGGGAATATTTAGTTGATGAATTGCAATAAACTGTGGTCATATGGTAGAAAAGACACCTTCTGATATAAACAGTCAAAATTATATGAATATCTGTGAATATGTGGAGTTTTTTTTTAGAAGTTGTGACTGTTATTCTGAAAGCTATCCTCAAAGTGTCACTCTTTTGAGCACACAATTCTTGTACAGTTTTTGGAGTGAGAAACTTCAGATCCCAATACTGACTATGAATTGGCATCGAATGTCATGTACTGCTGACATGTGCTGAAGAGACATGCATGAGGATGACATTTGAAACATGTTGCAAGATTTGGTGGTGAAAATTGCTGTAGTTGTGCCAACATGGATGTGTGTTGTGTTTTCTAATAGTGTATATCTGAAGTTGTGTTAGGACAAAGTACAGCTCACTCAAGTTTGAAGATTTGTGTGTTTACAGATTCTGAATCTTTTATTATGATATTTGTTGTAGCATTTTAGTGAAGTACAGCTGTTTACAATAATTGATATGTATGACAGATAATGTAGTAAGAGTCAAGTACTTACAGGCACAAAATATAACCATCATGAACAATTTATACCACAAGTGGGTTTGACGTATGTACGAGGATGTGAGATAGAGGGAATGCTTGACCAGAATGGACGTGTTATTGAAGAGGGCCCTGAACCCAAACCACAGCTGCCAGGAGAAAAACGAACTTTCCGTGTGTGGCTGGATTGTAACCAGTATCGTACTGACATGGATTTAGCGAGTCAGGGGAAGGAGGTATGTATGTATGTGTGTGTGTGGCTGGATTGTAACCAGTATCATACTGACATGGATTTAGTGAGTCAGGGGAAGGAGGTATGTATGTGTGTGTGGCTGGATTGTAATTAGTATCATAATGACATGGATTAGTAAGTCAGAGGAAGGAGGTATGTATATGTGGCTGGATTCTAACCAGTATTGTACTGATATTGATTTAGCGAGTCAGGGAAAGGAGGTATGTGTGTGTGTGTGTGTGTGTGTGTGTGTGTGTGTGTGTGTGTGTGTGTGTGGCTGGATTTTAACCAGTATCATACTGACATGGATTTAGTGAGTCAGGGGAAGGAGGTATGTATGTGTGTGTGTTAATCACTGTACCTTCACCACAACACAAACGTGCTGTTCTTCATTGTATTAATATACAATGAATTACATTGAATTTCATGAAGTGAACTTGGGAGTGGTTGATAGTTGTTACAGAATGAAAGGCTGTTTTAAAGAAGGGGGGGGAGACAAATTTATGAGTACTAGTATGAGAGAGAGAGAGAGTTATTTTCTCGGATGTGATTACCTATTTGTTCTTCAGCTACAGATGCTTTTGTATTTCTTCTTCAGTTGGACATCCTCTCCTACTACTTTTTCAATTTGCTTTCCATTTTCTCCATTATTTTCTGCATGACCTTTGCATCAGTTTTTGTGTGTGTGTGTGTGTGTGTGTGTGTGTGTGTGTAATTCTCACTGCCAGAATGCCATCAGTAATTTAAGGTTACTGTAACCATTTTTCAGGATGTGTATGAGACTTTCAATATACTTATGCGACGCAAACCGAAGGAGAACAATTTCAAGGCTGTGTTGGAAACAATTCGTGAGCTCATGAACACTGAGTGCGTTGTGCCAGAGTGGTTACATGATATCATCCTTGGCTATGGCGATCCTGGGGCTGCCCACTACTCCAGGTCTGTAGTATGCTTATGTACCCATAGGCTTCTATTTAACATTTTCTTTATGTGCTGCCAGGGAGTGTTAAAGAATTGTTGTCACTGGTGTCTCCAAGGCCAAATAAAGAGACCAATTAGAAATCAACTAGAAATTGGCCGTGTACATTGAGAAGACTTCCTTACTTCCACTGCTGTGTATCAGACGCTGGGGATACAAACTGCAGTGTGCGGAAAGAGTAGGCACTGATAGAGAGTTGGACAGTTAGAGAAGAGTGGACACAACTCTGGTGTATGTTGAGCAACCCTTGAGCAAATGCTTGATGCTGATGGTGGTTGTATAGCTAATGCAGTGGTGGTTTGTCTTCAGTCTCTCATTACAGAGGCCTAGGTTCAGTCCCAGGCCAGTCCATGCTATATTTGTGGTGGACATAGTGGCACTGGAGAGATTTTTCTCAAGAAATTTTGCTTTCCCCTGTCAGTAGTATCATTCCAATTCTGCATGCTTATTCATTCATCTACGACTGACACTATATAATTTTAGCAGCTAACAGCATTTGTTGCAGAACATACTTAAAAGACAGAGAAGATAGTTGTGCCAATATTGATGGTGATAATGATCATAATCAATCATTTTCACCCCCTTTACTGTGTGTGCAGCCTCTCTTTTATTTACATCCCACCCCTCAGTTATCCTGTTTCTGCTTTCATTTGTACACACCATTCTGTTCTTGGTCCTGCGGGAGGCTCTGGTGTCCCCAAGTACCTCTTGGCATTCTTAAATGGCCAAATCTCTTAATTTGAATCTTGTTTACATCTTGTCTTTGTCTTTAGATTAGCATAGTAAGCAGTTTAATGGTGAGGATGGCAGCGACGACAACGACGACAACAACAACAACACTGATGATGACAATTTCTGGAAATAACTTATAATACTTCCTTTAATATAAATGGTTCTGTACATAAGACAGTCTGTTAGTGGTTATAAATTAATGATTATACAATTCTGTGAGAGTGTATTTCTGTGCATAATGGCCACTGCTGTACTCTTTCTTTGCATAAGAGTTACCCAGTATGACCTCAGAATATTGATCCAACATCACTTTGGTGACTTTTAACATCTGAAAATAAGTGTTTCATACAAAATGCCTCTATCCATACCAAATACCATTATCCTGGCTACAGTGGCTTACTAACGATTGCCATCATTTTAAATGGCGAATACAGATGATGCATGGCTGTTATGTTGCATTGTGCTATACAAAACAAGGTCATAAGTAATGAAATATGGAAAGATTTGTTATTCTCATGGCAGTGATGCCGATTATACAAGTTGTCTGGGGTGCGACACTGTGTCATTTGGTGTGCAATTCCTGATGCTATGAAGGATTGTAGTGCCTTCAAAATGTTGGGAGTTACCTGCCCAGTGTCACAGTGTTAAGAGTCCCAAAAGGCTTGCATTTTTAAGAAGCAGTTTGTATAAAACACACACAGAGTTTCATGGAAATTCATTGGTTTGTTCAAAAATACTTTTTGGGAGGGTGTTGAACCTGGACCACAAACAGTGGTGTGATATTTTATCTGCAGAAAGGAAATTATGTTGAAACAAAACCTCATTTTCTGTTTGTAATTGTAAATATGGGCCAACTACTTGCACTGTTTTATGTTATTAAAATACATGTACATGTACATTGCAGCATCTTGGTTACTGAAGATCCAGTTCTGTGGGATGTTCAACATGACTGGTAAACAGTTGGCCTTATGTAGAAGGATCATATGCTGTGTTGAGTGGGAAGCAGTGCAAGACAAGTGTTGTTACGTGTATGTGAAAACTGGACAGTGGAACAGTGTATAAACACACCATAGCACGGCCTTCTGGCATATGGATAAGGGGTAGTCTGTGATATGTGTGTGAGTGTATGTATGTATATATATATATATATATATATATGTATATGTCCACACCTTAACTTACAATTATAGTTATGCCCATGTGAAAAATCAGTCTTCCCTGCTACAATTTTTATGAAACTCACAAATGTTGACTGATATTATATAGAGATCTGTACTAATTTTTAACCATAGTGGTCAAAAACTATGGAAAGTATGAGTAGAAATTCATTGGGTTCATAAGCCAAGCATGGCTGTGCTGAACTTATTTTCGTGACACTCACACTTGCTGGACAATATTTTTTTTAAAATACTCTTATACTGAATTACATGAAAATCCAATAAACTGTGGTTACTGATATTAGGTCACAGACAGACAGACAGATGAACGTGGTCTGCACATAGGGCAATTTTTTGTTACTTTTTTACAGAATGCCAAAGGAGTGCATGCACAAGGTTACTAATATTACATTCTCTTTGCACCTGCTGTAACAGCCATCCCACTCTTCACATTTGTACCGTTACCTTGGTAGTATACCCATGCCTAATAATCAGCCTTGACATTTTTCTTTACAGAATGCCTAATGAGATTGCAACAGTGGATTTCAATGACACTTTTTTAAATCTGGACCATCTTCGTGCCAGTTTCCCAGAGCATGAGATTCGTGTGCAGACAGATGATCCCAAAAAAATTGTACGTCCCTTCAGGTAAGTCGAAGTTGTTTTCCATTCACAATTGGTTCTGCAAAAGCTGTTCATTTCCTGGTGATAAACTGCTGTAGCAACTTCTGAATTATGTCCTTATGATCTGGAATGCCTGTTACCATTGGCTGCAGAATCTTTTGTCTTCCTGTTTGCTTATCAAGAATATAAGGATTTTGGCTGTCATTTTATGTACAGTGGTGTGAAACTTGGTGTCTCTTATGTTAAGGGAAGGACAGGATGAGGGTGTTCAAGATTAGGGTGCTGAGGGAGATATTTGGGGGTAAGGGGAGAAAGTAACATGTGAAATGAAAAAATTGCATGATGAGGAGCTTCATGACTTGTACTGCTGACAAAGTATTATCCATATGATGAAATCAGGGAGGATGAGATGGGTAGGGCATGTGGCACGTGTGTGACAGAAGATTTTGGTGGGGAAACTTGAAAGCAGTGCCTGGAATACCTGGGCATAAATGGGAGGGTGATTTTAAAATTTATATTAAAGGAATAGGATGGAAAGGGTTGGAGTGGATTAATCTGGCTTAGGTTATTGACAAGTGTCAGACTGTATTAAACATGGTAAATGTGGGGAATTTCTTGTCTGCCTGAGGAATTTTTAGCTTCTCATAAAGAACACTGCTGCATGGAATTAGTTAGTTTGTTAGTTATAATCTAATGGCCAAGGGGGCTGAAGCTATCACACGTGTCACAGTGTGGTGCCAGTCTGATTGGCATGCAGATATTTTTACTAACAGACTGAAAACTTTGCCCTGGGTATGTCGAACATAACAGGATTACAAGTGGTTGCCCCACCCCACCCCACAGTTCAGCACACACGTTTAGGTCTAGATCCACCCTGCTGACCACCATTTAGCCTGTGACTGGGGTAACAGAATCTGTATCAGAATCTGTTCTTTCACTGTCACAATTCGGACCTGGATTGTGGATTCTGTGCCTTTGTTGTTGCCTTGTACTATAGAGAGGCCCACAGTCTGTTCTGTTGTGTTCCTTTAGTGAAACATCCCCAGATAATTCGACACTTGCTGTTGACTGTCTGTATGAAATACAGTCAGTGGAAGTGTCTGTAGTGCTTTAGCACAGATGGAATGTTAAGGTGTTCCTCAACAACAGCATGCACATTCAGTTTATTTGTGGAGCCTGTACGTGCAGAAAGTGAGAGCCTCTGTACTGTTGAAATATAAATCAGGCCTGCATGGCAAATACAGGACACTGCTGAAGTTTATCTGCTTGTTTGTGCTTGCATATGAGTTCTTGCTCTTTAATGTTATGACATTTCTGTAAAGAGGTTACAATCTCTGTAAAAATGTAAGTAAATTGTTACTTTAAGATTAACCTCTTATGTAAAGCAGAAAACTCTGTATTTAAATTATGTTCACAACTTTTGGCATGTGCCATCTGTGAGCAGCCATGTTGAAGTGTCATTTGCTGTAAACAGCATATGGTAGCAGTTCTTAGGAATGGGACATCCCATTGTGATACCTAATTAAGAGGGACCATTGGTCACAAAGTAAGAGCATATGATTCAGTGCTTTGTGAAACTGAGATCTCAATTATTTTTATATAACAACCTGTTAGCTATGAGCAGTTTTCTGTTACATTAATTGGTGCCTGGTGATGGCTTCTACAAGCTGAAGTGTGTAGCGCATAATTTGACAAATATTCTCCAGTAGTTGTAGCTGTGATCAACTGTGTCTTTCATTTACCGGAGTGGTCAAAAGGCCAAGAAGGTTGAAATGGTTGTCAGCTAGAGACCCTGTAAACCATCTGATCGTGTCTGGTGCTCATGGTTCAGTTGTTGTTTCTGGTATTTTTTGTAATCTTCTGTAGATATTTTACGTCTGCAGCTTATTATTTGCTTGCAGTTGTCATTGAATGAATAAATAAAATTGTGGAATATATATTGAAGCTTGCATGGCAACAGAGTTAAATACAATCTTCTTGGGCTGACAGTTGTATCATATGGTTCAAACACACCAGCATTTCTGGCACCAATTCAGCCTACATCATCAGGGTTCTGATGTGACTTTGTGCTGTGCTTTATGCACATTAACCCCACTGGCTTGTGACCTACTCTAATGATGTCTGTGTATCATGGTGGAAGTGAAGCAGCCTGTGTGTCAATTCATTAGAACCTTGACAGTGCAGACAGAGTTGTTCTGTGAAACACTGGTGTGTTTGGACCAGCTGACACAGCTATCAGTCCAGAGAGATTTTGTTGAAGAATCATGAGGTTTGGTACCAGAATTTTATTAGCTGTATCTTCAGATTCTGTCAGGTACATTGTGATGAACTGAGGCTTGTTGTTTGTTTCTTTCTTTTTGTAACAGGCTAATATTTGGTGAAGTGCTGAGCAAGAAACGAGATTCAGCAGGTGGTGATGAACTGAAATCATCAAAGGTGATCACTGTGCAGCCTCATGTAATCCCTAGCAGAGGGCCTTATCTGTTTAATGAGCCCAAAAAGTGAGTGTTAGTGGTCAGTTCTATGCATCAGTTTGTGTCACATAGTTTAGGGTTAATTTTGCTTTGATTGACAGAAGATAAGAGGAATAACTAGGCTGTACTTATGTGATAAAAAGCATGTGATTCATGTATTTTTGGAAGATTAAAGTTTTCCAAAATGTTGTACCACATCAACTGGCAAATATTGACCAGTCAACCTTGTGTAGTGTCCTAGAAGACTTGAATATTCAGCAACATTGTTGCAAAAACCTCATTCTTACATGTTTTCTTGCAGGATCTTCACCTTTTTCTGCAGAACACTAGCACCACCTTTTTCCAGTGTGTTTCTGGTTCCTTATGTCTTCATTTTATTCATATAGGAATGCAATTCCGTTCACACCAACCCAGGTAGAAGCAATTCGTGCAGGAATGCAGCCAGGTCTGACATTGGTTGTTGGTCCACCAGGAACAGGGAAGACTGATGTGGCTGTTCAGATCATCTCCAACCTGTATCACAATTTCCCAGCACAGAGGACACTTATTGTTACTCACTCAAATCAGGCCTTGAATCAGCTTTTTGAGAAGATCATGCAGCTTGATATTGATGAAAGACATCTGCTGCGTCTTGGTCATGGAGAAGAGGCTCTTGAGACAGAGAAAGACTTTAGTAGGTCCGTAGAATTCTTATTGTTGCTCTTTGATTTGTAGTGTAGTGCTTATGCAGATGTAATGCCAAATACTTAAATCTTCTCAGTTCCAACACTGGTGTTACTGGGTGAGTGATTCCTGATGTGTTGAAGGAATGTAGTGTCTTCCTGTTCATGGTGAAACAGTCATTCTTCTCAGACTGCTTGACCATGAAGATGAAGGCAATATGATTCATTTACATGTTGGAATCCACTTATCCAATGACACAGCATCACATCACAGAAGACTTGAGTCATCAGCAACACCACTGTAAGCAACTGAAATCTCATATACTTGGTTCGTTTGCAGATATGGGCGAGTCAACTATGTTCTGGCAAAACGATTGGATTTGCTGATGGAAGTACAGAGACTACAAGACAGCCTAGATGTTGCTGGTGATGTTGCATACACATGTGAGACAGCAGGCCACTTCTTTCTCTATCAGATCTTGGCTCGATGGGAACGCTTCCTGAGCAGAGTTCGTCCTGCTACTGGCAAGGTGTGTGTTGTGTTGTCTAGCAAATACTATAGACATGGGACTTCTCAGTCTTGTTCTGTTCATGCATTAAACTTTACATAAAAACCTATCAAGTGAACAGTTGCAGACTTGGAACAGTATGGATCCTAACACTGTATGTGGTACCCTAGCAAATATCAGACAACCAGGACAAAGGAATTTTTACATGTATGTAATGTGTACACACACACACACACACACACACACACACACACACACACACACACACACACACATACAGGGTGTCCCAGGAGGAATGTGCCAGACTTCGGGAGGGTGTTCCTTATGCTAAACTATACCGATATAACCCAAAACACCTAAGTCCAAAGTGGAACGGTTACGGAGATAATGG
>Ga0123357_10005531_pt1 | contig 15148 bp, 9 predicted proteins | sample TergutEmb28metaG_FD_89873 | JGI IMG/M metagenome (GOLD analysis project Ga0123357, IMG submission 89873) | Embiratermes neotenicus P4 segment gut microbial communities from Petit-Saut dam, French Guiana - Emb289 P4 | ecosystem: Host-associated > Arthropoda: Insects > Digestive system > Gut ... | reverse complement strand
TTTGATCATCAACCTCTGCTTTTATGTAAAAGGGAAGCATGTTAAACACCTTAACACCTATACAGTGTACTCCCTTCTGGTATTTTGTTGCATTTACAGAGGGTTGGTGTAGGTTTGCATGCTGTCTAGTGTTAGTTTGATGTATCTCGGAATTTACCTGCGACTGGTTCTTGTTTGTTATTGTGAAAAATAGAAGGCAAAGAATATATTGAGAAGGGAGGGGTAAGATTTCCAAGTTAAACAATTTTCTGCATGAGTCTCTACTTCTGCAGCCCATCATGATTCTGATATTGGGAGTATTACATATACTCTGTAATTCCATACCACCCAACATGAATACTCAGTGCAGAGAATGTGGTATGTGTTTGGTGAAAGACGGTACGGGTGTCACGTATAACTGGCTGTCCTGAGTGGGAAAACTTCTATGGTGTGAACTCAGCAGAATATTCACTTAATTTGGCTAAATTTGGTTAAAAAAGAAAGTAAATTCTTGTAATGGGTACAGATAATTATACATTGTCTAATGGTACAGCAAGGAGAAGCATTTTCTGCAGTTTGTGCTTTTATTGTTGAGGAATCGCATCTCACAGTTAGCTTCCTTGTTGCTTGCTCACCTAATGGACTTCCCTTGTTCAGTGAGGAACTGCATGTGCTGTATCAGGTGTATGGGAAATGAAGTGATAACAATGTTTTAATAATTGCTGTATCTTAACATATGGACTTTCCATATTTGTCATTTTTATGTGTAGAGTGTGGAAATATACAGTCAGAAATGGCAACAGTACATTAATTATTTCTTCTGTTAATGAGTGTGTTAAAGGTAGAATTCACCCTAGAACAGGCCATACATGCACAAAAGGTGAGACAAGGTATAGTTCTACTCTTTCTTTAACCTCGGGGTTGGGTGAGGGTGGGTAGTCAACACCATGCCCTGGCCACCTACCCGCGGGTACCTATTGTACAGGAGGCTGTTTGAGCCACAGGGCTGGTCTGGATGGGTGTGGAAAATCTCACCTTACCGAGATTCGATCCCCGGAACGTAAGGCCACGGTGAGTCATATCCTAGTGTGCACAGATATAATATAGAAACAGTAATAATTGTGACAAATCAGCAGGATCAGATATCTGTGAATAAGAAGGTAGGCTGTACAAGTTCTGCTTATAGCTTCTTGTTTATATATTTCATCTTCTAAAAAGTGAAACAAAGCATACTACAGCTCTAAGTACCAGTAGTTTGTTGTGTACCTACAATATACGAACAGTTGATACTTTCCACAGACTAATTCACTTGTGTCTGAGCTACTTGTGCTTACATGTCTGTACATTTGTGCAGTTCATTGCCCTGACCCCCATAAGGAATGATGAACAGGGGCCCTGAGCATGGAGCAGAGTACCACAAAAACAAACTTCAAACAGCAGCTGCCCTGCAGTTTCAATATATCAGGACTGAATGAGCAGTCTTCACCGAGCTGGCAGTAATCAACCCAAGTTAATGCGGTACAGTCCTGAATAGTGTGGGCTCATCTTTCACAACAGCAGACCAGTGTGTCTTTGCAGCTTCAGATGTTGGCAGCTCTCATCAACATAACAATATGGCTGGTGATAGTTTTGGAATTCAGTTTGTTCCCTGGTAACCGTGGACGAAATAAAAATGTCAGATTTTGTCTGTGGTTAATGACATCAGACACGATAAAGGCAAGAGGAAATGCACAAAATTCTGAACTTTATTTCTTTAGGAATGAAATTAGAATTTCATTAAGCAAGAAAATAAATGGCAAACAAAAATCATGGATTGCTTCCCAACATTAAGAGTCCAGTCCATGTACCTGAAACAAATATTCACTGTACTTGCCAAATTTTATGGGCCAGAATAGGCAACCCACATTAAAATAAAGTAATATTGCACATGCTAAATTAGCAGTGATGAAGACATTTGGACCAGAAGTGGAGAAAGTAACAGAAGCAGGTAACTTTTTTTACTCTGCACACCGTGAAGGTACGTAGGGGAGCATAGATGCAACATGGTGCCCTCAGACTGGACAGATTTGGTGGTCAGAATAATGCTTCATTCAGGGGTGACCCAAAGGAATGAGCTACTGGTACTTAAAGACTTCAATACTGGACTGGAAATCACCACATTCATATCTTTAAGAATATAGCTATATTTCATTGTCTACACATAGGAACAAAGAGCTTTGGCTTTAAAGATTTCTCTGTCAAAGAAATATAAAAATGTATTCAACTTGAATGAAAGAGTAGTTCAGGCACACAGTACAGTTTACGTAGAATTTGGTCGTGATATCTGAAGGGGGAGATATAGGGACCTAAACATAAAGTAAAGGACCTTAAAAATATATGGTATAAGGTTGTTGAATGGATTCTTCTGGCTCTGGATGGGATCCAGGTCTCTTGATAGCACAGTAACAAAGCTTTGGGTTTATAAAAGGACATGGGATTTTATGACCAGTTGAGCAAATATTAGCTTCTCAAAACAAACTGCTGTATAGAATTCATTAGCTAGTCACACACATAATAATAATAATAATAATAATAATAATAATGTCATGAATGAGACCAAATTTGGATTTTTGAAAGAACTTTTTTGAAATATGAACAAACCAGGAAGACTTGAAAGAGTATTTCGGCTGTTGTAATGAGGAAACATTAGCCAAGCTTGCTCTGCAGAATCAGCACACATCAAGTTGCACCGCTCCACTTGCCATATATGGTGGACTGCAGTCTGACTGACCTACTCTGTTGCCTCATATTTTGTAAGTGTCTTGGTATATGACCATATATGGTCAAGTATGTAAACTAAAAAGCTGACAAATGTACTTCCCTCTCTATAAAACCCCCTTGATAGTTACAGTACAGTATTCTTTTGGAAATAATCTTTCGGAACGTTATTCGTTTGGCACCATACTCGACACTGTACCGGTGAAGCAAGTACCTATGACGATGTGAAGATTTATTAGTACACGGCTTTGTTACACAAGTGATCATCATAATAACTAAGAGACACCGAGAATGTATTACGGCATACTGTTATTACCAGGTAAGCTTTAACAGTTGCGTTGTAACTAACTTTGATTTTACCACAAAATTCAGTCGAGTCCAAATTATGTTGAAAATTCTAAATTACATACCTCCTTGACTCTACATAGAGGCAAGAACGTAAATTTGAACACCTTCAGTACAAACATTTCTTTGTAACTTATGTGGAATTATAGATTAGTGTAGAATTGTAGAATATAGACTTAGACAAAGAAGTCTCTGCTATTGTTTATTATCGAAACCCCGTAGTAACTCTCCGACGTTTCACCTAGGAATAGGCTGGTGGCAGCATTCAACCTACCCTAGATTAAATTCTAGACCCAAAGGACTTAGTGCCTCAACCCACTTGTGTCTACCCTGGCGTAGTTTGGTGCAAGTCAAGCCCCCCTAACCCTGGTATTCATGACAATAATAATAGTAATAAAAATGTGACGGAAATGGCGTTTATTCATCTCACATATAGTACATGTGTACAACGTAACACATTTTTCATCACATACTGATGCTCTGCTGGTAGAACTACAAGCACTACACTCTGAATGCTTTCTTTCAGCTCATCTTCAGTGCAAGGATTATTACTATCTGTTTTACCCTTTAAAAAACTCCACAAGTGAAATTTGATTGCAATGGTACAGATCTGCTAAAAAAGGAGGACATAATCTCCTGCTTATTACACTGTAATTAAATGTATTTTGTAAACAATGCAAGGAATTAGATTTAAAATTATATAGTGTAAATACATGGTCTCAGAAAAAAAATTGGTTTCAATAATTTTTGTGTGGTTATTTTACATACAGGGCTTTTAAAGGATGTATATGGCAATGATTGTTGCTTTGAATACAGTCTGAAATAAAACATTCAGTGTATATTGGGGTGTGTTGATATGATTTTTAAAACATTGATACATTCTGCTTTGATGGTATTATTGTTAACCAAATTTAAAATTTAGCAGTTGGTAAATAACAAATATATATTCCATAATGCCTGGGAGTTTTGCAGTGTCTTACTAAAAATGACACAGGCTATATCATAATTTAATTAGTGTTCAAAACATGATTTCAGAACATATGTGACATATCAGTGTGACTCAGGAAATGAATGGGCATTATAATCCTGGTTGCACTCATAGCACACCACACACCAAGCACATCATGTAATAGCACTTTGCAAACTAATATGGGAAAACTCTTACCCCTGAAGTGTTCATGTATGTACTGAGATATAAACAAGGTTTGTCACTCAACAGAATAAGTTTGGGGTCTATATTGCCATAATGCACCACACAAAGTTACAATGCACAAACAACTCTTGCTTCATAGATGCATCCAGAATTTTTCTTTGGGCAGGGCTGACCTTGAGGCATTACACAAGTCTACATTACTAAAACAACAGCAACAACAATAACACTTTGGCAGATGTTGAATATAATGGAAGCTTATTGAAGGAAGGAATAAACAGGGTCACTAATTATATGAATACTTTAAAACCAGAAACCATTGAAAAAATGAATTTATTCAGTGCTAAATTTGGGATTGAGGGACATATTGTAAGGGTAAACAATGCGATGAATACAGTGCATTGTAATCTTGATTTGTTGAATGAGATTGTAATGAATGCATAAAAACGAGTGTTAAAACCTCAAGCAGTCTTCCCAGTCACCTTGATGGAAGTGTCAATAAAGAGTGTCTCTGCTTTCCCAAAAGATACCGCCCTACTTTTGCCTTTGAACAAGGACTCAGCACACTTAGTACTCAGATTATGTGATTTGCAATTGTACATAAAGAATGGTATTTGCTATTACGTCATTTTACTGCCACTTGTAAACAGAGACAATTTTAATATGTATAGGCTAATCCCAATACCCATCCTTTTGGATCGAACCAATTTCCTGTACATAGACACAGGTAAGTCATTCTTGTGGATTGAACAAACATGACAATATTATCCTATGATGGACAAGGAGTGAATGAATTCACGTAAAATATTGAATGCCATGTCATATGTTTACAAACAGAGCCAATCCCTTCTCTCTTCCCACTAACACAAAAATTGTACAGTTAAATTTTTACAATCCAGAGGAAGTGTTCTCCGCCATTTGTGATAAATGTGTGGTTGAAATTTCAAATTCAGTTTGGACATAATTAACAAATAACGAACGGATTTATTTTGTCCCCACAAGTGAAAGTATCATAATACATTTTATGGATAAGCCTCCAGTTGACATAATTTTATCATGAATTAGAAAATTAGGGATAAGTTCCAATAGTAAAAGCTTTGGAAAATCAGCATTATTTCAGACTCATTCTATCCTGAATGTAGATAACCCAGGTTATGAACGTGATTTTATGTCCAGAGTATGCATGGAACATGATTGTTGTGAAGAATGAAATTTGAAGTTTAACATTAATACTATAAGTTTCAATACCACCTTCAAACATACTGTGTCACATTTAGATGACTTGAAGATAGCCATACGATGTCTGATGTAGAAAATATGATCAGGGAACGAGAGTGGAAAAGATTACACACATTATCTCATAACACATATTCTGCACTTGTATATATTTGCTTGCTTTTAATTGGGTTGTACATTCTATACAAATTGTATAACGGTTTCAGTGGTGAGATGGTTCCCAAGATTCCAAGTTGCCACTACATGCTTCTCATGTAGCCCTTCTGACTTAAATTTAGTAGTAATCAATTTCATGTTTTGTTTACATGTAAAATAACCAATGCCAGCGGGTAACAACCCAATTGCAGTAAATAAATAAATTATTATTATTATTATTATTAAGTTAGTTGCATAAAAGCCGTTACTGACACTAACGGATCAGGAAATGTAGTAAATATTATTATACATACCAGCAATGAGAGTTTGGCCATGGCACAAGAGGATGTGCCACTACGTGAATTAAATTTTCCAAACCGTGAGGCAAAACCGCACAGGTGCAACAGACTATGCACCTCAAAATCCTGTTTTTAAGACCAATTAAGGTGTAAATTGGTCTTCTCCAAGGGAGGAGGTACAGGTGTTACATAACTGGTCTTAAATCCATTTTGATATACAGTTTGTATGTAATGTTATATGCATAGAGGTACTGTTATATGTAAGAGAGGTATTGTCATAAGCAAAACAGGTATTGTCATATGCAAGAGAGGAATTGTTGTACATAAGAGAGGTATTGTTACATGTAAGAGAGGTACCGTCATGTGTAAGAGAGATATTGGCATATGTAAGAGAGGTACTGTCATATGTAAGCAGTACCTTGACAATTTAATTTCATGAATGTCATAGCAATGTCATTTCCAAAGACTTAGACCTCAAACCAGATGATAACTGTGTGTCACCCTTAGGTCAGACAAGAAGGGAATAGGCCCCTATCAACTTTACTGTTACAGCAACTTGAACTCCGAACCAGAGTATTATTCTAACACCTTGACCCGGAAAGGAAATATATTTCTCTTCCCTAAAATCATTCTTTTTAATTGGAATCTTTGTAAGCCGCATTTCCATAAAAGACATTAATTTTAATTGGAATCTTTTAAGCCAGGTTTGGGTCTGATTGTATAGTAATAGATATGTTCAGTTTGGAGCGTTAGTCTAACCCCCTGACCGGGAGTGATAATATTATATTGCTGTTCCTAAAATTATTATTTTTAATTAGAATCTTTGCAAGTCACCGACTTTCAAGGATATACGCTGATTACATAATTCCTGTAAGACTTGGCATGAGCTTTATCACTTTATTATGTTTTCCTTTTCTTTTATTCATTCATTTATTTAGTATTCCAGCAATCCACCACAGTGGATATACTGTAGAACGTGTCATTAGATAACAACAGGCATAGTACAGAATGAGTCTTGACAGTTAGATACATATCATAATAATTTGTGATTATAATACATAAATAAGACAAATCAAGTTTATACAAGGAAATGTGATCAGTTCAGAATATACAATCAATGAAATACTTACATAATGTAACTAAGCAGAACTTAAAAACAATGCAAGACTACTTACATAATGCACACAGAATCTTAAATCAACATACCACTATAATAAAATCTTATGGTACAGTTTTTAATTCACGATTGACTAAGGTACACTTCAATTGTGTAAAATGAATAAGTGTGTAAAAATTTTTTCAGAGCAATTTTAAATTTTTTTTTGGTTACCAGCAACATTCTTAATCTCTAAGGGTAAATTATTAAAAATTTTTATCCCCTAATAATAAGCCCCTTTTTGGTAAATGGTTAAGTTTGCTTGAGGAAGATATAAATTATTTCTTTATCTAAGTTGTGATTTTCAATGTATGTCACAAAAAAAATTTTTGTTTTGAACCACAAACATTAATAAAGGTAACATATACTGTGATGTCAAAGGCAAAATTTGTAATTTCTTAAATAAGTTTCTACACGAAACTCTGTTCCCACTGCAGTATCCAGGGGCTCGTGGCAGCTCACTGGCCACCCCATTGCTCTCCTCACTTGACCATATGCAGGCATTCCTACTCGTTTATTTCTTCGTTTCATCTTCCCACAATATTGGGAACAGAGGGTTTTTGTAACCCTAGTATTTTTTGTGTTCTCTCTGCAAGGAGACGATCGCAGCGGGTGCTGTAAAATATGTAGCAGATTTAGTATAACTAGGGTTGGAGCCTGAGAGACAGTTGGGACTCTTTCGACAACAGCCAGGCCGACCACTTCGTAACAGCGAAGGGCCTCATAGAAATTAGCAGTTCTCCTGCACTCGTCTCCACAACCGGACTGCTCCCTTGTACATTCAAGTGATTATTAAACCATTAGTATTTGGAGATTGCCGTGGGCTTTCACTCTTTAATGACAACCACCCACCCTGCAAACGTCAGCCTTCCATCTTCAGGGCAGCAAATTACCGTTCGGCTGTCTGCCCATAAGGTATCTGTTATCAGGGGGAACAAGGCTCAAGATCCCCTGGTGAGAGACACTACAAAAAGTAGTTTCCCTATTACTTTTTGTATGTTCTTCATTTTCACAAAACCACTATCACGCTGCTTCCCTGTTGATTCCGTCCCAATACTGACTTCGTTTCTAAGCAATTCTATAATTAAATGAGCGGAACTTAGTTCTTTCAGGACCTCTTGAAGTCGAGTTTCCAAATCAAAACACTTCTTACAGCAGGAATCTTTGGGTATTGTTTCAATATCGGTTTATAAAAACATATCAATTTATCCCTCAACCAACTGATCCTTGTTTACATAGTCTCAGATGTTTACTAGAGGCTTACATTCTGGCTTCCACTAACAGAAAATAAAAGAACTGACCTCTGCAGTTAGTTGGTACAACTTGCTCAAGTTTGAATGATTGTGCTGTCAGAAATACTTAATCTTACTATGCTCCATTCAAAACCCTGTTTGCTTGATTATGAAACAGAAAATCAGCTCTGAAACGAGCAACCAGCTTCTTTAGTCTCATTCCTACAAGTTCTCATTATGATACGCCCATAACAGAGAAGTCTAACAATATAACATACAAAAAAATTGTAAATACCTATTAGCAGCAGGTAGAAATGTTCCTTGAATTCGCACCAATTTTCCAGGATGGAAACCACCATTTATGATTCCAACATAAGGGATAACCTAAAAAAAAGTTTATATATATGTACAATATTCTTAGGATAAGCAGAAAATTACACTGAAGTCAAGCAATGTTACACACACTGCATAATGGCACCAAAAAAAGCTATAATTTATTCATATATTTTAAGAATGATGTAAATATCTTTCTCAAAATTGCAGTATGTACATAACAGTTTGTTGTTCATTTTACACAATAACAAATTAAATTACAAACTTCATTAATCACATTTGGCCATCTTACTGACAAGCAGATTTTTTTTTGTGAAAATATGGCACCAGTTAGCGACAAGTTATGAAATGTCCACAAAGCATAAAACTTCAGGCATGTCTGCTCTGTTAACATCTCCAGATTTTAAATTTCTGAACATTTTGAAGAAAAACATTGAATATGCAAGGATATGCAATGTTCCTTTCCATGGTTGACAAAGTGCACACTACATTTTTTTTTGTATATTACACTCATATGATAATATCATTTATTGTTTCCAACGTTAAAGTTCTTGGCTAATGTAGGTTTTAGTCGTTAATTTATATGAAAGTTTGTGGAATCAAGAAATGGAATCACAAATTTTCTTCATATCATAAAGTAAGAGTGTTATGACACATAATGAATTTTTACTCTCAGCTACGTTGCACCAGTAGCGATTTGCAAAGAAGTTGCAAAACGTGACCATTAGTGTCATCATCCATTAGTCCGTATGGAAAAGTATGATTGCACCAGACATTTTTTAATGAAGTTTAATATTTTTGATCTAAATTTACTTCTGAAATTTGAAATACTTCTTTCCATAATTCCTTATTTAACAAATATTTAAATTCCTCTATACTTTTTTGAGAATATTGCCTTGATTTAATTTCCTTACATTTTCTCCCTATTGTTTTCACATTTAATTACAGTATTTGTGCTTTATGATCCAAATACCCCAAATCCATCACTGCTGCTAATTCACCAATACTATCCTTGTTTGTTATAATAACATCCATTAATGACACCGTATCTTTTGTAATTCTACTTGGGGATCTTACTGTGTTAACCAAATTATGTAATGACAGTAACTTCTGCAGGTAATGAAGTCTTACTGTGTTAACCAAGTTATGCAATGACAGTAACTTCTGCAGGTAATGAAGTCTTACTGTGTTAACCAAGTTATATAATGACAGTAACTTCTGCAGGTAATGAAGTCTTACTGTGTTAACCAAGTTATGCAATGACAGTAACTTCTGCAGGTAATGAAGTCTTACTGTGTTAACCAAGTTATGTAATGACAGTAACTTCTGCAGGTAATGAAGTCTTACACATTCTTGCATAAAATTTGTATTCCAATCACCACATAAAATTAACCGTTTATTTCTTGCTTGCGCTCTTTGAATTACTGATTAGGTAGTTTATTTTCCTAGTCTGCATATGGTGTTAAACAAAAATACAGGAACCACGATGATCACTCTTACTTCTACTGAAATTACTAGCTAGTTTAAATTTAACAAAACTAATTCATTTTATATACTCTTCCCTTAGCCAGTGTTGTGACAGACATAAGACATCCACATCTGTTAACTCAGATTGCAATAATATATTTAATTCTAACAGTTCATTATTTATGCTTTGCACATTATGATCAAAGACTGATACCACGTCAGGTTTTGGTTTTTGTTTCATTTCCCCTCCTTTTCTACCTTGACTCTTTTTGCTGGTGGCTGTCCACAAAAAATCATCTCTTCTTGTCACAGGTATGTTTCGACATCTCCTTGAAGCTTTCACAGCTGTCTCAACCTGTTCCCTTCTACAGTAGGGTCTCGTTTTACGAAGGGGATTCGTTCTCGAATATTTGGTCGTAAATCGAATCATCGTAAAACGAGTACTATTTAAATGGTTTATACCTGAGACAGGTTCATGAGCCAAACAAATCAGTCAAATAATTTTATAATTTACAATATTTCTTTACATTATGACACACACTTTTATTGTAATGAGTTAGGTATATAGAAAATAACACAGACAATTGAAAAATAATATCAGTCAAATTACTTTTTATTTTGCTGAAGAAGGCCCAGGCCTTGGTTCAGAAGACATCAAGAGAGAAAGTAACGTCAACTGTTTTGATTATTTCCTCTTTTCTGACTTTTTGATGGATGTCATGGGTGGAAAAATCACAATCAACATAAAAGAACTGCACTAAAACAGAAACACATGCACACAGTACAAGAACTAGAAACGCACTAAATACAGAAAGGAAGCTTGAGTTGCGACAGTGATGCACCACAAGTCGGGAGCGCTCGGTCCGACTGGACAAGGGTCGTAGAAGTGTATCGTCGTAAAACGAACCTAGCAAAACGAGACCCTAATGTACTATTATTATTTCCCATTGAAACACTATCGTGCTGGTTTTCGATCGGCTCTCGTCTTTCTCCACCCCATTGTTTGCTTTCCCTAAACCTCGATTTTCTTTACTTGAATCTTCTTTACGTTTCATGCTGATTGGTGTCTTTTACCTACTTTTAATGTATTTTATATGGCCGTTAGTCTTTTTGCCATCAATTCTTTTCCCTTTGCATTCATATGCTGGCCATATTTTGTGAAACCCCTTCTATCTAAATCAACTTTTAAAACTTCTCTATTTTCAAAAATTTTCATATGCTTCCGTATACTTCTATTGCACTTTTCCACCTCCTTACATACACATGAGATCTATTCTAAATCGTATCTATGAAGGAAGTCCATTAGTATAAGATTTGCATGGTTGTTTGTCTTAACAAACCTCTGTGTACAATTAATACCTTTTTTGTTTCATTTTTTCTCCCCATACTACTACCACATCTTGTTTTTTTTATACGAGGGTGATCTCAAAAGAAATGCACAGAACGCTATACCTACAGAACAGAACACCAGATGTGCTGGAAAGTGTTATAGTCCTTCAGTGTAGTCCCCCTTCTGTAATATGACTGCATCCCAACGTTTTGGAAGGTCCATGATACCCGTCAGGTCTGTAGAACAGTTGAGCTGTCTGACTTGTCGGGTAACGTAGGCAGATAGGTCCTCCAGCTTAGAGAAACGTACACCATGCATGCTGGTTTTCAATTCTGGGAACAGGTAGAAGTGCGAGGGACTCATGTCGGGGCTCTAGGGCGGATGGGGTAGCACCTCCCAGCTGTATCTGTCCAACAATTCACGGACAGTCTTACCAATACGGAACCCACCGGGCGGCAATTCGACGTTTGTGTAAGCGTTCAGTCAAAATGCGGTAGGCAGATGCTCGCGAAGTCCCAGCACAATGTGCAATTTCTTCACATGTCATTCTGCGGTCTTCCTCCAGGATTTGGAGCACACGTTCCAAACTTTTGTCATCAGTCGACGTTCGGGGTCATCCTGACTTCGGGTCGTTCTCTATGCTCAACCTTCCCTCACGAAAGCGTTGAGCCCAGCGTGAAATTGTGCTTCGGTCAACAGTTTCCACACCATACACTTCTATCAGCGAACTGTGGATCTCCGTTGGAGTTTTCTCACGTAATGTTTCAATTTTGATGTACGCGCGCTGATCGTCATTAGACACGGTACATGAGACACGAACAGCCGCCATTTCAAAGCTCTGTCGTTTCCAAGTGCACACACCTCCGGAGACAAATTACACTGCACTAGCTGCCAGAAGTTCTCCAGTACTACTGCTGAAATTGCAGGTAAGATTGTGTCATTACTTACGCAGTGTTGCCAACGTGTGCATTTCTTTTGTGATCACCCACGTAGATGTTGAATACCGATTTTGCAGATGTTGTAATAGTATTTACCCCTGTACCTGGGTTTACAAATCCTTGGACCTCGAAACCTTCGTCTACGTTTGATAGTACTTCAGCTGCACATCCTTGTGCATGGCTTCGCCAATTACCATAATTTTATGTTTCTTCTCCGTGTATTTGTTTTTTGCCCTCTGTCTCTACCTTCATTTTTCACCTTCAGCTCACGTGTCCCCATTGACTCCTGTGCCATCAATTCATAGTTTTCCCTTTTAATAAGTAGATCACATTAATTTATTATTACCGGTATTTGGTGACACGATGCACGATTTACAGATGGAGGTTTTTTTTTTTGTGTCCTCTATTCACAGTTATGCACGGTTCCTCGGTAGTGTGTGAGGTTATGTTCAGTCCAAAATTTCGATTGGATGTTGGGTCTTCTTCTTTTCTGCATGTACTCCTTCCAGCCACTATATCAGACCATTTTTCACTACGTTTTGATTCTCTGTTAAATGACACTTTATGTTCTTTATTTTATTTTGTAATTCATTTCATAATGAGAGTAAAATACTTCTAACATGTTGACGGATGGATATGGTAAACAAGTTCCGCATTTAATCCACATCGTAATTAAGTTCCAGCAAATCTTCTTTGCTTATTAGCTTTCTTCGATTCCTTTGATCATTTATCACAATCCTTCTAGTATTCTTCGAATTTTTAATCTCAATATTTACACGTCTGTTTGCGCGCCGTCACCTAGCTGCCATTTTGACGTCGCCTTATTAGCAACCGAACAATTCATTCATTAGTATTCAGCCTTGAAGGCCGGGCTTGGCAGGAACCAAGCCCAGTCATGTGACCAGTATGTCTCTGGCACACTGCATCCTGGGCAAGTTCTTGGGGGTAGTTTGCCATTGCTTTCCCCCGCTTTAAGACGTTCCCACTTTAGCCACCAGGTGCCTCCATCCGCAACGACGCGAGAGAACCTAGCAGCGAAAGGTGGAACTGTGGGCGAGAAAGATGTCCGGTAGTAACTTTGCCTAAATTCCGACTCCCACCTAAATTTAGGGATATTTTACATGCCGCAAATATACGACATGGGACCGACGGCTTTACTTCCCCTCCGAAGGAAGGCGCGCTGAGGATTTTTTCGCCCTAAAAATCCGACGGCTTCGGCCACCACGCTAGACCACCGAAGCCGGTTAACCGAATAATATGGCTTCAAAAATAATTGTTCACCTAAAAAAAAAACTTCAAACTAATAAATAAAATATTACTAGCACTAAATAATAAATGAACAGTTGGTGGAATATTTTGTGACTTAGAAAAAGAATTTGACTCCGTAAATCATGACACACTATTGTCAAAATGTGAATTTTATGGATTCGGGGGTAAAATCAATGCACTGCTAAGATCTTACCTCAGTGATAGGTATCAGAGAGTGCAAATAAGTAATAGCTCTTCTAATACTACTACTTCTTCAGAATGGGAAAAAATAAAACACGTTGTTCCTCAGGGTTCAATGCTTGGTCTGTTGTTCTTCTTAATCTATATGAATGATCTTCTGAATATAATAGCTGACCCATCGAAACTGGTTCTATTTGAAGATGACACAAGCATAATAATTATAAATCCTAATCCCTCAGTATTTAAAGATGATATTAACAATATAAATGATGATATAAATGACTGGTTCAGAGGTAACTCATTAGCATTAACTTCTTATAAAACCTACTTTTTACAATTTAGGCCTAAAATAATCATAAAACAACTATAAAAATTATTTGACAATAAACTTATTAAAGAGACTAAAGACACCAAATTTCTTCGTTTATATATAGATATTTCTTTTTCATACAAAAATTATATTGATCAAATGATGTTTAAACTAGGTAGAGCATGATAAGCAATTACATATGTCAAACATTTTATGCCCCAGTATACACTAAGGACAATTTGCTTTTCATATTTCCATTCCATCCTATCATATTGCATAATTTCTGGGGTAATTCTGCACAAAGCTCTAATATTTTTAAATTCTGCATAAAGCTCTAATATTTTTAAATTCTGCATAAAGCTCTAATATTTTTAAATTCTGCATAAAGCTCTAATATTTTTAAATTTAAAAAAAAAGGCTAATTAGAATAATTGTGCATGCCAGAAATTATTCAATTATTCAAGAATCTAAAAATTCTACCATTAAAATCACAATATATCTTTCTGTTTTATTATTTGTTGTCAAAAATAGAGATTACATTAATCGAAATCAGAAATTCGTAATATTAACACCAGACTTGGTTCTGACTTACACACTCCAACTGCAAACATAAAAACTTTTCAAAATGACCCTTTTATTTTGGAATCAAATTCTTTAATCATGTTTCTACTAGCATCAAAAATACATCTCATGACATAAACCAATTCAGATCTGTTTTAAAAAGTTTCCTTCTTATTAATTCATTTTTCTCGTTAGAGGAATATTTTGCTTGGAATTCCAATAGAGATTTTGGCTCAATGTAATTATTTTAAAAGTAAACATCTAAATTTCTTACATGCAAAATAACTCTATATTATTACTTTTAATTTCAATTCTTAACTCTTAGGTATATTTATATAAATACACACATATATATACAGGGTGATTCAGGAGGAATCTGCACTACTTTGTGAAATGATAGTATGAGTGATTCTAAGCAAAAAAGTTCATACGAACATGGGTCCGATTTTGAACGGTTACGGAGTTATGGGC
>Ga0123357_10005530_pt1 | contig 15149 bp, 10 predicted proteins | sample TergutEmb28metaG_FD_89873 | JGI IMG/M metagenome (GOLD analysis project Ga0123357, IMG submission 89873) | Embiratermes neotenicus P4 segment gut microbial communities from Petit-Saut dam, French Guiana - Emb289 P4 | ecosystem: Host-associated > Arthropoda: Insects > Digestive system > Gut ... | reverse complement strand
GTATGCAGGATGGATACCTCACCACCATAGCCATACCACAACGTAACACCAACACACATCGAACCAGATACAACCCATGAAGTAACTCAACGAATTAGTCGCAAGCTCCTGAGGATGGATGTATTAACATCCGAAACATGTTGAGTATTAAATAAAGAAATAATAAAACAAGTGACATCAAGTTGGTCTCTCTTTACTCAACTATCAAGATGATGCACGGTCCAATAAACATAAGATTAATTTATACCTTATTAGTCACTTGTTCTTAATTCTGCATATGTGGTCATTGTTTCCAATGTTAGTACTATAGACATTTGAATGCTTGAATTTTTTAACCTCATTTTTGTATGTTTATCAGGGATTGCAGCAGAGTACCAATTTTTAAAGAGCATTAATACTTATTCTTCTTTAACCCTTTGACGCGTAACGACCACTATAGTGGTTGTACCGCACCGCTAACCCCTAAACGTTTCATTTTATGTATTTATTCAACAAATATAGATACTGAATATTTTAAACATTGTATATACTTTCCGTTTTTTTTTCTCTTCAAAATGCAGTTTGTTTCATAATTCAAATGTACAATGTATTTGGTTCCTGTTTTATTCACATTTTATATACAGGGCGTGCTAAAATTTAAAAAAATAATTCTGGCGCCAAAAGGTTAGTATTGTTGATCTCTGTTGATGATTTGATTATCAGTTCAGCATGTGTGTATTTGCATTGCGTGTCCGCTATCCTGTTACAGTATCTCACTTAGGATTTGTTCGCATATTATTCTTTGGTCTGTAGCTGGTTCTCTGAATTTTTTACCCTTGTGGGTTTTGAATTAAAATTGTGTGTATGTCTCATCTTTGCTATGGGTACTATATGCCTCACACATCTCATTTATCTTGTTTGCTTCAACCGTGTATCTGATAATACAAATTATGCAGTAATTAGATATTCCACAAATTGTTCCTACTTCAAAATATGGTGTTTCATGTACATATGTGTTGTAGTTGTGGCAAATAGAAATATGAATGTTGATACTGCACTCCAATCATCAGAGTGCCAGACATGTCATTATCTTTGCAGATTAAAAACCACCAAGACACACAAAACTCTCTAATTACAATCTCTCTAAGTTAGTTGGTATTTTACTTAAGTTTTTAAAGATGCAACTTGCTTAGAAATGGTTCTTTCACATTTTTGTGGCATGCCTTTTCAGTGCTGTTTTTCAGGGTACACTTGGTAAATTGTTAGACAGTGTTATTCCTTGTAACTGTTATTACTGCTTCTGTCTCTACTGCTGAAACAAACATTGTTTTTGTCATAGTGGCAAAGAGAGATCTACTGAAAAGTGTGCCATAACAGAAAATATTATCCTCCATATATAAATGTGTAATTACTGAAGCATATTAGCCCATAGCTAAGCAGTGCGCTGCTGCTTATTGATACTTAACAGAGAAGACTGTAGTATGAGCAGGGAGGCAGTATGTGTCATAATCCAGGCAGCAATGGATACTCGGAAGGAATTTTTTGAGACAGGATTATTGTTAGGAGATTGTGGTCCAGGTTGGTCTGCCCTAACTGTCATTTTTCCCTGTACAACACTGGGCACGATTCATCAGCGTGTATCATGTGTGATTAGCCTACAGTTATGTACCTAAATTATTTCTTCCCTTCAGAGGGATCAGGGTTCTGTTTGGAGGAAATTGTGAGTGTGGATGGGATGTTGACTTATTAGTTACCACAGCAAATTGCAGTTCTACATCAGTACAGTATTACAAATTACATATTTACCTACACGTATATAGTGCCTCCATATTTGGCACCAATGAATGTCTGTGAACAGCAGTTCCCTATTATACATAATGCTACAGTACATAGGAGAATTTGGCCTTGTCCATGCCTTGAAGGAATATGGTGAGGAGGTAGCGGGGGTGTAGAAGTGTAACTGCTCGTTCTTAATCTGAGAACTGGTCAACTTCATGCCTTGGTCACCATACTCTCAGGAAATAATGCCAGTACCCACTGAGTAGGAGACTTTGTGGTCCCCAGAGTTAGTTTGGAAATTTTGGAGACAAGAAAAATCTGTGGCCCCTGCCAGGATTCGAAACCTGGTTCGTCTAGCCTATAGCCTAGTCAGTATACCAACTACGCTATTCTGGCTACTCTGTGATCCTCACTGTACGTGTAATAACACTTTTTTTACCTCTGGTTTGGTGTCAGAGGAAGTTAAGGAACTGCTAAGGGGAAAACTGGATGTTAGGTGAACCTGACATACAGCACGAGAAGAACCGGCTATGTGAAAATAAATTAACAAATAAATGTCCATTATTACCATTGGTTAGTTTATGAAATTCGTTTATGAGGCTGTGGATACATAGTGAACATGATCTGCAATCTCCCCAATGTAAAAGTTGGTCATGTGGGTCATAACAGTTGTACTGAAGTTGGTGATGTAGTTTGGGCCTACTTCCATAGAGGTGAATGTGAAACTTGCAGATAGTTTACAAAGCAGATTGTTTTGTTCTAATGCACCTAAAAATTGCAAACATGGATGTAGGCCATCAGGATGCTTTGGAAAACATTAGGGCCTAAGTGTTACCTCCAAGGAGCAAATCCCTAGAAAAATGAAGTGTCTGAGCCAGTCCATGAAGTCTTTGCCTTATTATCAAACACAGGGTTTCTTTATTGTTTTTATTTACAAGAGCCTGCCACTGTGCTGTAACCTTAGTCACAAGAAACACCTGCAAAAATGTGGGACCAAGAGAGAGGAGCATGGCAGTGTTGTAAGACTAGTCTCCTAGGATGTAATGCTGTGTAGTCTGATGGACTGCTATAGGTATTTGGAAGGAACGTGTTGCCTTCATCTTGAAGTTTCTAGTTGCCTAGGACTAGGGTCATGTTCAGTGGTGTAGGTAAGCAGTCCTTTGCCCTCCTCTTCGCGCACCTTCAATCTATAATCCGCAGCCCCACTATAATTATTAGTGAAGGTACTTCCATATCTCATAACAGGGATTGAGAATTCTGCCCTCTGTTCGAAGAACAGAATCCCATCTGGAAAAACCCACAACAAAGTTTAGTATCCTGTGTGTTTGGGGGTCCAATGCTGCAGGGTTTGCTGAGGCCTTATCCATGTGCCACTGGTTACATCCTGAAGATGGGCACATCTGTTTCCTTGAAGAAGTTTATAAACATCTTTAAAACTTCTCAGCATTGCATCTGAGAATGCAGTCTTATATGAGGACCTTAGTATAATTCTGTTCATCTGGCAATTCAAATTACTCCAGACATGAGGAACACCTGAGTGGTTTTTCTTTGCTTTCCCATAGTGGATAATTATTTCCTACGAGCTCGCATGTGTAGCTTGGGAGTGATTTACAAGGCCACAAATAAACACTCAGTACAAATTAATATAATTATATTTAATTATTATGTTGTGAATCTAATCATAATACAATTCATAATGTAGTCATGATAATAATACACAAGTAAAAGGCTTTGGCTGTGATGTAAATACTGATCTGTAAAAAAGTGTCAGTGATCTATATAAGTATTATTCTTTCTCATTGGCACTCTGTTGTACACACACTCACTCTCACTTGAACAGTTCATAAATAAACACAAATTTGAGTCAAATACTATAAATCTACAACTAAGATATTTGACATGTATAATTACAACACAACATTCATACACAAAATGCAGAATATAAAAATGTACTCAAATATAGTTAGAAACATTCTGTCTCCCTGCATTTCTTAAATTATTTACAAGGATTTAAACCTCTAAAACATATTTTTTTTTAGAATAGGAACTTTGTGAAATTAGGTGTCTTTATGCAAGGTGTGTGACCCAGAATTTTCAGAAATCATGTTATACTGGCTGTATCAAAACAAAGGTACAAGTTAATGATTGTTTCTGCATTAATGTAACTGATATTCACCTGTTTTAAGATTCCACTTATAGACACAAAACATTTGTTCAGAATAAGCTTCTCAGCTTTGTTAGTGTGCATGTGATAGGTAAGAGTTTCTGGTCGTGGGTGAAATTGCTCATCGTGTCATATCTGTTCTTGAGTGCAGTACTCTGTTTATACACACATGTTTTTGACAGTACATTTTCCTTGAACTGTATTCTATGTCTATGTCTCAGGTGAATGTATGCCAGCTCTTGAGTTGTCTTTCATTAAAAAAGTTTACATACAACTTCTTTATATTCTGAGTTCTACAGACACCATCTTACCATGTGACTAAGATCATATGTGCAAGTGTATGTGAATGTGGAAGGATTTTTGGAATGACTGAAAAAATGACAGTGATCCACATTACAAGAACAATAAGAATTCTGAGTCAGGATTGACCTTCCTGTATAATGTAAGAGATCGGAATGCTGCTACAAACCAGGATTGTGCTTGTTTCGTGGTATAATGATTATTTGAACATCCTGTTTTTAGCAGTATAATAATGTATCAGTTTGCATCATTTAACAAGAAACAGTTGTGCATATTTTGAGGTGTTTTGTAGTGGTGTAGCTGAGGACTGTTTTCTGCTGGGTTGTGACACTGCATCAGTAGGTATTTGGATCCTGACCTCTGAAGAGAACATAGTGGCCTCATCTGAAGGCTTTAAATGCCCAAGAACTCTTCTTAAGTGCTTTGTCCCTTGAAGATGAGGCCACTACACTGCCTTGTAATCGGGGATCCAATAATTCACAGATGCAGCATCATATTCCAGAAGAAGAGAATCCTGAGGGAATGGTTGTTTGACTGCTAGAAAATTAGAAGTTCAAGAGACCTTAATTTTTGCTGGATGTATAAATAGGGGTCACTCATACTGCCTCCTCCTCTTTTATAGTGAGGGAGTGGAATACATCTTCATCTATATTCTCATTCTCTGGAATTATATTGTCCTCATCTTCAGGTACAATAATAGGTGTTGCTCCATCATGTAAACTGGATCGTGACAAAGAACGTCTGTAGACTTCGCGTGAGACACTCCTTGTGAAGCTGAGCCTCCTGGACAGCATGCGCTGGATTGGTGGTTTGGGTGTAATCTCTGGTGCTGCAGCTTTTACTGGGATAGGAGCAACTTTCTCAATCTTGTATGAATCAAGGACCTCATTTGCGTGCTCCTGTATCACCTCCCAAGCATGATCTGAATAAAGAAATGTGTTATTTTTATTATGTATTTGACACCATTTATTGTGTACATGATATTTAATTTAATTTAATCATTCATTTAATTAATTTTGCGATGTTGATGATAAATTAATAACGTATGAATGGAATAAATCCTGGGGATGAGCTAAGTAAAGGGTTGAATGTAGGGACTTATACCAGAAGGGTGAAGCTTGGCTTCAGAGTTTGCTGCTATACCCAGAAAGGATTTAACTGAAGGGTCAAGCCTTGTGAGATATGACTCCATGTCAACTGACAAGTACTAACTGAATAGCGAATGGCAAATATTTGCCAAAGGACAACAGGATGTTATGTTCCAGAAAACTTGAATCTTCATCAGCACCATTGTGACAACCTGAGATCTTGTACTGTAATAGGGTTATTTGGTTTGTGGAATTTTTGTTTTTCGCTTATGGGCTATTTAGTGACACTGTCTATATCACACGGAAAACTGACGTCAATGTTAGGGCAAATGGGGAATGATGAATTTGAAATGTTTTGGGAAGCATTAGTTGTGGCTTATGTAAGGTGCTATCCCATCATTTGCTCAAAGAGGGAGGAGACTGAGGAAATTCATGAAACACATCAGTTACTGTATCTGGTGTCTGAGATGAGATTCAAACCAGGCACATTTTCTTTACTACATGAAGGTTTGGCAGTAGTCAGCAAGATGTATGGTAGTCTTTATCAAGTAAAAATATTCTCATGTATATTGGACCGTGCATCATTGTGATAGTTGGAGAATAAGAGACCAACTTGATGTCACAGTTTATTAAGTTTTATTTCACTTCTTCTACGCTGAACATGTTTCGGACATTAATACTTCCATCATCAGGAGCTGCGACTTTTCTATTGTATCACCACATTGGTTGTGTGTTCTTGTTTTGATGTGTGTTGGAGTTTCATTGTGGCTGGGTTGCAGTGGTATCTGTGTGGCAGGCTGAAGCTTCAGCACACCACATTGCCTAACAGAATATTTTTAGTTGAAGAATAAGAGACCAACTCAACATGTCTGAAACATGTTGAGCGTAGAAGAAGTGAAATAAAACTTCATAAATTGTGACATCAAGTTGGTCTCTTATTCTTCAGCTAAAAATATTCTGTCAGGCAATGTGGTGTGCTTTAAATGTTATTGTAGTATAAGCAAAGGTAGAGCTTATTTATTTATTTATATATGTGGAAACTGTGCAAGGTAATTTATGAAGCTTTAAATATTTGATAGATAGTAAAATTTGAGGAAGTGAGAGTGATGGAACATTTGCTTACCAATATCAGCTTCATCTGCATGTTCAGCAATGACACAGAAGCGGATAATGTATCGTCCCTTAACCAGTGATGGGATCATGTGAAGTTTTCCAGAACCATTGATGGAAGCAAGAAGATCCTGGTTGAGCCTGTCTGTTCCTCGAAGTCTGAAGCATACAAGTCCCATCTGGAAGGTATAAGTCATAAGAACTGATTAAATGAAGCTTTTATATTTTGGATATGCTTATAATGGCTACCTTTAAAGTTTTGAAATGTGGTGTTGTAAGAGGATGGAGAAGAGCATTTGTACTAAGTATGTGAAATATTATGAAGTATTACAAAGAGTCTAGGAGGAAAGGAATATCCTACATACAGTAAAATGAAGAAGGTTAACTGGATTGATCACATCTTGCATAGGAACTGCCTTCAAGAAGATATTATTGAAGGAAAGATGCATGTAGAAGTAAGGAGAGATGGGACAGCAAAATGAGGAAGAAGGCATAAGTAGTTACTGGGTGACCTTAAGGAAATGGAAAGTTGAAAACTGAAAAAGGGATCACTATATTGCACTCGCTGGAGATGTCACTTTGGAACAGGCAATGGAAGACACACTGTGTGACAATGCTGATTTTGATGATGTAATGCCATTTCAAAAAGACAGTGTTTCTAATTCTGTCAGTTAAATTTTTTAATGAACTTACCTTAACTTCATTGATGACTTCAAATCTTGAATCCTTTCTCACAAGGGCTTCAAATGATTTTGCAAGTCTGCAGTGATTTCGGATATATGATTGGAGCCCCTCGATGCCATATTTCCTTATCACAAACCAGAGTTTTAGGGCTCGAAATCTGCGACTCAGAGGCACTCCCCAGTGTCTGTAGTCAATGGCTTCATCTGAATTTGCATGTTGCAGATACAGGGGGTCTACAACCAGGGCTGAGGTGAGTTTGATCCTGTCTCGGACCCAGTACGTTGAGCAGTCAAAGTTAACCAGTAACCATTTGTTGGGATTTGTGTTGAAAGAGTCAGCATACTGCATTCCTGCCATCAGAGGTTTGTTTTCTGGACAGATGAAAGCATTTCCAGCATATGCACCATCTACATGCAACCATACAGCTGGAAAACGACGGCATACTGGTCCAATTTCTGTGAGGTTATCAAAGGAGCAGCAAGATGTTGTACCGAGTGTTGTTGAGACAAAGAATGGTACCAGGCCATTAGCCACATCTACCTCCATTGCCTGTTAAAGATGAATGTAAGTCAGCATGATTATTATTTTATACATATAATGATACTCTAACAACTCCTGAATTTATTTAGCAAAGATGATGCTATCATAAACAACAGTGATGTGGCATACAGGAGGAATAATGTAACATAATGCAGTACTGAACACTGAAAGTTCTTACAGAATTTGATGCTGAAAGATATTTAATGTATGTATGATTTTGATAATGTAAGCTTTTTATGCACGTAGGAGACTCATTGTTCATATTTCCACTGTTGCTGTCATTGCACACTGTGAAATCTGTAGTCATGACTATCATATCTATTCTCACCTCTCGAAGTGTAGAGCCACGAAGACTGCATCTGTCATCTGGCTCCAAAATGCGAAGCTTGACAAGTGAGATCATGGCTGCCTTTTCAACACAGGAGTGAGCCTCTTGTGAGCAGTATGCCACAAGTCTGGGCAAGAATGCACTGTCTTCTGTGTCAGGGTTTTCTTTCTTCAGGTTTTTGATGGCCTGGGCTCGAGCAGCCAGCATAGCAACTAAGATGCACTCACTGGCAGAAGACTGCAAAAATAAGTTGGCCATGTCAGTAAGAAGGACACTGAAAATCATGCATCTGTAAGGAATGTGTTAACAGCATTTTGAAGCAGGAGCAGTGACAGAGCACTGAGGGTAGAGATTGTAGCATTTTGTTTTTGTAAAGGTGAAACACTCCCCTCTGTTTAGGCATATAATACCCTGTCAGACCAGATGACTGTCATGCATAGTCCCCCTGTTTTCCTGCATTTTCTGGAGGTTGTTTTGCTGAATAGTTGTTGTTTGTTTTGTGATTTATAATGCTGCTGAAGTTACGCACTGTCTAATGAGGTGAGGTAGAATGTTGGTGTTACGAGTGATGATATGAACGACTTGCTTTTGTGATGTATAAGCTACTGAGGTTGTGTAATGTCTGCTGAGACATGGTGAATGATAGAATGGGTGCTATAAGAAGAAGTGCTACTGTTTGCTTTGTGGTGGTTGTGCCCTGATTCAGGCAGTTATGTGGTGACCTCTCACTGCAGGGGCCCACAAGAACAAAGTGGACCTGGGACATATTTTTCTACAAGTACGTTTCCCCTGTCGTTATTATTCCACCAGTACTCTGTGCTCATATTTCATTCATCTTCCACTGACCCAGTATAAACGTCCATTAACATTGTTAAATGAAACTTTTCTCTTCCTGTCTGTTGTGGTATTCTGTCAGGAGTTCAGGGACTGAGGAATAACACTATAAATATCAGCAGTGACAGTTTATCCCTAGCTTGGAATCTCTTAACTCCTGAAGAGTACAAGTTAAATACATTACTTATATGCCAGTGTGCTCAATCATTTGTTCTAGAATACTGTAGCAATTTTCTGCAATTCATGATCAGTTAGGCAAATGTGAAGATGACAAAGTTATGCTATTAAAGTGGCAATACATTGGAGTTTTTCCATCATATTGTTTTTATTTAGAAACATGCAACATTTTATAAGTTTGGCTTTCCTTCTGTCATAGGATCAAACAAAATTATGCACTCTGTTCCCGTAGGCATGTTTGATTGAACCAATTTCTATCTTGGGATGAGGATAATGGGGCCACTTTCTGAAATATTGTGTGTGTTTAAGTAAAAGAAGACAGGGAAAGAGTCCAATATATATTTCACATTAATGACCTATTAATTTGAAATATACAGTATGTGCCTATAAAATTGGTGGCTTAAATGTAATACAGGTTGTGCTTACTTGTATGACTCCACCTCCTTTGCTGCCAGGGGATGATGCTATGAATTCTTCGGGAAGCCCAATTGCTTTGCCTGAAATAATAGATGTGTGTTTGTAAAAGTATGAACGGAAACTGCAGTAGTAATAGTAGCAGTATTTAATGCTTAGGCACTTGGGGGTATTCCATTCACCTTCTAGCTTCCCAGTATAATTTTACAAGTGACTGAGTATTCCCTGAGTTGAAAGCTGTGAAACTGGGAATATGATATTGGTTCATTATGGAGTTGTCTGCTTTGTAGAAGACCTGCTGTGGGGACGGATAAATTGCGAGTATGTGTACGTGAGCCTCTAGACGTTCATTGCCAGTGATTGGTCAGAAGGTTGCCACGCTTGAGAAATCAGGAATTATATTTCTGTTCTTGACCATTTTGTATGAGGGTTTGTGTTGGTTTTCAGTGGCATATGTCTTGAAAGATCGGTTTGAATATTTCTTTTTATTATTAATTTGGCAGAATGAAATGATAGTTTAAGCACAGATATTTGGCTGATTGTAGTACTTTTCTTTGCCAGGTAATCTGCCATTTCATTACTCACAACCCCACAGTGGGATGGAACCCACTGGAATTTTATGTCTTTCTGAAGGCCTTTCAACTGTTTAACAGATTAATGAATTTCTGTAACCCTCTTACTGTGGAGTGCATCAGCCTTTGTTAAAGAGTGTATTGCTGCAGTTGAATCACTGAAAGTAACAGCCTTTTTGAAGGACCTGATTCTACCAACAATCAAACTGAGTGGCATGATGTCCACGTGTCAAATAGAAGCTAAATAATTTGCAGTGAATTTCTGTCCCTGCCCGTGCCTTTCCATTATTTTCTGTGAGGGTGCCATCTGTATAAGTGTGAAGCCAGTATTGTTCAGGGTAGAGTGTGTGGGTTGTTTCCAGCATTGCTGATTGCACGACTGGTTCATCTGTATTTGTTTTCTGTACTTCTTGAAGTGGGTCTGTTTTTTAATCTACATTGATGTAGTCTAAAGGGCAAAGTGGTAAGAAGTAGTTCAGGTTCTGCTTGCACTTCTTATTGTTTAGGTACTTGGGAGTAATTCCATTTGCCTTCTAGCATCCCAGTAGGGATGAAGCTGGAGTGTAGGTTGTGTTTATGTGGGCACCGTTCTCAGTGTGTGAGGCAGTGACTTATTTCACCCATTTGGTGGATTGCTTCTTAGTCTGGCTCCTCTCCTTTGACCTGTCCAGCTAAGAGTGGCCAGACCAGTAGTTATATTACAATCGGCATAAATCTCAGGGTCATGAGAGCTCACAAGCCGTCCCACCTCGTCAAGGCCATGCAATCCGTATACAGTTTGAGAGTAAAATGAGTGCTAAGCATGTAACATTCTGCGGTATAATTTGTCAGTGGCGTAGAGGATAGATACTGCATATTAATCTTTATGAACTTACCGAACCAATCCAAGACAATGGTCTCCAGTTCTGCACATACTGGGCTGGCAGCCTGCAAATAAAGGATTTCTGTTACTTTGCCATATGACTTGAAATGTAATTTTCTACTTTTTCGTTTATTGATTGTAACTAGTTTTGGTGCAGCAAGGTATTGTTGTGTCTGGCATGTAATGACAAACAATCTGAGTTCTTATCTGTCTACTGATGCCTTGGGGACAGGGTCTTTCTTGTGAAGCTGACAGCTTCAGCTTCTCTGTTTATCAAGAAATTTCCTACATTTTGTAGAACCCAAAGGTTCATTACCATATTCACAATAGCCTGCCACCTGTTCCTATCTTGAGCCCAATGAATCCAGTCCTTGTCCTCCCATCCTCTTTCTTTAAGATTCATTTCAATATTATCCTCCATCTATGCTTAGGTATTCTGAAATTTATGTTCCATAGAAGAATTTTTAACAAATGATTAGCCCTAGTTTATTTTTAGAAAAATTTTTTATCTGTTGATTAGCTCTGGTAGTTCTTTATGTAGACTGTTTTTCTTATCTTCTATCTGTAAGGTCAGATCTGTATTTATTTGATTGTTTTTCCAACATATATTTTGTATATATTTTTATTTAATATATTTTTTGAGCAACCTACACTGTCTGACTGTTTTGTATTCATCCGTTGATGGACAAATGTTGGAGCAATGAAATGTATGCATCTGTATGTGTGTAAGTTGTAATTTTCTTCAGGTTTCAAATCTTTCCAAATTGGTTAGTACTTGATTTCTGCTTACTGGTGTGCATTGTGATGAATCATGACATACCCATGAGAAACCAATGCAACCAATAGCATCCGACAGCATGTCGCCGAGAATGGAGGGGTACGAGTTGCCGGATGGAAAATAGGCATGGAACCTTGGATGTTGCCAGTGTGTGACCTGAAACCAAACGTTATATTATTAACTCAATATACTTTTGCTTTTTCTGTAATATTTTTTGTCGTCTCTTCCACATTATCACAGTACTGACCATCTGCACTTACCCACATTGTATGCTGTTATTTCTGCTGATGTGTGAGCCCTTACGAAATAAAAGTAAACACTGCGGGAAGTGGGAGAAGATATTATAGTGATAACATAAGCTTACACCTGATACCATGGACTTTTTTATGTTTAATTTTATGTCTTTCATTGCTTGCTTTATTTAAGAAAAGTGCTGGTACTCTCTGCTTGATAGAAAAAAGTTGCCTAATAAGTACATTACCGTCATTAAGACGTCGGTACGCCACACCGTTATATACCGTCACAATAAATTTGCTGCTTCTTTTGATCATTCATGTATAATTAAATTATATTCAGAAGCTTTTGTTGAGAACTTCCCATAAGTAGATCACCAGTGGGGAAAATTGTGATCATGGTGGGGAGAAAGACTTTACTGTACAAACATTCCCAGAATTGGCTACTCATAAACTTACGTTCCTACTGCACTAGTTTGAAGTGGATGCTGTGTTAGCAGCAAAGAGAATATCCTTTATTTACCCCAGGCATTATCTTTGTGTCCACATCGGTCATAATTGTGTTCCAGTCCTCCGGATGCTGGGGAGCTTGTGTTGGCAGAAGATTACGTAGATAACCGGGTTCAACATTTGGTGTTACTCTTCGCGAACTCAGCCCATCCATATATTCACAGATGTAGTCCACCATTTCCTTCCCTCGCGCTCTGAATTCTTCAGTGTTCATCTGGGGAGAAAAATATTTCAGTGTAATATGATAAATATTTCATGATGAACACATTGGTGATTTTCCATAGAGATGACCAACAGTTAAATGTACAAATATTTTGTGTGAGGTATGAGCTTCTAACTGGAAGTTCTGAGCCATGAATCAAATCATGTTCAAAATTTGATTGGCTAATTTAAGAATGTAAATAGACGCAATGGGTCGGCTATTTGGGGTAACAACTGGCTGTTCTTTAATCAAATGAAACTTTGTTTTAAAGTTTATTTCTAAGAAGAAGAACAAGGAAGTTTGACAGTGCGGTGACAGTTGTGATTATATGAACTGTAGTTTGGTATTTTGTAAGTGTAGAGTCAGAAAATTAATAACCATTATTCTTTTGGCCACTGTAACATTTTCAGCCTAATTATGCTTATGATTTTCGAGTTATTTATTAGGACTGTGAATCCTGGATTTTCGGAATCCTGTGAAAGTCCCTTAGAATCTGTTCTATTAATGTGTATCACTGACTGTGCCTTCGTTTTGATTCCTGGGTCCCGGTAGTACAAAATATTCAAATCTGTGTTGGACGTGCATATAGTACTGCTCTAACAAATTCTATGTTTGATGCTGTTGCTTCTGATAGTAGAACTTCATGTTAGTGTTATAAACTTTTTTTTCTGTGGTACAACAACCCAACTGGGGCCTAGGCAGCCTCATTGTTGAGGTTTGGAGATCACATAAAGTAGAATAACACACACACACACACACACACACATTGTGGGCTCCCCTTATCGAGAGATCAGCTCATCGCAGAGGCTGATGCCTACATAATACACAACAAACACAAGAGAAAAATATCCGGATTCGAACCCAGCATTAGCGACTGCAGATCTACGCCTTAGACTGGCAACCGGCATCGGCATACCACATCTTTAGCTTTATAAACCAATTGAGGGAACGATAAGTTTCACATGGCATCCTTTACTAGGCCCTTTGTCAGGAGACATGAACTTAGACGTTACTTGCTAATTGCTGTTGTTACTTCACTTGTAAGTTCTAAATCGATATCAGGCATATTTACACGTATCGATTACACAAGACCTTTCAAGTGTTTCATGATGCAATTGTGCAAATGCAACAGGTCTTTTTGAACGTCATTCCTTTCGTTCTTTCTTTCATCCTTTCTTTCTTAGACTGACGCCTTGTACCTACTCATTATAGGTTTAGAGGGTTATAGTTGCATTTGATCACACTCAATAACACGCGACACGACTCCCCTGGACGAGTGATCGGCCCGTCGCAGAGGCTTCTACCTGCACAGCACACAACATTCACAACAGACACCCGTGATCCCGCTGGAATTCGAACCCCCAATCCCAGAAAGCGGACCCACGCCTCAGTGAGAAGTTGTTTTCGTTTAGAAAAGCTCTAAAAGATGAAGATGCAACACCAACCCACACACGGAGTCAGAAACAAGCAGGCAGACGTAGGCCTGGTAAATAATTCAAGATGAGATATACGATTTATGAGACAAGGGTGTTCTGTTCCTTAAGTACATCTATGTGTTTTTTAGTTACTGAAATTTTGAAATGGGCTGTTTGTAACGTGATGTCAACTGTAGCCGTTGTCGGTTGCCGACACATGAAGATATTGCTGTTAGTTTATAGTGAGGTCCGTGTGATTGATTGTGTACGGTACTATCAAGAAGTATGGCGGAATGGAGATATAGCTCAACAAATTTATAACTGCTTCACTGGATGGGGGTGAGTGGTAAGCTTCACGGTGTGTTCACTTTGCCACTGGGGAAAGAAATCTCGCATATCCATTGGGTAGAATGCTTGGAGTGTCGATGACAAAATATCTACACTTCCGGGAATCGAACCCCGGCGCTAAGTCAGTCATTATGCTGGCTGTTATCATTATTGCTGGTGTGACTGAATTAACTGAACTACCTTGGCTATTTTTACTAATGATGGTGTGATTCAGTTAACTGAACTATCCTGGCTCTGATAATTCATGGTGATGTGATTCGGTTCTCTGACTTGGGGTACCTTCACCAGGACACGTTTTGTAACTGCGAGAACACTACATCTGTAGGTATACTTTCAGCCGGTGGGATAAAATTCCATATTCAATGCTCAACTGCTTCGGTCTGTTGATGCTCATTTGTTTGGGTCTGTTGATGCTCATTTGTTTCGTCATCCTAAGGTGGCGCCTCACAGAGAACACAGTAACAATGGTGACCATGGCAACAAAGAGTGCCTTACACCAACGGTGCCGGCTGTCTGTGGTCTGACGTCTTTTCCACGGACCTAGTTTGATAATTTTTGGCACGGCATCTCCTATATTCAACCTAAAACTACTACAAACATTTCGAATCTCTGTCTGTATTCCCTGATAGAGTTATGAGTGCTACACAACACGCGCGCGCACGGACACCCTTTTTGTTATACATGATATAGTACATAACAGTAGCAGGGCTGTGGATTTGGGGGGGGGGGGGGGGTATTACTGGCGGGGTTTGGCGAGGCAAGGGCAGAAGGGGTTTTATTAAATTAAAAAAACAGCCACTTGAAAACAAAAATCAAATAATCCTCACCATGC
>Ga0123357_10005528_pt1 | contig 15152 bp, 10 predicted proteins | sample TergutEmb28metaG_FD_89873 | JGI IMG/M metagenome (GOLD analysis project Ga0123357, IMG submission 89873) | Embiratermes neotenicus P4 segment gut microbial communities from Petit-Saut dam, French Guiana - Emb289 P4 | ecosystem: Host-associated > Arthropoda: Insects > Digestive system > Gut ... | reverse complement strand
GGGTGGATAATATTAGGGTGGATCTACAGGAGGTGGGATGTGGGTATATGGACTGGATTGGGCTGGCCCAGGATAGAGACAGGTGGCGGACGCTTGTGAGTGCGGTAATGAACCTTCGGGTTCTATGAAATGCGGGGAATTTCTTGACTAGCTGCAATCCAGTTAGCTTCTCAAGAAGGACTCTGCACCATGGAGTAAGTAAGTAAATAAGTAAGTAAGTAAGTAAGTAGTAGTACTAATGATACTACTACTGTTAATCGGACTGCGGTAATGGATAAGCGAGTACAAGGAAGATGTGAATATGATTTTATGTGAATTGTACCCACTACGTGTGTGAGTGAGAGTAGGAAGAGGAGCGTGAAACACTCGCAAAAATAGACGTGTTGAAAAGCACGTACATATAGACTGCTTACGGAGCGTCAAACGCGTGTCGGTTTTGAGCTGTGTGAGCGAGCATAAACCGCACTGACGTACCGCGCGCTTTGTGAAGTCTGTGAGAAAACAAGATGGAGTAGCTAACGAAATTGAACACCGTCATAACCATACTAGATGATCTGTGGTCATAACGCTAACGTGCCCTGACCGAACGTTCCCATTGAGCGGTTAGGACACTTGTTGCATGTTCGGAAGGCGAAGATTCAAATCTCGACTGAAATCAGCAATCCTGCAAGAGGATTTCCATGGGTCTACTCAGTCTGTGCAGGCAAATTCTGAAACAGTACCCCAAATTAGGCCACGATCACTCCCTTCCGCATTCTTTCAAATGTAATATTCACTGGTCAACTACCTTTCGACGGCACATGGACCTGGCTACTGATAGCGTAATTAAATGAACTTAAACAACTTACTTTGTTCAGCGATGGTTCCGATGGTTACGAAGAAGGCACTGCTCCATGACTGGTCTAGTTTAACCGCCAAGTCCTGTGTCCTGTGGCCCTTGAAAACTGCGATGAAGCGGAAACTGACTGTGAGGAGGATCCAAGACACTACCAAGCAAGGCCACACGCATACTGAGAAGGGTTGCAGCAGGGCGTCTGGCATTGCTGTCATTGCAGGGTGCCGGAATATCAGGGGGCACCTATAGAGAAACCAAGTTCTGTCACTCCTCTTCCTCACCCGACTCGCTACGGGCTGGACAGTTCGGGATTTGAATCCCGGCACGGGGGCGGTAATTTTCTGTAACCCTCCGGACCGACCCCGAGGCCTAGCCAGCCTTGTGTGAAACAGGTGGTGGCTCTCTTTTTCCGGGGGCAAAGCGGCATCGGCGAGGCAATAACCACTCACCCCCATATAGCGCCGAGGTTAAAGAAAGAGTAGAGATATAAGACACAGAAAAGGGTTTACCCCCTGTCTGTCTTTATGGCATGTTGTAGGGTGAAGTTTACATTAACCTCTTCCTCATCAATGTGAATAAAAATCCAACAGATGCAACAGTATGCAGATATTTATTCACTGTAAAACTACTCTACATGTATCGGGTGTCACAGCACCCATCATCAGGAGTATTAAAAACTGTACCCGCAGCCTCCGGTACAGTTTTTAATACTCCTGATGATGGGTACTGTGACACCCGATACACGTAGAGTAGTTTTACATTGAATAAATATCTGCATACTGTTGCATCTGTTGGATTTTTATTCACATTGAATTATGATGCACGGAACCACGAGCTTAAAACTCTTCCTCATCACTTTTGCGACATCGGGAAAGCCTAATTCACGATGAGCCAGTAGTAATAATAGTAATAAGTGTGTTGGGAACCGTGGTGGCCTGTCATCGAAACCAGTCATCCGTTAATGTCCTTATTACAACAGAGCATTTTAACACTTTTGATTGTCTGCATTACTTCACAAATTTGTTGTCTCTTTATGTAAGAAACAATGATGCTGTGTGAATTGAGCTGATGGTGTGCAGATATTGATGTAATTAAACTCGATGTGTGTTGGAGGCTGTGGAAATGCGCGGTGATGTCTGGTAGGTCACAGCCTATTTGAGGTGCCGGGGCACGTGATGGAATTCAAATATCTCTGTCACAGTATGTGCCAGAGCTTCTGAACTGTAAAAATCTAAGCACATCCTCATACTTATGTACACAGTTCGTACCTGAATAGCCACGTCGGTGCAGTAAAGTCTACAACATCGAGCCGTGTAGGCCATATTCGGAGAGCAGAAATTCCTAGTTGCACTTCATTTCTTTGCAGGAGTCCCACAAGTCCGTCATATGAGCCGTTTTCTGTAGGATAGCCGTAAGAGTTGGTCGTTTGCAGGGACAGCCTGAAGTACCAGAGACCTGATTTAATACATTTGTCCAGGCACGTAAGGCTAATATAAAGATGAAGCACGGTATTGCCTCTTGTCGGCTGAATAAATCGGTTTGTTTTCTGTCTTACCTCAGATTTCCACGTATTATACGTGAAGTTTTACCTATAAATGTACGGCTTAACATAGAAAGATGGCGTGGCGGTGGTACATTCTTATTTGTAACCAAGATTCAGTTTATCAGGCATCAACACGGCCCGAATTACTTACAGTACTGACTGAGATATTTGTGGATTCTGTCGAGGTGAGCATCTAAATACTGTATCGACAGCGTCATTTGAAATTCGTACCTTCTCACCACTGTTGTTCGTGTTTCCGTCTCAATGTACATTAAGGACCACCGCAGTTGGATCTGTGCCGTACCTGCGATCTAAGGCAGGGCATTGGTCACTGCTGCTGTTGTGTGTTCCGTAAGTTGTGTGTTCAGATATCGGCGCTGATACTAGCTGAGTCTTGGACTTGAGTTCCTACGTGTTTTTCTGAATTTTTTTTTCGGACAAATGAATTCACTATTGATTCACTATTGTATTGCAAGACAACAGCGTCTGCTATAATCGACGTGCCTTTGCGGCAACTTATCTGACAGCTCTGTGTTGAAGGAATCTGAATTTAAATTAAGGTGTACGATGTGGTAATGTGTTGTGTCTTGAGTTGTTACTGTACTGTACTGTATTGTATTGTATTGTATTGTACTGTACTATACGGTACTGTACTGTACTGTACTGTATTGTACTGTATTGTATTGTATTGTACTGTACTATACTGTACTGTACTGTACTTTACTGTACTGTATTGTACTGTACTGTACTGTACTGTACTGTACTGTATTGTACTGTATTGTATTGTACTGTACTGTACTGTATTGTACTGTATTGTACTGTACTGTACTATACTGTACTGTATTGTACTGTACTGTATTGTACTGTATTGTATTGTATTGTATTGTATTGTACTATACTGTACTGTACTGTATTGTACTGTACTGTACTGTACTGTACTTTACTGTACTGTACTGTACTGTATTGTATTGTACTGTACTATACTGTACTGTACTGTACTGTACTGTATTGTTCTGTACTGTACTGTACTGTATTGTATTGTACTGTACTATACTGTACTGTATTGTACTGTACTGTATTGTATTGTACTGTACTGTACTGTACTTTACTGTACTGTATTGTATTGTACTGTACTATACTGTACTGTACTGTATTGTATTGTACTGTACTGTACTTTACTGTACTGTATTGTACTGTACTGTACTGTACGTGAAGAAAAGAAATTTAAATGTGTACGTTAAAGAGGGCTTATGTACTCTATTGAACGTAAAATGTAAAGTTTAATACTAAGTCGTTAACGTGGTGGAAATGTGCAACATTTGTGACGGTTTAATGGACATGCTTTGGAGGTGCGGTCAGAAAATTACATTTCAATATTAGGTATTAGATTCATATCCATCCCATCATCCGTCCACCCATTAGAAATGGCATCCAAAATAGTGCAGAAATTTAGTTAAAATTCAGTATGCTAGATATGTGTTGGTTTAGTACGGCTGATTTTAATAGCCATTTGTTTCAACCCCTACGTTTACTTTGACACAGATTACGTTTTGTAATTCAATTGACTGACTGTATGAAATCTGGAAACAACAGTTCTGATATATTTCTGTCATCATGTCTACGTTTCAGTTATGTTAATTTGTTTTAAGGTTCCATGTTTGGGTCTATAATTATCAGTGTGTTGGTGTTCTTCAACATAGGCTGTAGGGAAGTTCTTTAACTTCGGTCATCTTTGTTTGATTCTTAAATAGTAACAATTCAGTTTAGTCACCTTTTCTGTTGTGCCATTCAAACAGTAAAAGTTTCATGTGCTTGATAACCTGATAGATATATGCCTGGTCAAGAAATTCCTCAGTCTTTGTGGAGCAAAATATCACTACCGTGTTTACTAGAACCCGCCACTGTAACATGGGATGAGCCAGATGAATCCACCTATTCACACTTTATTTAGGTGCATTGTAACAGTTTCCTTACATCTAGATTTATGTCTTAAAATGGCGTCCTCCTTTCTGATACTCTGATGTAGATAATAAACCTATTTTTCATTTGTGCTATATCCCGAGCATACCACCTCTCCTTGATTTGTTCAACCCAGGATCATTTGGTGAACAGTACAAATTGTGACTCTTCATTTTCTTCGCCTTTATGTTACTCTTCTTTCTAGAATCCGTATATTCTCAGCACTTTATTGTTTCAGCCTGTGTTTTTCTCTCGGGGTTTGACACACACACACACAAGCAACAGGAAGAATTATAGCTTTTTCCGCGTTAGTAATTTGGTTTGTATTTTTCTGACTGACATTTATGCTTGTGCCTACTAAACTCGCATGATGGGGAGGCTACCAAGTTATTTTGTGAGATACTAACTAGACCTGGGGTAGTTTTTATTAATGTAGTTTATGTTTTCTTTTGAGAGACTTTTAAAATATTAATTGCTTGTATTATCACCTGGATTCCTACGTGATTGGCTGTACCCCCATTTTCGTGTGTGTAGGAGATGCTGTGCTTTAGACAGTGCCTATACTTACTTGAATTTGAACCAGTCACGCAGATGTGAGTATAAAGCGTAATGGTACTTCGCCATGGCATCTGCCTGCTTATTGTCAGGGTCGGTGAGGAATGTGTCGATGATATTTTCGGGAACAGCATTCATCTTCACCACAAACAATTCAAATTAGACAGTTTTTATGCACAACATTCATTCTTAGAACAAGATTTTATGACGGTGGAGAGAACATGGTGAAGGAAGCGAAATTATATGACCAAAATACACGACATAAAATAACAAACTGGGCGATTAAAATACTTGAATATGTCGCTATCATATAACTTATAACTACAGAATAGTGAAAATATAGATGTACATCATAAAATTACTAAAGATTAATATTTTATGATATTGAAAATCGCAATGTTCAGGAATTTTGGTTATAAAATTGATATGAACAAAATTTTTCTTTGCATGCAAGTGTTTAGAACGAGTCGCGTAATTTGGTTTATGGGATTAGGTATGTCTTTTGAATACGAGTAAAATATATATTCGTAACATTAGAAAGATATGAAAGGTTAAAAAGGATGGACGTAGAAGTAATACAGGTTTAAATCTTTTGCACAACCTTACAAGATTCTAAATGTGTAAGAAAAATTAATTTTGGTCTTTTGGTGAAGTGGCCATTGAAGTTATTCAGATTAAGCTGAAGTAACGAAAGTTCAACACAATCTAGTAGACGCAAGATAATGTGCTGACTTGATCGACAAACTTCACATTTTTGCCCGGTTACGTCCGGAAGAGCTTGACGAAACGGATTGTTGTTTTGATTTATTTTTCTAAATTTATGCAAAACGTTTTTATACATTTTGCAGATACTTACAACTATACCCGCCCGGAAGGTCACCCCTTCCAGATTTCTTCTGTGCGTGTATTTTTGGTCCTTTAAATGAAGCACCATTCCGTGAACCTGGTCCCAGTAACCTAGTGGGGTTGCAATCAGGCAGCCGGTCTTGTGCACGTCATGCAGTGTAATTCTGCCCACGTAAGCATCTGGTGTGGCCCACGTGACGTCATTCTCAATGTTATATATTGCAGGCGTTTCGTCAAATACGCGAATTTCGCTCCAGATCAGCCACTTATATCTCGAAGTCAATAAATTTCTGGAAGAACTCTACAAGATATGAATTAGCAACCTGACATTCTCTGAATACAGTGCAACCTTAGTTTGGTCCATACCTTCTTGAGAACATCTATACACTCCATTATGTAACGCTGTCTGTTTCTTTCCCTGCTGTGAACATTTTTTCCACATTTTATTGAGATTTATGTTTATACAAGGAAGGTAATGTTACAGCGACACAGCAAGGCGTTTATTTGGCTTCAACAAGCTCTTTCGAGCAATAGGTTTTGAAAAATGAGTACTTCTGCATTCAACTGTAAACTATTTATACGTCTAAAAATAGGTGTATGTGTGTGTGTGTGTCTGCGGCAGCCATAACTGTGCCGAAAATAAAGATATAAACTAGAAATGTTGTAGTAGTTTCTAGTTAATGTGAGTAATGTCTTGCGTAATGTAACGATATTTGGTCCGCGGGATCAGTGTGATTTCATTTTGTTCGGCTATATAAAATCCCACGCTACTGTTCAGTTCTATTTGACACAACAAAATGGAAGCAACGATGCAAATTTGAATTACTGACGAGAGCACAACCAGATGGAAGCCGCTCAATGGATGAAATTAATATTGAGCACGGACGAAAAGCAAAAGAGAATTACTACTGATTATTAATATGTAGATGTGACAGGGAGAAATCTTGATAGTGTCATGTAAATTTTTGAAAATCAGGTGGATTAACGTGTGGACACGCCATAAGACGTGACCGCTTTCTAGTACCTACTAAAGATTTTGTTAGACTAAAAAATATACTATTATTCGATAGTATATCTTGCCGCGGGGACCGCGGTGGCACAGTGGTTAAGGTGCTGTGCTACAAATCGGAAGATCGCTGGTTCGATCCCAGCTGGTGTCATTGGAATTTTTCATTGACATAAAATCCTTTCGATCGCACTATGGCCCTGGGGTCGACTCAGCCTCTAAAAGAAATGAATACTAGGAGCATTTCCTGAGCGTGAAGGCGGCCGGTGCTTAAGACTGACAACCTACCACCATCCTGTGCCGTTGTCACGAAATCTGGGAGCCTTAACTTCCTGGAACCCTCTGGGCTACTCCAGGCCTGTGACGGGACTGATTTACCTTTATATCGTGACGCAGATATATCGGAGATAAATTTACTTTTTATACCTTTCCCAGATCTGTTGAAAGTGACTTAGGTATGTGTTTACAGCAACGTATTCAAATGATACTGTGATACATTGTACGGTGCATGTATTGTGCTGCGTGGAGATTGGCCACCCAGAGTGAATGCTTCCAAGGGGTGACAGAAAGAGGGGAAGGGGAGGGACACAAAAGCGGGCAGTTCTTCGAAGCATAAATCTGTAAATTGGAGCGATTCCTGGGGTAGGACAATTTGTAAACAGATGCTTGTATACTTACTTACTTACTCCATGGTGCAGAGTCCTTCTTGAGAAGCTAACTGGTTTGCAGCTAGTCGAAAAATTCCCCGCATTTCACGGAACCCGAAGGTTCATTACCGCACTCACAAGCGTCCGCCACCTGTCTCTATACTGGGCCAGCCCAATCCAGTCCATATACCCACCTCCTGTAGATACATCCTAATATTATCCACCTATCTACGCCTAGGTCTCCCCAGTAGTCTCTTTCCCTCCGGTTTCCCCACCAAGACCCTATACACCCCCCTCTCCTCACACATACGCGCCACATACCCATCCCATCTCATTCTTCTCAATTTTATCACCCGCACAATATTGGGTGAGGAGTACAAGTCATTTAGCTCCTCTTTATGCAATCTCCTCCATTCCCCCGTTAGTTCGTCCCTCCTAGGTCCAAATATTCTCCTCAACACCATGTTCTGTTCTCAAACACCCACACACGCGGGATGCTTGTATACTAAAATTAATTATTAGGTGTCTCTGCTGTAAGTAGTGAGTTAGGTTGTAGCTAGTAGTGTATGTAATAAATAAAGACGGTGTTACTGTGTCAAGTGGTAGGCTGAAGAAGTTGGCTTCATGCACAGTGTTGAAAAGTCGTACAATGAACTGCTGGTGCATGCTGTGAGGGCCTTGATGCAGTCAGCTTCAAGGTGAGGATCTGGCAACTTAACGCGATAAGCCATTTTTAACCGCCTTATTCGAATTATGCCGTAGTAGTGACCCATAACTTACCTCCCAGAACACCTGTTTGCTGGCGTCACAGCTGTAGTCTACAAACACACCCAACTTGAAGTAAGTGCTTGAAGAAACGGTTGGTGACAGATGCGGCTTGTCCGGAAGTAGCCAGAACTGTCTCATCGCCAGAGATTTCATAAGCAGCAGGGTATCTAATCAAAATGAAATTGTGTCATCTCTACGTCTGGTCCGATTCTTTTCCTCCGAAATTCTAATGTAAAAATACACAAAATATGTCTTACCGGATGTGGAACATGTTACACAAGCAATGACGTGGATGTCGTGCGCAGAGAAGAAATCTCCAATGAATTTTATTTTTGGTGTGTCTAGTAAACCTTCTGCTTGAATCCATAACATCAGCGAAACGCAAGTTGTAACTTGCTGCGAATTTACGAGTTTCATCTTCGGTTATGTGATATCCTAACTGTAACCGGCTTGAGAAAGGTACGTATATAATTCTTTATCCAGTAGCCACAGCAGCCTACCTGGAAGAAGGCGGGATGTCATCCACGAATTTAGCTTTCAGGTCTACAGTTCTATGATAAAATCCAGAAGCGCGGTCCTAACAAGGTTGTAAAGGTGTCGTCCAGTTGAGTACATGTATTTTGCAAGTTCGTTTCTGCGTATATTGCACACTGGTTTCTAGTTGGAGAACATGAGAGCAAGAGGTCGCTTTGGAGTCACCAGTAGATGAAAGGATCGTAAAAATTCGATCCAAAGTTAATGAGGTGTGGGGTTGTGGGCTTGACTTCAATGGTCTTAAGGTAGTTACCATTGTAGGTCTCCCGTGACTATGGTATAAACTTGCTGGATCTGTAAGAGGCTAGGAGTTGCTTGACTAACTTAGGGACTGGTGACTTTTCAACAGGGCTCTGTTGCTTACATTTAGTGTATTAATACTGAAAGCGTGAGTATATTATTAAGTAATAAGTTTAAACATAATTCATTACAAGCTAATACTTAACAAAAATTGTTTCAAAACTGACAGTAAGAATCAGTGAAGGCAGTATGGAGTACGTTTGTCAACAGAACAAATGTAATTTCTCTGGCCGAAGTTTAATTTTTCCTGCAATGTATCAATTTTATTTCGTTTTCAGAATATATTTCTTTAAGAAACAAACCAATAACATTCTGTCGTTGTGCGTGAAAAAGGGTGCGTTCTTGAGAGTAAAAAACCAGTACACCTGTTTACGAAATTGCTCAAACCAAGGACATTTACAGCGAGGAATAACTTTATACGCCTCAAATTTTTCTGAACGAATGGAAAATTATAATGTTTACCGTCCTGAAGTCGCTCTTAAATATCGATTGAACTGCCAAATTGACAAACCGTATTCGGATCACTGAAAATGGCCAGATACTCAGTATCACCCCGTTTACTCATCACGATCTTCCAGCTATTTGACGTTGCACGCCGTACCGCTACGTTTTAACGTGTTCCGAAGTTTACCTGCCTCATACATTATCCGCTGACCAAATGTGTAGCCTTTCTTTTACTGAACTGTTCACTGTCATGTGGTGTTATAAATTACCTGTATTTATGGTTATTAGAATAAGAGTCATTTATTGGTATCATAGTGTTTACATTGGAGCTTTGTATTAGAGCCATAACTTAGTCTGGCAGTACAAATGTTGTCTTAGGAAAAGAATCGTTGACAGTCACATTGAGGGCTGTCCACCACAGAGTTGTAGCAAGTCTTACTGTTGTTTTATTCCTGCCCTGGTTGAGGGTATCATGGTTTGTCTCAGAGAGTTAAGGTAAACCGCGACAAACTCCTGTCCAATAATTTCGACATCTTTGTTCTTCCATGTTCTTCCATCGAAGGACATTATGGCCGAGGTCGCCTGTATGCAGAAAGGGTCATCTGAGGAATTTTCAAAATGCTTGTTGCATGTTGAACTCAGCAAGCGTATGTGAGTTCCACTGTTGCTGCTGGTAATAGATCGTTGTAAATTCAACGGAAACACGCTTTATAGATGGTGATTAATTTCTTGTAGGCGAGAGTATGTAAATGTCTAGACCGTGTTACTACTAAAACCGTCTGTCTGACTACCTGAATTAATACCTGATACATTTAGTCACTACTTTCTGCGTCCTTTGCAGCTCTGCACTTCTTGGAACCTTCGACGCAATGAATGTTTACTTCTTGTACTTTTCCATACCCATTTTTTTTTTTTTTTTGGCAAGGCGTCTGACTTCGTCCATGCTACAAAGTTCACTTTCCTTTCAGGGCGCCTGACTCCGCCCATGCTACAGAGTTCACTCTCCTTTTAGAGCTCCTGACTCCGTCCATACTATAAAGTTCACTTTCCTTTCTGGGCTCCTGACTCCGTCCACGCTACAGAGTTCACTTTCCTTTCAGGGCTCCTGACTCCGTCCATGCTACAAAGTTCGCTTTCCTTTCAGGTCTCCTGACTCCGTCCACGCTACAGAGTTCACTTTCTTTCAGGGCTTCTGACTCCGTCCATACTACAAAGTTAACTTTCTTTCAAGGCTCCTGACTCCGTCCACGCTACAGAGTTCACTTTCTTTCAGGGCTCCTGACTCCGTCGATGCTACAAAGTTCGCTTTCCTTTCAGGGCTCCTGACTCCGTCCACACTACAAAGTTCACTTTCTTTCAGGGCTCCTGACTCCGTCCATGCTACAAAGTTCGCTTTCCTTTCGGGACTCCTGACTCCGTCCACGCTACAGAGTTCACTTTCCTTTCAGGGCTCCTGACTCCGTCCATGCTACAAAGTTCGCTTTCCTTTCAGGGTTCCTGACTCCGTCCACGCTACAGAGTTCACTTTCTTTCATGGCCCCTGACTCCGTCCATGCTACAAAGTTCACTTTCTTTCAGGGCTCCTGACTCCGTCCATGCTACAAAGTTCACTTTCTTTCAGGGCTCTTGACTCCGTCCATGCTACAAAGTTCGCTTTCCTTTCAGGGCTCCTGACTCCGTCCATGCTACAAAGTTCGCTTTCCTTTCAGGGCTCCTGACTCCGTCCATGCTACAGAGTTCACTTTCCTTTCAGGGAGCCTGACTCCGTCCATACTACAGATTTCACTTTCCTTTCAGAGCTCCTGACTCCGTCCATGCTGCAAAGTTCACTTTCCTTTGAGGGCTCCTTACTCCTTCCATGCTACAAAGTTCACTTTCCTTTCAGGAAATATGAGAGTGACGTAAATCTAAATGTAACAGATTGTCAGCCCGAGTCATTTGTATGCCCAGACTTTTGTAGTAATCTTTGTTTGATGACCACAATAGCCTGTAATCAACATGGCGCATTTATGAAGACTGTCCTTTATCGCAAAGCTTGATGTCAGTATTTGAGCAATAAATTAATACCGCTATTTGAAGTTAAATTTCCACATTTATTTCATAAAAGAACAGGTTACATAATCGTTATGCATATTGACTTCTTCAAGGCTTGATATTTGAGTTTCTCATTGTTGCAAGACATGAAATGTGCATCAAAGTCTAATTTTGCGGATGGCGACATCCATTTTAGTTTAGTGCATCCTCCGTTGCTGTCATGTGAGCACTGTAAACACATTTACTGCAGTCATCTAGTCATCCTTCTTCTTCCAGCAACATCTGAAAAGTAAACATTTGCCTACAAAGGTACATGCCAATATGGAAACTACATTAAGTGGTGCAGATTACTTGTAGCAACATTCTGCTTTTCAAAGGTCGTACACTGTTTACAAATGCCCTTTTTATTTACATAGGTCAATGGTCTGTTTTGTGAGCCGGGATAGTGTGGTCAGTATAGCGACTAGCCTTCGGCCTTGACAACTGAGGAGTAGAGGTTTTGTGTCCGGCAGGAGCGAGAGAGCTTTCTGTGTATGACATTGTCTAGACCAGCACTGGGGCGCACTGAGCCTCCTATTAAGTGGGTGTACGGAGCTATCTCCCCGGGGGTGAAGCGACCGGGGCGTGAAGCTAATCCACTCCGTATGTGCTCAGAATAATGTAATTTATCGAGGTTAAATCTCACGGAGCGTGGTGTTTCGGTGCAGGTGGAGTTTGCCTTTACGTTACCTCCTGTTGCTACATTTATGTACAGTACACGCGCTCCTTAGGGCCCTGCTTCGAAACACCTTCAATGTCTATCACAATATTAAAAATGGCTACCTCATTGTCCTAGTTCTGAAAATGATCGTTTTCTACTTACTTGGAATACTGAAGGTGTTCCAGGAAGAAAATGGCCGATCCAGTGATGACACCGAACACGAAAATAAGTAAGGCAACAGCAACGCTCTCCATATCCACGCTGTAGAAGGCGTCCAGATATTGGCATCTCGGCGGTGCAGGGCGCCAGGTCTGTAGTTCGCGATTCATGATGCCCGTCTCCCATAATTTTCGAAACCTGCACAAGATATTGTGCTTCCTTCTTACAAAATAGCTTCACAGTTGCTACGTTTACTCTTTTAGATCTCCGTAAATTGCATCTTCGTAACGGTAATGCCGATTTTCATTAAATGTTGTGTTAAGGTCTGTACGAAAAACTGTGGGACGAATTTCCTACTTTTCTTTATCGATGAGATGTAATTTGATGAAGCTGAAAGAATCTCTAGTTACATTTTCAGAAAGTCCTTTAAGGTGGAGATCCATACCGTGTTCTGACATATCAATAGTAACAGCCTCTTGTGGGTCCGGTCATCCTCATTACCGAGGGTTTATGATCATATTCAGATACACGATACTCGGTAGGAATCCTCTGGACGGGTGATCAGCCCCATGCAGAGACCTCTACCTAACAACCCACAACACTCACTAGAGACAGACCTCCTACCCCTCCGGTGGGATTCGAACCCACAATCCCAGCAAACGAGTGACCGCGTACTCACGCCTTACACCGCGCGGGCACTGGGATCGGCTCGGAACAGAGACATAATTAAATTCCTAGTTATTTAGGTAATGCAGCTTGTTTTGTTACAATTTGCCATCATCAGGAGGACTTGCATTCCATCACAGAAAACGCATTTACGGCTGATCCATTACAAGTTTTTTTTTTACCATATGATAATATATTTTCTATACAGGGAGACTATTATTCAAGAAGGAAACTTATGCGCTATTATTTAATGCCGATTAAATTAAAACCAACGATAAAGCTTGAAATTAACAACATTGAATAAAATATGATATAAAATCAGGTACGTAGTTTAAGAATTTTGCAGTATGACGAAAGATCTATCTTGCATAAAATTTAGGAACGTTTATGTTGTAAAACACGAAATAAGATGTGTGCCGCGTATTAGCACTTTTCCATATGGTGTGTGTGTAACCGTGTGGAAATGAAAAATCATAGCGCTTAACAGCAAACAAGTCGCTATGTATCTGGAACAAGAAGTGCGTTTTCTAACCTATTGAGGCAGTGAAGCTCAAAAGGTTGAAAATACATAAAAAAAAAGCTTATAATTATTTTGCCGTTTTCAAAATGTGGGGGTGCTGCTGGAATGGTTAACGATACCTACATTCCTGTTTCTTATTTAGATATCCTGTTTTGAATCGTTTTTCGGCTATTGGCTGTGGTAACTGAGATTTTATTGTTGTATTTCTCTATCTGAGGCCCGTTTTATACAGGGGAAGCAGCGTCACATTTCGTAATTAAGCACTTATTTTAAAAGTTGAAGCAAGTAAAAAAAAGTTATCGTATAGACAAAAAATTAATCATGCAGTTTTTAAAACAATGAATGCATGGAAGTGAAATTCTTACACATTTGACAAGCATATTTTTGTTATGCACCGCAGCTACAAAACGTTTCAGAACAGGAACTGCTGCAGCGACACGATCGCAGGGAGTCTGGAGTGTGCTTGTACACGTCGAGGCATAGTGAGTTATTCAATACAGCAAATAATTAGCCTAACGGAAATAGCGCCGAAAAGTTCATACAAGCCATGAAACTAAGTGTGTTTGTACTTTTGACGTTCATAGGGCCGTGCATCTTAATATATTCCTACAGTAAAACCAACCAGATGCATCAATATCTCAAATTTATTTTATTGGAGTAACAATCTACATGTTTCGGAGGTCTTTCCGTCACTGCCGACTGCTTTGCAGTCGGCAGTATCTCTTTGACGTATACCTGTTGCATTATGTACAGTCTTCAACCCCTGATGATGGACGGAAAGACCTCCGAAACATGTAGATTGTTACTCCAATAAAATAAATTTGAGATATTGATGCATCTGGTTGGTTTTACTGTGGAAAAAAAGAGGTTCCACTATGGCGACTTACGCCACAAAATTTCAGCAGGATTTTTTTAAAAAATAAAATGATGTTGGAAAACTTCACTGACTCGCAAGACAGTATGCAACATAACTGTGCTACAGTTAATAAGAACACAGGACGAATTTAGCTTGAAGCGTCTAGACCTTACGGTGACCTACGACTGGGAGTTCTTAGATAAAATTTTACCAGCATATTGCCCACTGCTTATGCAGAAGCAACTCGCCAGGTGTTCTATTGCTGTACTTCTCCAATAGCCATGGTGTACCGGTATGACGCACTGCACCATCTTGATACTGTTCCGATGGTGCAGAACCGGCCGAAGTTTTGTCACTTTGCGGACGCAGCGCAGGTTCAAGTGGCGTATAAATTGCGTGCCAAGGGAACGGATACTTTACTCCCATTTTTGTTTAGATCAAATAATTTTACGAACCCTTGTAATAAAAGAAACAGTCTAATGGTCCATTAGGCACTCCGAATTGTAGATATCATGTTTGTACCGGCACATCTTGAAGATCGCATGTGCATTGTGCGGCGAATTAAACACACAGGGCCTGATTTCCATCCGTGCATACTGCCTTAACACTAAGGAAAAGCTGAGTTTGACCATGAGGTTTGTCATCCCCGTTGTGTTTTACAATAACTATATTAGGGTGTGTATACTGTCTGACACAACTACTGGTGGTAGAGAATATGTTTATTACATAGGGGTTCTACTACATGTTTCGGCCTTTTTCTTTGGCCATCCTCAGGTAGCT
>Ga0123357_10005527_pt1 | contig 15158 bp, 10 predicted proteins | sample TergutEmb28metaG_FD_89873 | JGI IMG/M metagenome (GOLD analysis project Ga0123357, IMG submission 89873) | Embiratermes neotenicus P4 segment gut microbial communities from Petit-Saut dam, French Guiana - Emb289 P4 | ecosystem: Host-associated > Arthropoda: Insects > Digestive system > Gut ... | reverse complement strand
CTGTGTCTTTATTGATGTTTCAGGCTGCCTGGGATATGACACTGTGTCTTTATTGATGTTTCAGGCTGTCTTGGATATGACACAATGTCTTTATTGACATTTCAGGCTACCTGGGATATGACACTGTCTTTATTGATGTTTCAGGCTGCCTGGAATATGACACTGTGCCTTTACTGATGTTTCAGACTGCCTGAGATATAACACTGTGTCTATATTGATGTTTCAGGCTGCCTGGGATATGACACTGTGTATTTACTTATGTTTCAGACTGCCTGGGGTACGGCACTGTATCTCTACTGAAGTTTCAGATTTTTTGTTATATGATAACATGTCGTTACTGAAAGTTTCAGACTGGGATATGGCACTGTGTCTTTACTGATGTTTCAGACTTTCTGTGATATAACATGACATCACTAAAGTTTCAGACTGTCTGGAATATGGTACTATGTCTTTAATGAAGTTTCAGACTGTGATATGGCACTGTGTCTTTAGTGATGTTTCACAGAAGTCTGTTGCTTCCATCTTCAAGGTCTACACAGAAACAGTGTAACATGACTGAAATCTTGAATCTTCATGAAAACCACTGCAAGAATGTCAAACTTGATACTTAACCTTAAATGTGAAAAATGGGAAAGACTTTGGACTAAGATCTGCATCCGTGAGTTCAGACAAGAAGATGCGAGCGAAGGGTCCCATCACACAGATGGCTGTGTACATGGAGGTGACATCTGACAATGACACTGAACCATCAGTGGGGAGGTGTCTTTGTAGCCATGCCTTGCAGCGTGTCTGTTGAATGGTAGGTGCTATCATCATGTAACTGCAACAGAACATGAAAAATATGTCTAAATGCCTCAATGCAGGGCAACATAAATTTTCTTTCAATCTAGGTGCCTACTTAAAAACTGAGAAGCCAGACTTTTCTCTCTTTTGATTTATGCTGCAGTGACTAACAGACTTAAACCACGCACTACTGTTTTTTCTCATGTTGTTGAACAATGTATGTAGACATGACAAAAGCACCTACCCCTCCAAATACTGCTCCCTTTTTCTTCCCCTCTGTCTTCCAGCAAATCACAGTAAACATGCTAGTTCTCTCAACAGGTACTTTATTATCGTGAACTGATTATCAGAGTAAGACTATATATTGGTGACGAAGACTGATTTTTTTTTTAATTTGTAGTTCCATGCATCATAATTCTAGGTTGAAGAAATCCAACAAGATGCAACTGTATGCAGATATTTATTTATTGCTAAATTACTCTACATGTTTCAGGCGTCCATCGCGCCCATTATCAGGAGTACATAAAACTGTAGTTGCAGCCTCTGGTACAGATCGCACTATCTGGGGAGTGAGCTTCTTCAAACATGACCAAATAAGGACATTTACATGTACTTCTGATGATGGGCACGATGGACACTCGAAACACATTGAGTAACTTAGCAGTAAATAAATATCTGCATACAGTTGCATCTTGTTGGATTTCTTCAACCTAGAAGAGTGAGCTGTTTAGTAATGACCTGATTGTTGAACTGGGATTTTCCAAAAAATAAAAAGGACATTCATTTATAAATTGTACTTGCAAAATTCTAGGCACCATGGTGATCTCACCCCCATAATTTGTAGTGCCTTGCCTCATTGGAAAGCAGAATAACTGTTGCAGCACACAATCTGCCAAAACTTTGGCATAATCAGGACTGGTACGGAACACCAAAGTGCCACAGGGTGCAGAAAAAGGTACAGTGTGATCACACCGTATGCATTATAGTACAGTGAAAACAAAATGGCAAATCATGATGTCCTATTTCAAAAATCCATATTATCAACATGTCAAAGGTAAAGGTAAAGACTCTATGCACAACATGAAAGTACATAAGGGGAGCAGAGGTATAATTCCAGTCATTCTTACTCTGAGAACTAGACACAGGTAAGCAGTCAGCTTCATGGCCAAGCTGCTTCACCCCCAAGGAAGAAAGAATCCCCCCTACACACCAAATAAAAGGATGGGTGCCCCTCCAGGGCAACCTGGACATTCTGGAGAGGAGAAAAATTGATTTCCTGTGCCATGAATCATCCAGTCCATAGCATAGGCACTATACTAACTGAGCTACGATGGCTCCTATCAATATGCAATATGACAATTACAGTATGTGTCAATAAATATACTCACTGGTTCACTGCAATTCTAGCCAGGCTACAGTCATTTTCATAACCACCATTCTTGTTCTGCATTCCAGTATGGATTATTCCACCCACAGGTATGTCGACATCATTGGAGCACAAATACTGAAGGCTGTCTACTACCTCTGTGCCTTTAGACTGCAACACAAACACAAGTGCGCTCTTGTCAACACAAATCTCACAAAACCACATGAAAGACCAACTGGCCTGAAACTTAAAGAACAGACTATCAACCTATAAAGTCAAAACAAGGCTAGTACAGGGACACTACTGTATCTGACAGTTGCCACCAGTTGCTTCCAGTCAGCTTGCTTAACTTACACAAATTTGATGTGCATAAAACATGTCTGTCAGGAGTTATACATGACTGCCAACCAAAGCAAAACATATCCAGGACCTCCATCAAACATGATGAATAAAAAACCTAATATTAACTGCAGTAGATTGAACCAAAACAAGCAGACACTACTCCACAGCAAATTGGAACAGCAGTGAGCAATGCACTGCCTGTTGTCACAGGAAACAGTCTGAGCAAAGTTGTAATACACACTGTCAGGAAACGTAACGTCCCTGTATTTGAAGCCAATTAAAATACAGCCAACATTTTAACACACACCTTGCTGGATATTAACAGACTTTAAACTCCACCTCACATTAAATTTTTAAGAACACAGGAAAGAAATGGTGGCAAAGAGGATAGGAAACAAAACAATCAGAAACAATTTAAAAATAAAATGCCTTGAAAGGAAAGTTAAAGAACAACAGAATGTTTCAACACTAAAAAAACACGGCTGCTATAGGTTTCCATCATACGTCTACAAGAAAAATATCCAAGAGGAATGCCATGAGCAAGTTGCAAATGATAAGTTAAGAAAGATGCTACAGGGTACAGGAAAAAAAAACATGGATGGAAACTGAAAAGACGAAGCTTCAGGAAGGCAGAGACTGAATGACAGGCCTGGTTGATACACAACTTACGTATTGCGAAAATGTATAAGGAAAAAGAAATAATATTTGTGCTACATCACATTAGAGTCTCTAAAACTCCCATGTATAAATACAACATTCAGAAGCACCGTAACATACCCAAAAATCTATTTTGGTGAAGGAGGAATAGTCACTAAGGCCAACTTGTTCCCGACAGGCTGCATATTCATCACGCACAAAGTCGAACCATGGAGGCTTACCAAATGTATTTGTATATGCTATTCGATATGGATGGAGGTCATACTTTTCATCAAAATCATTCCCTGTTCAAGTGAAAAACAGAAAAAGAAAAAAGTTATGCAATGTTTTAAGGCTGTCACAGCACTAATGCTGAAGATTCAAGTCAGTGTATCACACTGTGTCACTGGGCAGGTAGTCCCCGACATTTTGAAAGATTGTAATCTGTGTGAACTTGATGATGAAGGCACTATCCTTCAAAACGTGGCCAACTACTTGCCCCACAACACAGCATCACATCCCAGAAAACTTGAATCTTCATGAAAAAAGTATTGTATGGTGTCATTTGAAATACTGTAACAAGAAATAGCAATAAATTTTATACTGTGGTGATGCTGATACATGAAAATCAGTACTGCTGCTGTCCATTATGTCAACATTCAGGAAACTGATCAGCATCCAACCTCACGTAAAAAAGCAGGTGGAAGTACCTGCTCACTCTCCCATGAGAAAGGAAAAGAGGCTGAAAGACTGGAAAAACAACAAACAGAAAAAAATACATAACTCACATTTCCTTTTCCCTCTCTTTACTTCTAGCATATTAATATGACTGAAAGTAACTGAATGACATTTGTTGTATGGCAGTGACTGTGAAGAATACCATCTTCTGGATGGGATGCTGTCTAGTGATATAAACATACTGACATTTGCAAGGAACACAGTGGCTCAACTTGAAAGGATAGTAGATTAAGTTAGGATAGGTTAGGTCAGGCTATAGCTGGTGGCAGCACATTCCTTTGAAATGTTGGTAAATTTCTATCAAATCACACGGCAGCACATCACCAGAGGCAGTATTCTTGATAGTAACCACATTCAACAACTCATCCCATACATCCACAGCACAAGGTACTGAACACAAACACAGATATGGACCAACTGTCAAAGCACTTTGTCTGGAGAGAAAATGGTGGCAGGGAGAGAGTAGGAAAGGAGAGGATGAGGAAAATAAGAGGAGATAAAAAGGAAGAACAGAAGAAAAAGGACAATGATGAAGGGCAGTACAATGCCATCACATAAAAACTGCCTCTCCTTGCTTATGTCATCGAACTGACACAAGTTTGTACAACATGGTGCCACACAATTCACTGCAGATACATACCCGATATGTAATTTGGGTCAAACCATGTTGGTCTCTCATAGCCCATAACTTGTCCAAACACCGCACCAGCTTCCCTCAGTTTCGGATAGATGGGTGACATCCGTAAGTTTCTTCCAGTTTTAAATTCATGGAAGGGGTATATGATGCCATAATGTAAACCTAGCAAAGGCAAGATTTGTATCTTGTAACTTCAGGACTTAGCATCGTACAACTACAGTGTCACAACATTCTCTTGCACATTACAGTCAAAATTTTCTGGGTCAATGTTTTGCAACATTGGCACTGCAGGGAAAATGGACCACAAACCATGAAGACACATACTAACTATGTAATCTGGCCCCTTTCCAACCACATTTCCATATCATGAGCCAGCTTAATCCAGTCCACGCCCATTCCATTTTAATATCATAATTCATTCTATGGCCAGGTCTTCCAAGTGGTCTGTTTAATTCATGTTTCCCACCAAAACTGGGTATAAATTTCTCGTCTGTCACGTGCATGCCACATACCCTACCCATTCCATTCTCTTTGACTTGGTTATCCTGATAACATTTCATGAGCAGTACAACTCATGCATCTTCTCCCTATGCAATGACACGCTGCACAATTTGTATGAACACATGTTACAAAATGTTACAAAGGGCACTAGACCCAGCTCAATACCTAAACATTGACAGACTTCATCCTTCAACCTCATTTGCCCTAAAAATTGTGAAAGCAATATACAAGGAACCGCATGAACAGATAAACCTATGGCATGGGCACACATTCAGTAGAGGTGCAAAACACAAGTATATGGCAATTCAGAGAAGCAAACAAAAGAAAGATAGTATGATGAATAATGTAAACTGCAATGTGTCAGTTTCTGACACTCTCTGAACAATGTCAACTGTAATGTGTCAGTTACTGACACTCTCTGAACAATGTCAACTGTAATGTGTCAGTTACGGACACTCTCTGAACAATGTCAACTGTAATGTGTCAGTTACTGGCACTCTCTGAACAATGTCAACTGTAATGTGTCAGTTTCTGACACTCTCTGAACACTGTCAACTGTAATGTGTCAGTTACTGACACTCTCTGAACAATGTCAACTGTAATGTGTCACTTACTGGCACTCTCTGAACAATGTCAACTGTAATGTGTCAGTTTCTGACACTCTCTGAACAATGTCAACTGTAATGTGTCAGTTACTGGCACTCTCTGAACAATGCCAACTGTAATGTGTCAGTTACTGGCACTCTCTGAACAATGTCAACTGCAATGTGTCAGTTACTGGCACTCTCTGAACAATGTCAACTGCAATGTGTCAGTTACTGGCATTCTCTGAACAATGTCAACTGCAATGCGTCAGTTACTGGCACTCTGTGAACAATGTAAAGTACAATGTGTCACTTACCAATACTCTCTGAACAATGTAAACTGCAATTTGTCAATTACTACCACACCCTCCAAATAATCCTAACTAATTACCTGAAATGACAGCCACATCATCAATTTTAAATTCCTAAGTCCTATTGATATTTTCATTAATTACATTTTGTTAACAAACCAATACAAATTGCATAACATTATGTTCTGACACAGTTCAGTTTCCACAGCTCTTCCTATATCAGCAAATGCCACTTTTAAGTGCCCATTATGTCTGCCATGTTCTAAACACCATGGACATATTGGACATTGCTCTTTTACCTACAAATAGGTAGTGCTAAGTACAAACTTACTTCAGAAATTGTGCATGTATGAAGCTGGTTGCCCTTGAACTGTCCAGTGCGTGGTGACTGTACCATCTTAAAGTGTTACAGTTCAGTACAATATACATGACATAAAGGGAAGGGCCTTTCTGTAACATGCCCAGTGGGCACAGAGGGGGAGCAGAGGTACAACTCTACTCATTCTTAATCTTGGTGCTAGATGGCCAACACCACACATAATTATATGACAGCCCTAATTAAATTTTATATTTGTAGTTCCATGCATCGTAATTCTAGGTTGAAGAAATCCAACAAGATGTAACTGTATGCAGATATTTTTTACTGCTAAATTACTCTACATGTTTCAGGCGTCCATCGCACCCATCATCAGGCGTACATAAAACTGTAGTTGAGCCTCTGGTACAAACTATACCCTCTGGGAAGCAAGCTTCTTCAAACGTGACCACATTTGAATAAGCTTGCTCCCCAGATAGTATGGTTCATATCAGAGGCTGCAACTACAGTTTTATGTACTCCTGATGATGGGCGCGATGGATGCACAAAACAAGTAGAGCAATTTAGCAGTAAATAAATATCTGCATACTGTTGCATCTTGCTGGATTTCTTCAACCTAGTCCTAATTAATTCTAGAGACAAAGTTATTGCAGAAAAACAGACTCTTGATAAGATATCAGCCCTATGGAATATGATGCTATACCACTAGGTGAGTAGTGCCCATCTCCAAATGCTTAATCCTGAACAAGAAGACGCTACAATGCTGCAAAATATCAGGACCTACACACACAACTGCATAGTGTCACATCCAAGAAGCCTAGATCATTTGGTAACGCCACAACGAGAATGTCACGTCTCACCAGGGACTCTGATACCACTGCCAGTTGCACCACAAGTAACTACAGCAGAAGGAAAGTACCCTTCTTACAGCCACACTAAAATCACCCACAACAGCAACAGCAAATGTTACTTCACTCTTAAACTTACAGAAAGAAATATGTCTTTACCAGGTACTTCTTTGACACGATCTCGAAGAAATTTCCTATTGTTATGAAGTCCAAGGAAACGACTGATGTCAAGTTCGTACATATCGCATGATGAAGATCCCTTCACAATTAACTCAGCAGTTGCTCTTCCCACCCCACCAGCAGCTGATATTCCAACTGTCTTCATACCTGCAGCCACATAGTAGTTCTGGATCTAAAACATATACATGCATTTCAAAGTTGATGTAAAGTTTCCTTAAGTTCAAACATGAACTGTTACTGTAACCCTTTAAAACATACTGGTAACTATATGTACCACCGATTTTAATATTCAAAATCTCTGCACTTTGTCAGTGTCTCCACATATGCTCAGTGCTGACCTTCCTGGCATCTGCCCACCCAGGCAAGGGAGTAGAATTCACTGTTGGGTGGGAAAGTGGTTTGCATCCTTCAAATGCCCACAGCACCCTTATTCTCCTACACTCTGCATGTGTGTGTGTGTGTGTGTGTGTGTTATTAAATGAAGCTGTCAACTACTAAGATTATAATTTGTCATGAATGGATAAGTATGGAGTATTGGTGGAATGACAATGAAAGGGCAAAAGCAGAAGTACTCAGAGAAAAACCTGTCCCAGGGCCACTTTTCCAACACATGTCCCACACTGGGGCCCGGGACTGAATGGAGGCTCCATAATGAGAGGCCAGTCACTAACTGCCTGAACCATGGCATGGCCTCCATTAGTAGAGGTAAAAGTTTCAGCCTGTAAGCAATAAAACCTGCACACAGCGGAGATTGGGGATCGAACTCAGACCCTGCTGAATGTCAGTCCATTGTCTCACTCCAAGACCACCTCAGTGAACAGCAACAGTCGCAGGCTACAGTGGTACATCAAGAACTCACCTCTGGTGCCTCACCGACTATCCATTTGCAGTCAGGTGAGAAAGCCTCTGGCCCATTGCACAGCCGTGCAAACACCGCATCACCAAGACTCGGCACTCGATGCAGCATCTGTTCAAGCAGGATATGGAAATGGTCCCAGTCTTCAGGCAGCAGACGTTCTGTTGAGGTTTCTGTGTACATGCAGTGGAGAAACTGAGCAAGTAAATGCCTTTGCAACACTGTCCACAGCAGCTGTCAAGTACTACTGGGAAGTAAGTAATGAGTTGGTGCAACACAAAAGCTCTGAACAGTTGCCTCCCAACCTTTCACCTGAGGACGCAAACAGCCTCAGTTTCTGAGAAAGTCTTCCTTTGGAATGCTAAATGTGTGACCCTACACATAACTATTCACACATCATCAGACCCCAGTACAAGACATCACTCAGTGTTGTGACAAGCCACCTTGACATTTACCGTGGACAAGAGCTCATAACCAGGTATTATGAGGACAAAAGAAAGTGAACATATGGCATTTAAGATTCTAGTAATTAGAAACCGAACAGTATGAGGTAGAGCTGCAGAGCTTCTTTATGTGTCAACAAAGTTCATTACGATATCCAAAACAGCCTGTCACCTACCCCTATCCTGAGCCAGATCAATCCAGTCCACTCCCACTCATCCTATTTGTTTAAGATTTACTTCAAAATTACCCTTCCATCTACACCTAGGTCTGCCAAGTGATCTCCTTGCTTCAGGTTCCCCCACCAAAACCCCTTGTGAGCTACATGCCCTAACCCTCTCATCCCCTTTGACTTGTTCATCCTACTAGTATTTGGTGAGCAGTACAAATCACAATGCTCCCCAATATAAAGTTTTCTCCAGTCTCCCATTACTTCCTCCCTCTCAGGGCCAAATATCTTCTCAGCTCCTACTCTCAGACATCCTCAGTGTTGTTCTTCCCATAATGTAGGAGGTCAAATTTCACACACATAAAAGAAACAGACACAGTTAGGTTCTGTAAACTAGCAACAAAGCATCTCACCCTTATTTCTCATTTACCTCTGCAAGTTTGTACTTGCTTGTCATCAACAATGGCACAGAGGTAACCTTCCCGTATCAAATAACATGCTTGAGGCAGATGTTTCCTGCCAGTACTTAACATCTTTGTTTCTATCTCTTGATATGCATAAAAATCGTGGGTGGAAGAAACACAGTGCAAATTTATATGGCCACACAACGGATTAGACTGTGAAATCAATCTTATCATCAATACTCAAAGTTCCGACAGTGGTGCTGGGATGTGTGGCTGTGTTGTTGGGTGAGTTGTTCACACTGTTTCTGAGGATAGCAGTGCTTTCATCTTAAGGTCAGTTTCTTGACTAGCTGAGTGACCAGTAGGCTGGGGAGAATGCTTCACCATGAACATGAAGTCACTAAAATCCTTCAAAACATTATGAACTACTTACCCAATAACAAAGCACCACATCCCAGGAAACATATATCTCCAGTCTTACCAGGTATGGTGCCATCTTCAAATGCAGGTTTTGCATTAGGCTCAAACCCTCCAGCAAGAAGTGAACCCTCGTTCTCTCTAAAATAAACATGACCATCCAGGTCTCTTACAACTGTAACACAATTAAAATGTTATTACACTCTTACAATGTAACACTAATGCTATAATTGCAAAATCAAATTCTCAAAAGTGTCAACTAAAACAAAAAAGATTAATTTAATATCTTATTTACACTTCATTTCATGATCCTAAGAACTTAGATTATACGGCATCTAATGACCAAAAAAAAACTGACAAATACCAAGCAGTGCCTCAAAGGGGGCCACCATCACTTCCTTCCAGAACCTTCAAGGCAATGGTTCCCAACTACAGGTCACAACCCAAATCAGGGTCATGGGGGTTTGGCATAGGTTTGCAAGAGGGTTTTATGGGAAACTTGACATTTATGAAATTCACAAGTTCTCATTTAGAAGCAAATGCTTTGCCCAACCAGCACATGTATGAGATTTTGGATTTGACAAGTAACATTGACAATTTAATACTTTTTATATCATATCATTTATTTTCCTTCCGTAGATCCGTACAGGATTACATAATCCATATGGATATGGAAATCATCATATTTGTTGGGATTAAGGGGTGACATCAACACAAGTGTGTACAGCAGTCACATGGTTATTTGATAAGATAAATATAATAAAAACAGGACAATACAAATTGTTTTGTGTAATAAAATATAATAAGGATAAAAATAAAAATTAAGGTAAAATAAAAATAATAATAATATACAAATAAAAATTAAAATAGTGGGGTAAGTTAGAAGCAATTAGAGGTACTCTTTAGGTAGGAAATTATCCTTCGTTACAGATAGTGGTTGTATATATACAAACATATTTATAATACAGACTTTGAATTAAAGAGAAGGAACATGTGTACCAAAGCTCTCATGTGTCAGTTCAGATCTTATGTCAAATTTTAGCTGTGGAGTTCAAAATATTCATCCAGGGAATAAAAAGAATTTTCACATAAGTATATTTGTAACAATGCTTTAAATTTTTTTTTAATTATCAACCTCTGCTTTTATGTAAAAGGGAAGCACGTTAAACACCTTAACACCTATACAGTGTACTCCCTTTTTTCAATAGGTGTCAACATTATGTAGTGTTGAAGAAGAGGGATTAGTGCTAATTCATTTCCAGTAAATATCACTGGCTACTGTTGTTTCATAGTGGTGACACAGGTCACACACCGATGTCACTTTAGGATCACACACATATAGAAGGTTAGGAATCACTGCTCTATGGTAAAGGTAATTCCTGTCCATGCCATGAAGGCATGAAGGGGGAGCAGAGGTATAGCTTCGCTCATTCCTCACCTTGGCACTAGATGGAGCTAAGTGGTCAATTAACCTTTTGACGCCTAACAACAACTATAGTGGTCGTACCGCACCGCTAACCTCTAAATGTTGCATTTTATATATTTATTCAACAAATATAGGTACTGAATAATTTAAACATGGTATATACGCTCCATTTTTTCCTCTTCAAAATGCAGTTTGTTTCATAAATCTAACGTATTTCGTTTCTGTATTATTCACATTTAATATACAAGGTGTGCTAAAATTTAAAAAAAATAATTCCGGCGCCAAAAGGTTAATACCCCAGCCACTTTACTGCTGGGGAAAACAACCACACAACACACTGAATAGGAGGCTGGGTGAGCCCCAGAGCCAGAATGGACATTTTGGAGAAGGGCAACACCTGCCCCTGCTGGGAATCAAAAAGTGGACTGCTCAGTCCATAGCGCAGTCACTATATCAGACAAATGGCAGTTGAAGCTGCACCTCCAGCCTCAGTCAGTACTGCAGTGTCCAACTTTGCCACACAAAAAGTTCACAGGCCACAGCCCACCCAGAGAGCAGCACTGTTTGTTGATTATTGTTAACGTGTCAAGTTTAGTGTTTAAATGTATGTGGAGCTCTCTTTACAGAACTTCTGATGGAAATTAAGAATTTTTAAGAGGTTTGTTTCTATGGACAAAAACCATTATGTGAACACAGCAATTCCTTCCTTTTTTAATATAGTTTACATTCCAGATTATAGATTTGTGCTGCCAACTGCAGCACTTTGAACTGACATTTTGAATGGCTTAATGCCAGTCAAGAATCATATCCCAGTCCACACCTACGTACCTGGTGTCATCGGATCAAGTCCTAGAATTGGTTTTGTGTGCAGATAGTAATGTTCACAGGCGTGCAATGGAACTTTGACAAAAGGTTCGCTCAGTTTCCCAATCTTGCGGGCCCAGAAACCTCCACAATTCACAAAATACTGACACTCGATCATCCCTCTACTTGTATCTACTGCAACTACTCTTCCATTTTGACTCAAGATCTGCTGCACCTCACAGTTCTCAACAACCTGCACTCCTGCCAACATTAACACAAAAATGGAAAGAACTGCACGTACTGTTTACTCAAAAGGCAGACAAGATTATTTATAAAGATAATTCTTTTCTGGGATGTAATGCTGTGTCACTGGTGAGTAGTTCCTGATACATCACAGGTTATAGTATATATTTTCATCTTCATGGTCCAGCTCTTGGACTGCTTGACACTGGAGATGAAGGCATTGTGATCTTCGAAACATCAGGAACTACCCACCCAACAGCACAAAGTCAAATCCCAGAGCACTTAAACATTTAGCAGCACTGCTGTCGCAAACTCACGTCTCACCCTCTGGGATATTCATAGTGTATTCAATGATGGTGCCAGCCACTCAGAGTACACATGTACAGTCATGGCCTAATTACATACACTGGCCCAGCATCTGCCTGAGGAGAACCATGAGAACCCATCACAATAGTTGGTGTCCTGCCCAAAATATGACCCAGACCTGTCAGGATAATTGGTGTGCTGCCTGAGATATAACCCAGACCCTTCAGGACAGCTGATGTGCTGCCTGAGACATGACCCAGACTCTTCAGGACAGTTGGTGTGCTGCCTGAGATATGACCCAGGCCCTTCCCAAATAAATGTCAGAAGTTTCCAGCTATCACAGATTTACTGTAGCATCACTGGACAACCTTCAGGTCCGTCAACTTACTACCTACCATACTGGTTATCTCCTGAAAACTGTGCACCACAAACCGTACCAAGCACAACTTCACTTTAAGGTAAGACACAAGAATACTAATACATGACAGCTGCTGGGTTTCATAACTAAAAGGATGCAGGGATATATACAAATTTCTTGTCTACCAGGAACACAAAATATAAGCAAAATTATCAATAAAATTAGCCTTTATTCCCCTGTGTCACAATAATGTAATGGTTGGTCACCCTTTCAGCAATCCTAGCATTACATTTCTGCAGTACAAATACCATTACATGATACAATTTGCAACCAACATCACAGTGGTGCAAAATTGAAATCCATTATTCCTAGGTTATACAGTGAATGTGTGGGATTCTGAAGAACTTGGGATTGGCAAGTGGAACGGTGTACACACAGACAATGTTTGATTTCTGCAAGTGGAGCAGTGTGCACACAGACACTGTTTGATTCCTGCAAGTGGAACAGTGTACACACAGACACTGTTTGATTTCTGCAAGTGGAACAGTGTGCACACAGACACTGTTTGATTCCTAGAAGTGGAACAGTGTGCACACAGACACTGTTCGATTCCTAGAAGTGGAACAGTGTACACACAGACACTGTTTGATTTCTGCAAGTGGAACAGTGTGCACACAGACACTGTTTGATTTCTGCAAGTGGAACAGTGTGCACACAGACAGTTTGATTTCTGCAAGTGGAACAGTGTGCACACAGACACTGTTTGATTTCTGCAAGTGGAACAGTGTGCACACAGACACTGTTTGATTCCTGCCAGTGGAATGGCATGCACACAAACAATGTTTGATTTCTGCCAGTGGAATGGTGTGTACACAGACAACGTTTGATTTCTGCCAGTGGAATGGTGTGTACACAGACAATGTCTGATTCCTGCAAGTGGAATGGCGTGCACACAGACAATGTTTGATTCCTGCCAGTGGAATGGCGTGCACACAGACAATGTTTGATTCCTGCAACTAGAACAGTGTGCACACAGACAGTGTTTGATTCCTGCTAGTGGAATGGTGTGCACACAGACAATGTTTGACTCCTGCAAGTGGAACAGTGTGCACACAGACAATGTTTGATTTCTGCAAGTGGAATGGTGTGTACACAGACTATGTTTGATTCCTGCCAGTGGAATGGCGTGCACAAAGAAAATGTTTGATTCCTTCAAGTGGAATGGTGTGCACACAGGCAATGTTTGATTCCTGCAAGTGGAACAGTGTGCACACAGACACTGTTTGATTCCTGCCAGTGGAATGGTGTGCACACAGACAATGTTTGATTCCTGCCAGTGCAATGGCGTGCACACAGACAATGTTTGACTCCTGCAAGTGGAATGGCGTGCACACAAACAATGTTTGATTCCTGCAAGTGGAACGGTGCAGGGATAGACTACGGTCAGTCAATGCCAGTGGCGGGGGGTGATGTGTAGACAAAGGTGGCTGCTGTGAGTGAAAGGGTGCACAATGTGATGATGGTCAGTCACTGCCAGACCCACAAGAGTTATAATACAAGACAGACACTGTACATACACAGGCAGTTTCTGGATAAGGTAACATGTGACATATAAATTTGGACTTACATACAAAATTCCTACTATTTATTAATATTATATACATTGTTAGTATTATTAGTTACTAATAATGTAGGCACTATGGCCCTGAGGTTGACTAAGCCTCTAACAGAAATGAGTGCCAGGAATATTTCCAGGAGGGTAATGGCGGCCGGTGCATAGGGCTGACAACCCTACCACCCTCATGTGCCGAGTGTCTTGAGATGTGGGTGCCTCAACCTCCTGGAACCCTCACGGCCTGTCCAGGTCTTGAATGAGATTGCTTTACCTTTACTAATAATGTAATTATTAAATTATTTTACTTGTATGTTTCACATGAAAATGCTGTATGCTGACACTGCAAAAAACATATACTGTACATAAACAATGAGGTGTAATCAATAAGTGGGGGTGGGATCAATTGCGACTTATGTAAACTTTGGGTTACATAAAAGATTCAGGAATGGAACCCTTATGTAAATCATAAACTGTCTATAATGTAACATTGTGCAGTGCTCATGTAAACATTGTTTACATGAAAACGCAACAATATGCTGTCTTTAGTACTGTTGTTGAGGTACAAAATATGCTATACTGCTTAACGTTCTTCGGCTGTCGTTACAGCCTAACACATTTCAGCTTGAACAGATCGATTATGTGTATATTTTATGTCACTCTTACCAATATATACATCATGAGGTCTTCCTGTAAAGCACTCAGTATTCCTGTCCAATTTTAACCTTTTGACGCCTAATGATGACTATAGTGGTCGTACCGCACCGCTAACCTCTAAACGTTGCATTTTATATATTTATTCAACAAACACAGGTACTGAATATTTTAAACACGGTATATACTCTCCGTTTTTTCCTCTTCAAAATGCAGTTTGTTTCAT
>Ga0123357_10005526_pt1 | contig 15160 bp, 13 predicted proteins | sample TergutEmb28metaG_FD_89873 | JGI IMG/M metagenome (GOLD analysis project Ga0123357, IMG submission 89873) | Embiratermes neotenicus P4 segment gut microbial communities from Petit-Saut dam, French Guiana - Emb289 P4 | ecosystem: Host-associated > Arthropoda: Insects > Digestive system > Gut ... | reverse complement strand
TTACAAGACCCCGCCGCCTGTTCCTATCCTGAGTCAGATCAATCCAGTCCGTGTCCCCCTTCCATTTCCTGAAGATTCATATCAATATTATCCTCCCATCCTTGCCTGGGTCTTCCAAGTGATTTCTTTCCCTCGCGTTACTCCACCAAAATCATGTATGCATATCCCCTAACCCCAGATGTGCCCAACATATCTCATTCTTCTTCACTTGACCACCCGAATAATATTTGGTGGGGAGTACAAATCAGTAAGCTCCTTATTATCTGGTCTTTCCCATTCCCCTGTTACGTCGTTCCTCTTAGGCCCTACTATGCTCCTCAGCTCCCGACTCTCAGACACCTTAAGCCTATGTTCCTCAATGTGAGCAACGAAGTTTCACACCTATAGAAAACAACAGGCAAAATTATGGTACTATATATCTTAATCTTCATATTTTTAGATAACAAAATGGAAGACAAAAGATTCTGTACCGAATGATACCAAGCATTCCTGAATATAATTTTGATTCGTTAGGATTGTATACCACCCTTTCAAAGGAAGTATTATCACTCTGTAAATTGTGACTTCTTTTCTATGGGGGAAGCGAAGGGATGAATCTATTAGCTATATAATCTACTCATTGTTCAAGTGTGTTACATAGAGGTTTATATCCATGGTGGCTGTTTTTTTAATTGTGGTGCACAATGATGAGAACCATGGGTTAGAGTAGGGATAAGTAAGTCAATGTTCATCATCATCATCATGTTCCTGAAGGGTTAGGCGTGTTTCCTGTTCCTTGATCCTCAAGATGAAGATGGTCCCTCAATCTCTTCCTCGGTCGTGCTATGTTCTTGCGTCCTTTTTGTTTATATTGTAGTGCTTGTTTTGGTAGTCTGTTTGTGTCCATCCTCTGTACATGTTGTAGCCACTTTTTCTGGTACTGTTTTATTTCCTTTACTATGTTCTGTGCTCCCGTTTTTGCCTAATACATTGATTCCTTTCTTTATCTAGTTTTGTTATTCCAAGTAAGTGTCTCAAAAATTTAATCTGTGCTGCTTCTAAACGTTGTTCCTATCTTTTCCTCAGTACCTAAGCTTCACTTCCAAATTTCAATGCTGCTTTAGCTGTAATGTTGTGAATTCTTAACTTTGTTTCTTTGTTCATTTGTTTTCAAAAATGTCTCCGTATAGCTCCGTTTATTTTGTTATATGTTTACAATTTATCTTCTAAATCACTTCTGTATTCTGATATGCGATACCCCAAGTATTTAAAATCTGTTACTTGTTCAATAATATTGTCGTAATTCAATGTTAATCCGTGGAAACATGGCCATTCGTGCTGCATACATTGGTACAGTGCGGTTGGGACAATGTCAAACGGCGCCTCTACCGATACCTGTAAGTACTATCACATTCGACACGAGACACGACACATATTATGCGTTCCGACTCCAGCAATGAGAACTACCAACATGTGACTGCAAAATCTGAGCGCATAAGTCAGTCAACTGTCCTGTAGAGGAGCTAGTGGTGACGCGCTTGTAAAACTGATACGTTTGGCGATTTATGTAATGAGTTTTGGCAGAACACGTATTTTGAGACTTTTTTACTAACATGGGTACAAAATGGTAGTTGGATTTGAGAAAACATATATAAGAAAAAATATATATTCTTCGAATAATGATTATTTAGGTATGATCTGTGATTTAGTGTCAGTGTGACTTCTAAGAACAAACAGAAATATTGGTAATGTTGTTACACTATACCACCGAGAACTGTTCAAGAAAAGACCACGACTGGGTGTATTTTGCACCCCAGCTGGAAACTAAGGATAATAGACGCCAGGTCACGTTCACGCCAAATCGACTTTACACGGGGTGATAGAATAGTGTCCCACGCACTCTGCTCAATAGTTCTACTATTGCGTGGGAAGATGTGAATTTCTGTGGTGCAAAAAGTGTCAGTTATGCAATCTCCTGATTCGTCTCATTCTACGGTAGATACACATAGTGGTACGGCATCCGACAGTAAGGGCATGGCTGCGGAGTTTGTTGTAAATCACCACAAAAAAAGATATCCATATTGCATCGTTTGGACGCCTATACCACTTCTAACGTATGTTTGTAAATGTACATCGATTAGCATAACGTGATAAGTCAGTATGTATAGAACATTTACCATAATTGGTAAAGAGGTGTGGCCCCGCCTATGGAAGAACCACGTCTCGGAAAATCGTGGGTTCATTTCTAGGGCCTCTCATGTTCATAATGTATAAATATGACCTTCCCCTGAGAAATTCTGTATCTGAACCAATATTAGTTGGTGGTGACACTAGTGCCATAATATCAAGCATAAACTTCGAAGATTTCTCTTCAGTATAAAATTTAGTTCTCTTGTATGACCAAATGGTTTGCTTCTATTAAGTTAGACCTATCTCTACATAAAAAAATATAATTAAATTCTAAAAAAAAAAAAAGCATCACATTCTACATTACATGATGGTTTTAGAGAAAAGTATATAGAAGAGATGCACAGTGCATTATGATATATTGAAACTCTGGTAACACCAAGCAATAAAAAATTTGCAGAGTTTTAATTTAACAGAATTTCTTGGTTTAGAAATTGATTACCTAAATTGGAAGAACCATATTGAACATATGATTCCACAGTTAAGTGGAGCGCATTATGCCATTAGGTCGATGGCTCTTATCATAACATTAACACTCAAATCAGTTTACTATGCTTGCTTTCATTCTGTTCTGAAATGTGGAATAATTTTTGGGGGTAACTTTTCCTAAAGTGGGAATATTTTCACTTTAAAGAAGAAAATTGTCAGAATTATGGCTGGTGTGAAACCCAGAATTTCATATCTATTTAAACAAGTAGAGATACTGTCTGTTCCATACCAATATATGCTTTCATTAATGAACTTCATTATCAATAAGCAGGAAGATTTTCAAAAAAAATTCTTGTATACACAATATTAACATGAGGTATAAGCAACATCTTTATAGACCAAATACCAACCTGCCTTGTTTTCAAAAGAGGTCATTTTATGCTGGCATCAACATTTTCAACAATTTACAACATAGTGTGACAGTCATTAAGAATTAAAAAATAAAATTTAAAGTATCCTTAAGCAAATACCTTTTATTCTGTAGATGAATTTATTGTTGTGAACATGATCTATAATACTGTTTTGTGAAATGTTTATAGTATTCTCCAGTGTAAAAATTGTGTATTTGTGATTTTTCCCTATCTTACTGTCTTTGTGACACACTTACGGACCCAGGAATGTACGTACGTATGGAATAAAGTGACATATTGCAGTATGAAGTTAGAATTTCATATTAACTTTAATAACTGTAAGAGGTTAAATTTCAGTGAATGGTTATAGAGTGAGTAGAATGATTTCTATTTTTCATTGTTCTAATAACTACAGTTTAGAATATCAAGTAACAGACATTGCACTCATAACAAAGACTCCTGGACACTTGAATTTTGACTCGCACTAATTCATCTTCAGGGTACCTACCAAGGAATATATTAGTGCCATACCAGGCTTACAGGAACCTGTAAAGCGTGTACACAAAGCATTTTGTGTATCTTTTGAAGGCTAGTTGGATTTCTGCAAAATTTTAAGTTATCACATTGGTGTTCACAGATATTCATTTGGCGATGTTACACCTTGTCGGGTGGTCAGTAGTTAACAGTGCTTTCTAAGAGTGTAGTGCCTCCACCTTTACAATTAAGGAATCCAAGAAGATAAACATGTAACTTGAAACTTTGGGTATAAGACAAGGTGAACTGCTAAGCCATTTGACACATAATTTTATACGCTTCTAATATGCATATCTTTTTTACTCTTAGCCAGCCTGAGGATGACCATAATGTGATAGAAGCATGTACATTGAAATAATATGGCAAATTGATATTAACACTAATAAAGTTGTGTTGTACCAATTAGTACCTTGTTGTTGAATTAGAGGTGTAGCAGTTGAGAAGAAAATAACATTTCTATGACTTGAATAATTAGAATAGTCAATATTTTAAGGGATTCTTTGCTTTAGAACTGTATCTGGGTTTCTTTTATATATGGTGACTATAAAATGTAACTTCAAGAATATATTTTTAGATGGCTTTTTCCATTTATTGGGCACATGGGAATTGCCATGTCATCTGGGATAATACGAGACTTCGCGGGTCCATACTTTGTATCTGAAGATAACATGGCATTTGGATCTCCAACAAAGTATTGGCAGTTACAACCCCACCTTGCAAGAGGGGGACAAAGTGGCTGGGATCATGCAGTTACTGAGGCTTCAGAAGAGTATAAAACAAGAATGGTTAGAATTTCTTTTATATTCTGTTTTTCTTATTATGTGGGTAAATTTCTGAGTGTGTGTTTGTGTTGGGTTAACATTTAGGTGTGGTTACTAGGGCACGTAGTCATTTCTTAGGCACAACAGTTTCAGTTGTTGAAGCCATACCTCCACACACCTCATGCATAATGTCATGATGGGAGCACCAGTTTCCATTACAACTAATTTCTGAATCTGACAAGATCCAGACCCTTTTTTTTAAAGGCCTTAACAGGAAGGGTAGATATCTCTGGATGTATTGGTTCATAGTGTTTCCTCCCCTTTTATATTTTATAGCAGTAATGGGAAGTGAAAGATTGTGTAGTGAGAGGTGATATAACCATGTCTGCTACTGTGTATGGAACAAGTCTGTTGTTGACAGGTAAAAATATGCCATCACTGCCACTATTATAGGTTATGGTTGACATTGTAACATATCAGAAACCTGCAGCAGCAGAAATTACAAAAACAGTTGTGTATAATACATGTACACAGTTTGCAATTGTGAATATGTATTGATAAACATGACAAGCCCTCAGTTCAGATTGAAACATTGAAAGAAGAATAGGGTTCATAGTTGCTTTCCATGAGTTTTTTCCCCCTCTTCTCTCTCTGTCTCTGTGTGCATCATGTGACATGCAAATACAGGCATCCCACACTTAGTGCTTTTAACTGGTTCCAGAAAAACAGAGTGCTAAGTGAAACAGCACAAAGTGAGGGGAATTTTCCCATAAGAATTAGTGTTCACAGGTGTAATTTGTATTCTCATCTTATTCATTAATAATAATTATTTCCCATTGAGGTATATTTCAGTACTGGTATAAAAGTAATAAAAGTACGGAGTAAGGACATGCATTGTGTAAATAATATATAACATTTTCTCTTACCAAAAGAAATAAGTTTATATATGTAACCAAAAATAGCTGTCATTTTGATGGGGTCAGGCTATTCCTTTCTGCTGAACAAAATCCAAAGACAACTGTATTTGGCTTTCTTCTTTTCACCATAGAGGAGCTTGTAGCAGGTGGCAGAATTCTCCACTCCCCAATAATTACTGAGGGGTGGAGAATGCTGCCACTGTACAACATGACAAAACTTACGGAAATGAAATAGCTAATTGTAGCTAATTTTGAAGCACGGACCATGAAAATGACATTAAAAATTAAGAATTGGTTCTGGTTTACAAGTTCTGGAAGGAATCTCAGTGGTCAAGTATAGCCATCTACTCCAAGAGATCTGGAATTTTTCCTGATTTTAAACTGAGCTGAACCACACAGGATCAGACAGAGGGATCTTTCTGGCCCGATCAGATACCTGGCACTCTTGAAGGATAAAGCAGAGCTATTGTCTTCAAGACTTCAGCAGTGGGATCTTGTTAGCAACACTGTGAAAATGACAGCATTTCACTCCTGCCAGAAAGATTTTGAGCAGTTCTTTATAACACAAATTGATCTCAATGCTTGTAAGAACGTCACGGTTCTGATGGCAGCAATATCATGTGGTACAATTTGGAAGAATGGACTCTTCCTTGCATAGCCTAAGAACAGTGTTGTTGCACAAGGGAAATATACTGCTTTCAATCCCTGTTGCCTATATCATCCACAAAGAGGAAACATGAAAACATGAAGGAAATTTTCAGCTGTGTGAACTACAAGACGTATCAATAGCACATTTGTGATGATTTGAAGGTAACTGCCATTTTGATGGGACTGCAGATGGTTACACAGACTCTTTTGTTTCCTGTGGGAATAGGGTAGTTGTGCCAAAAGTGTTTGCAACAGTAAGAAGAACTGGCCTTTACATAAGTCACATAAAGCTGGATTAAAGAACATAGCTCATCAGCCTCTTGTAGATCCATGAAAGTGTTGCTCCCACCTCTGCATACTAAATTGGCCTCATTAAAACTTTGTGAAGGCACTGGACAGAAATGGTCCAGCATTCTCATTCACGTGTGATAAATTCTCAAGGCTTGTACAGAGGAAATGAAGGTGGATGTATTCATTGGTCCCCAGATATGTCAGATCTTCAGAGACCATAAATTTGATCTCACTGTCAGTGATGATGAGAATGCAGCCTGGAATGCCTTTTGACATGTTGCGACTGGTTTTCTAGGAAATATAAAAGCCATCAACCTTCTGGAGGCTAGTGGAGAATCTTATAACTTCTTATGAGAAGCTTGGCTGCAACTTGTCACTCAAGACACCTTTCCTGCATTCACACTTGGATTCCTTTCGGATTACTGTGGTGCCGTAAGTGACAAACATGGTGAATGTTTTCACCAGGACAGCTCAACGATGGAGAACACATACAAGGGCAAATGGAGTGCTGCCATATTAGCTGTTTACTGCTGGACAATGAAGAGTGATGCTCCAGAAATTTAGTACAAGCGCAAAGTGAAAAGGCACCTTGTTTAATTCATGTAAGTTTACCATTGTGTTCTGCTTCTGTACAGCATTAATAATCAACATTTTTGAAGCTACAATCAGTCCCATGATTTAAATGTTAATTTGAGGTTCTGCATTGCAAATTCTACTAAGTAAACTTATTTTTGCTTCAATAACAGGATGCAACCCAAAATTTGTTGCACAATGTAATGGAAACAATTGTGTTCTTAAAATTTGTCTCCTTCTTTGTTGGCAGTGGCTGACCTGATGCAGAGAAATGTTGTGAAAGGTTCTGCATTTGATTCCTAAGGCATTTTCTTCAGTTTGTCCTATAAACTTATGGACTTCTGTTGTGTAATGGCCCAGCTTATAAGAATGCAGCACTGTACATAGTTGTCAATAAAAAGCATGAGAAGCTTCTCCATTTCAAACATATGGAAAACTTAGCCCTTTTTAATTTTGAAGCACTTATAGGAGTTGCTCTTTCCACGTTCCTTAATTTGGTCTTTATTTTTCAAAATAAGTTGTACTGTCAATTCCCCTAAGTCTGGCACTTGCAAACATTGATCTGGTGTTCTGTTTCATTGTGTCATAATGACATTCACCTTCACTGCTAATGACACGTTTTTCCTCTGCACCGTATAGAAGCTCTTTTCGCACATGTTTTTGTGTTTTTGGCTCATCATGAATAACTGTGGTCAAGACAGTATGAAATAAAATATCCAGAGCACACTAAATACAAGACAAGGCCACACCAACTGCCTAAAGTATGAGGATAAATTATTGCCTTTCTTTTCTCTATCATCCCCCCCCCCCCACCGTTAAGAGGCTTGCTAAGTCCACTCCTCACCTTCACAACCTGATAATGCCAAGAGGTGGTGCCTGGCCATCAATTAACACATGACAATGGTGGTAAATGCAAAAGCAAGTGCTCTGATATTCGTTCAGTCAAGAAGCATTCATGCACAAAGTAACAAATAAAAAATTTCAAAAGCAGAGCACAAGAGGGGGGTGCCTGTATAGGTAATTCACACAAAGAATATGTCACACTATCAGTTGTCCAGATTTTTATCATATACATCCTTTCTTCTGAAGAAAATATTAAAGATGTTGCCAGGTAAATACATTACTAATTACAAAAATTAATTTATGTATTTCCTCTTGTATCACAGTACTGTAAATCGGCAATATGTGACATTCAAAATGGCTTTGCATTAAGAAGACACGACTCTAGTGTGCACATTTCATCATCCATAGATTGTTTAACCTTCCAGCTGCCTGATCTGTCCTCTCACCTTTGCAGAATGGAAAAGAAATGTGCTGGGTCATGATTTTTCTTTATGTCAGTTTGGTTACATTGTAGACTTAACTTTTGATGTCCCATTCTTGGAGGAATTGATATGACAGCTGTATGTGCATGTGAACAGTTTCTTTACTTGCATTTTGCCCAAGCCAGAAAATGAACTCCATGGATACTGCAAGCAGGGACGCAATGTTGTTTGATATTTGAGGTTGTCATGACAGTGAAGATGTTGGTTATGGTCTTCTGGGTTATGATACCATATATGTTTGGAGTAACATTCTAGCAGGCAGCATGTTCCTTTGAAATATTTGCAACCACACAGCAGACTGCATTGTCTTATAACCTGGAGGAACACAGTCCAGAGGTGTAATTTTACATTTATCTCTTTCCAGCATAACTTGTGTTGTGATAATTGTCACTCCCATGTTGCCATGGCTCTGAATTTGATGCATTATGATGGAAGTGACAACTGGAACATGCTAAAATTGGCATTTCTGATGCTGCTTAAAGGCAGATATGTGAGGTAAGATATTTAAATTCTTTATCCTTTATTGTTTTGGAATTATGGATTTTAAATCTCCCATTGCTGGCTGGACTGCTTCCCTGAAGCATTAGAGTAGTGCAGTGCAAGGCCAGTAAACATTAATCTTTCAGCACATTTTTATGTACTGTGTATGTCAGACCCAAGTACTGTATTTATCTGTTCAACATGCTCAGTATTCAGGACTGGGCTAACTCTTGATGTTTGATTTTCTTTTAAAGGTGAAGATCTGAACATTATGTTCTTTTTTTGTAGTTACTAATTATAGTTGCATATCTCGTAATCCTTTTGTTGACCGACTTTCTGTCTGATCAAGGATTGATTGGTGCTTCTGGTCCCATAGCAAGTTCTCAGACTGGACAAAACCAGGGAAATGTATATCAGAACTGTTGTCAGTGCTTGTATTTGTACGTAGGTTATTCAGAAAGTAAGTACCGTCTGCGCATATCTCTCACGCATCCTTCAGAATGTCACTTTGCGCATGTGCAGTGACTTCCTCTATCAATTGAGAAGCCACAGACGCCATTTCTTGAAATTCGTGTTATGTTTGTTCCTGTGCGTTAAACATGTTTAAGATAATTGAAGGGGCTGCCAACTGTGAAATACGGTCTGTAATTCATTTTTTGAACGCTAGGAATGTGCTACCAAGTGAGATTCAACACCAGATCTGTCAAGTGTATGGTGACAATGCGATTAGTGATGGCATGGTTAGGAAATGGGTTCAGACGTTCAATGACGGACGAGAGAACATGCACGATGAGGCATGAAGTGGGCGTCCATCTTTGGTAAATGATGATTTGTTGCGTAAGGTCAACGAAAGAGTGTGTGACGACATACGTTTCACGATTTCTGTTCTGTCCCTGCACTTTCCTCAGATTTCAAGGACTGTACTCTATGACGTCAGTAGTGGCTAACATTGCAGGCGGCCGCATTCTATGAGGAGGGTATACAAAAACTTGTGCCCCGCTACAATAAGTGCCTCAATAATGGCAGCAAATATGTGGAAAAGTAGTTTGAAGAATGTAGAATCTGATAACAATAAAATTTTGTAAGGAACCTTACTCAATTTTTTTACAGCAAAACGGTACTTACTTTCTGAATAAGCCTCGTATATAGCCAGTGTACACATTCAAGTTTAGGGGATCTGAAATAATATGTATATCAAGAGGTTTTGTTTTGTGCTGCCATCACAGGAGTATATGTAACTGCTTGGTAGTGATTATTGTGTTATCAGGCTTAGCTTTATATCCAAGGTTTCTGATGATGGGTTTGTGACTAGCTGTGTCAAGGAGGCAAGTGGAGCAGAATACCTTATATTGTCCTGTACCTTGAAAAACGAAACAGAGCCAGTTTACAAATCAGAACTGATAAGACGTTGCCCAAAATATCAGCCAGGAAAATGTAGCCTGATATTTTTCATTTCATCCATGATAGAATGACAGTTTCTCTTTGAATATTTGTTTTCATATACTGAATGTAAGCTTCCTTGGGATCCTAGTACTTGAGTTAGGGCTGTGGTGGCAGTAAATGGCTGAAAGTTTATATATTAGTGATAAAGATGTCATTTCATTAAATTTATATAGTTCCCGTGAAAATTCTGAGGATTACCTTAGTAGATGATCATGTGGCTTTGGCGACTGCTCGTTAACCTATTCTGAATGGAAAGACGTGTCAAGTTATAGGGGAAAGGAGATTTTTCACTCCAGATTTTGACTGCACTTTGTAGCAGGGGACAGAAATGACATATTGGAAACTCCAGAGATTCTAGACTTTCCATCTTCTCCTTTTTCTGCCTTTTCCTTTTCCTTCTCTTCCAAGCACTTCTTCGTTCATTGACATGGTGGTTTGACCTATACTTGGAGGTAAATATGCTAATTGGGTAGAGGGAGGTAGCAGAGGTATAAAGGTAGCTAGCCATGGCAATGTGAAGCAAGAGGATATAAAATGACAGGTATCATATTGTTAATGCAGGGCACAGCATATTAGCTAGCAGAAGCTGAAGTGGGACATAAACATGAATTTTTAATTGGAGGAATCCCATTGACTAGGACAGTGGCCTGACTTTTAATATGTAATACACAGGTTGGGATCTCCAGATATGGAGGGCAGCAGTGAATATGTTGAACATGCAGATTCAGGTGACAACCCAAAGGGGTGGTCTTCCAGCTTGGGAATTCAGATGTAGGGCTGCTATAAAAACCAGTATCCTACAAAATGCTGCATAGGACCTCAGGCTTTTTGAATTACGTACTTGACTGAAAACTTATGTGAAATATGGAACTTCAAAAGTTAGACATATTCTGTAGAACAGGTTTTGTCAAGACAGGGATTTGATCAGTACCTGGTGATTTGTGTCTTTTTAGCATTTTAATAGCCATCTCAACCTCAAAGGTACTCAGCTCAAGCACTATTGGTTGTGCTATATTTATTTGTGTATGCCTAACATCATTAACGCCATGTACATTCATTAGATGAGAGAAATGGTTCTTCCACCTAGGCAAAATACTGTGGGAGTCTGTAAACAAATCACCCTTCTCATCCTGTACTGTATTAGTTCTAGGCTGGTAACCCTGCTTAAAATCATTGATGCCCTCAAGTTCATCAATTTTAGCTTTCATATATTCCTTCTTTTTGTTCCTGAAATGTTTAATGGCTTCACATCTTACGTCATTTTAGGTTTTCTACATTGCTTTGGTTTGGACCCTTTAACCACTGCATTTTAGCCTGCTTCCTTTAACCTAAAAAATGTAAACATTCCCCATCAAACCATGGTGCATGCTGCTTCAATTCATACTGACCTAGACTCTTTAGTTGTGGTTTTTACATTCTCTTTTAATATTCTGCCGAAGCTTATTTATATCCTTTCTATCATTTAAGTTCTCCAAAGCTGCAAACCTGTTTGAATTCTTAATCTTATACTGTTTTCTAACCTTTAGCTTCCTGAGATTAAATCTTTCCACATCAAACTTCTCTGCTGCTTGTTTACTTACTGCCAATCTTTCCCAAACTTTTGCTACCACCAGATAGTGATCAGTGTCACAGTCAGCTCCCCTGAAAGATCGTACACCAAGTATACTAGAATCCCATCTCCTATCCATCAATATGTGATCAAGATGGTTGTGAGATATTACACGAGCGACCTCTCAGAACTATATATGACATCCTATCACTAACAAACTAAACTTTCTTAACTGCTGATACTAATCTGTGGTGTACAAAAAAATCCTGTTTCCCAGTTGATTATTTTTGTTTCCTTTTCCATAGCTGCTCTTGCCATGCCCCCTTTGTCCCACCTAACCTCCTGTACAACCACTAAATCTAATTTATATCTTGCTAATTCCCTGGCTGTTGAACCTGGCCTATACAAGCTTCTAATATTCCATGTACCAAATCTCATATCCCTTTTTCATTGCTTAGGTCATACCAAAGGACCAGTCCAGGCCTGAGGCATGTGTATCTGTTTTGTAACAAGACCAGTTTTTACCATGAGGAGTTGTTAGCACCTCGTCCAACCCCAAATCTGGAAACCATCCATTGTTGGCTGTCTGCGACTGTTTATTCAATGTATTTGCAGCTACTGTCCACATTGGAGTCTGTTCCCTCATCCACAACCTGACCTTACCCAATAAAATTTACAACTTATTATAAACTACTTTTTTTTTTAAAGAAGTTCTGTCATTTGATCCATACTTTCTTCTGTTTTACTCATTGATGAATGTCCTGAATTTTGACACCTTCAACAGGTGTCTCACTGCTTTTAAACTTGGTAAACCACTCCAGAACTTTGTGTCCTTTCCATTGTGTGCTCCCCAAGAGCAACTTCAAATGTTTTGAAAGCTTCTGTAGCATTTTTCCATACTTTAAAGCAGCATACTTTTCAGGCACGCTTTTCCTTCAATTCAAGTCTGTCACTTTTTAAATGTGCGAGAATCACAAATGGCACAACAAAGTTATATCTAAGACATGTTCCAAAATCACACATGCCGCATGCTTATTCCAAAGAAGAAATGACTCATCAGGCTGTTCCTCTCTGCCTGTAGCAGTAGATAATGCATGGAGCAGTTGTATCATCTCATGGTCAGTGTGGGAACTGTTTTTTTGCATTTCCCTCTCTCTCTCTCCCTGTCTGTCTTTCAGTTCAAGTATATACCACACCCTTTTTCATGTAAGGCAAATTTTCAATTAACACAGAACAGGATGGCTTATTCTATCTTATTTTCTCCAGATGTACATAAAGCTGATAGAAGACGTGTTTCCCATTGTCTAAGGTTTGTTAAACACTGTTTGATGGGGTCCTTCTATATTTTGTAGATCATCAGTTGTACTTCTGTTGTGAAATCCAGAAAAGGCTTATACAAAATTAATTCAGTCCCTTATCTGTATTTTAATATTGCTTTCTTTTCTCATTTGACAGTTTTAAAAGATCAATTTTTGGCATGTTCACAAAGTCACTAGAAGAATGCATTGGCTTTGTCATGTTGATTTATTTGATATGTTTGTCATGCATGGTCTTAATAATGCCCTTGTCATATCTCTGTACGATATATGCATAACATAGTTTTTTTTTTCCCCCTAGTGTTGGAGGTTTCCTGAGGACCTGGGTGCCATTCCTATTACCACTCTCTGCTGTAGTACTTATTTACCTACTGCTTTGAACTTGGTTATTAAATAAGTAATTGAATGTTACGTGTATCATGACTTCATGCAACAGGAAAACCTGCCTCACTAGAATATTACATCAAGCAGTGTCTCTTTGGTGTATTAACTGTTTGCAGTCTGTATTGGCCAGAAAATCTCTAAGCTGCAGAATGCAAAGAGTGCCCACTAGATGGCAAGAGCTTAGGGTAAAATGGCAACAAATCTTTGCAAAACAGTATGTTGACCTGAGCACAACCCTGGACCTGGCACACCAGAATGCACTTTCAAGTGTAACTTGAAGTTTGAAATATAAGTGTTGAATATTATGTAACCACAGTCAATCAACAGGCATTTCCTGAAATTTTGGTGTCCACTGTGTTTCACGACATATGTGTTATCTTCTTTGGGAGATTTACTTACTAGTACAGCTGCTGAGTTTTACCCATTTACAGTTGTACACTATGTCAGCATAAATTTGTTCTCTTGGTCACAAATAAGACAGTAATCTTTGTCACAACTTTTAGTAACAGCTTACAAAAACACAAAATGTTAGAAGAATATGGAGAATGAAACTTAGGTATATTAACTTTAAAAATGCCTGCCCCTTGTATAAATTTCACTTAATTGTGCATTATTTGATTTATCACATTTCAGTTTCATGACTAAAGTTTCATAAGTTACTTCTGCTACTGTGCACACTTCATGAAACTGCTGTTTCTTTGCAGCTCACATGGCTTAAAATTCAAAGCTCAGAAGCTGCATAAACTAAATACAGGTGATCTGCATAATGTGATGTGTACATTCCCACACAACCATGATCAGCAAATTTCATATTTGCTACGAATATTGTAACTTATTCTTAAGAGAGTATAGGCCCCAACCCCGGGACACCCAGATAGTTAACTCAAGCCATAGGTACAGGCATATATGTTAACACCATCTGCAAGGAAAAATTCAACTGAAAGATGTTTAATTGCTTGAAGTTTCATCTTTACATTCCAAATTATAACTAGGCGTGAGTGGGATAGTATAGGGAGGATTCCACTGATGGTTGTCTCAACAAGGAGCAGGGCTGCTGTAAACTGATGGTGGCATATGTGGATTCGAAGTCATCCTAAGGACTATTGATTTGTTTGGGTCCTTACCCCCATACAGTGCGCCAATACATTACAACCAAACAAATAACACATAATTATCATCCGCATGTACACTCAGTCCAACAAAAACCCATCGCCGTGATATTTCGTACATCCCGCTCAGGCAGTGACGTGCGGTACAGTTGCCATCATAATTTGAGTCGTTTTTCATTTCCCATATTTGCGCACTCGTGGCTTTTCCATGTCTTCCATTCATTACAATCAATCACACCGCATGTATATTAACAGAAAACAAAAATAAATTTGCTTAATATGAAATTAAAACATTAATTAAACTACATTAACATACCCAGGAGTGAGGCTAGCTAGCTGTGCTGCTGGGGATGGATGGGTTGACCGGACTGTTCGTTTTTATTGTCAGCAGACATAGCACAGGCAGTTCGAGTGCTAGCAGTAGCATTGGGAAATAAACTACGTTGGTTCGAGTCCCACAGTCGGCATATTTCTTTATGTAGCGAAGGCACTTGAACGCGTGCTAGGAGTAGCCTTCGGAAACAAACTACTATGGTTCGAGTCCCACTCTCGGCATATTTCTTTATGTAGCGAATGCACTTGAATGCGTGCTAGGAGTAGCCTTCGGAAACAAACTACATTGGTTCGAGTCCCACTGTCGGCATATTTCTTTATGTAGCGAAGGCACTTGAACGCGTGCTAGGAATAGCCTTCGGAAACAAACTACATTGGTTCGAGTCCCACTGTCGGCATATTTCTTTATGTAGCGAAGGCACTTGAACGCGTGCTAGGAGTAGCCTTCGGAAACAAACTACATTGGTTCGAGTCCCACTGTCGGCATATTTC
>Ga0123357_10005524_pt1 | contig 15161 bp, 14 predicted proteins | sample TergutEmb28metaG_FD_89873 | JGI IMG/M metagenome (GOLD analysis project Ga0123357, IMG submission 89873) | Embiratermes neotenicus P4 segment gut microbial communities from Petit-Saut dam, French Guiana - Emb289 P4 | ecosystem: Host-associated > Arthropoda: Insects > Digestive system > Gut ... | reverse complement strand
CTAGTCACTGCTATATACCCCTGACTGCATTTCCCAAAGTTTTTACACTGTTCTAGTCACTGCTGTATACCCCTGACTGCATTTCCCAAAGTTTTTACACTGTTGTAGTCACTGCTGTATACCCCTGATTTCATTTCCCAAACTTTTTACACTGTTCTAATCACTGCTGTATACCCCTGACTGCATTTCCCAAACTTTTTACACTGTTCTAGTCACTGCTGTATACCCCTGATTGCATTTCCCAAACTTTTTACACTGTTCTACTCATTGCTGTCCCTTGAATATTCTATCTCATTGTACGCGAAGGTTCTGGCAGCCTTGATGTCAGAGGCTTTGCGGGTTGTCACACTACTAGGCGCAGTTGGCCTCTGGTACAACATAATGTCTGGGCCCTTTTCCTTGTTTTAGTGTGGATAACTCATTCTTGAAGTTCAACCAAGCAGTTTTGATACACCCAGGATACATATATTCTTTGATCAATAATGAAGAGCCAAAAATTAAATGTTTACAGATTTCTGCATTCTAAAAATTTGAAATATTTTACAGCCAATGAAACAGAGTCCTGAATACATTATGAAGAACACTGTCCTGCAAGATTGATTTATTCAAGAAAACTTAATCTGTAATTGCTTGGTTTGAAGTGATATTGAATCATGAAACTCAGTTGAGCAGTTCTCTTTTACTGGTAGACATGAAAAAGCACGTAATATTAGTTTTTTAAATTCAAAACTAACATTTGAAGTGATTGAGCAGTTTAAATTGGAGTACATTTTTTTTAAGCAGGTGAGGTTCCAAGGTAGCAAAACACTTTCTTTTTTCATAACAATATAACATAAACATAAGTTTAAAAGTAGTACTTGAAAACAGTATCTGAATCTGTGAAGTTTTTATTTTACCCATAGCATGCATTTTCTTACATTCAGTACATTAACTAATAAATGCACTCGATAAAATAGAGTACAATACAAGCCATTAAATATAATTTATGGCTCTCTGGTTCCAAAATATGTAGCAGCTGACACTCCCTGAAGATGGCACTCTTGTGCCATAACATGTAGAAACTGATATTCACTGAAAATAGCACTCTGGTGCTGAAGTATATAGGAGATGATACCATAAACTATATTTGGTGACTTGTATTTTATTGAGTACAAGTGTTGGTTACAAGACTGAATATGAAACTAAGGAGTATCAATTTTTGGTTGCTTCATTCCAAAAAAGTTTGCAGTATTCCAGTGTTATAAAACTCACGTCCCAGAACCAAGAATGTCATTTTTTTTTAAATAATAATACCCCTCAAACATGTGATGGTAGATAAAAGTGTTGGGACTCTGGCGAATGTTTTTCGCAGTCCCGTGTTACGTTCGGCAATGTTCGTGTATGTTCGGGAGACTTCATTGAAGCTTCTAGATTCACAAGTATGTGGCAGCATGGGGGTAAGCTGAAGATAAAAGAGAATCTGGGTCTAACCGCCGTGCAGTGGAGTGCCATGAGACGTAGTGATGTTGCAAATGTAACTAGTGGTGTGGTGAAAACAATAAGAAGCACAACAGTGGGGTTAACTTGCAGTGTACCATAGAAGCACAACAAAAAGTATGAATCATAAATTGTGCAATTATGCCAACTTACCTCAGAAGAAAATCAGTGACATAGCTACCAAGAGGTTTGAGGGAAGGATATGATTTATTGGCCCAGGCAGCAGGCACACTTCCCACCAGCATACTGTTATAAACTTCCTCCAGCTCAGGTGACATAACAGCCAGACCTCTCACAGCTTTCTGCACACTTATCAATGACTCTCGTATAACTTCTGTAAGTCTGTTGAAATGAATGAGCTCCTGGCGACAGTAATAATTCAATACAATAAAAATAATGTCAAAAAATTAGTTAATAAAGTCAACATGATATGGATTGCATATGAGACTGACAAGACTACATCAAGATGTGAAGTATGTCCCCAAGACATAAAATAAAACAGGGAGATATTCATCAATTTGCATCAGGATATGAAATTCACTAATTCCATTGTAGCTTAACAGTACAACATGTTTTTTGTCATATTTATGCAAATCACGAGTTTTCTGTATTATTTCTGCAACTTTCTTTTCAGCTGATTTCCCTTCATAAAGGAAAACAGTTGGTCTATAACATTATTATGCAGTCCCTGTGGCCCTTTTAAAATTCTAAACTACCTATTTTCAGGAATTTAATAACATGGATATTATTTGAAACCATCCCAGTCTCATACTTTTACTCTCTTAAATCAACAACATGGCAAACTTTTCAAATTTAAGGTGGAAGCATCACTAATAAACCTTAATGTAGGGTCCTGCTAACATATGCAAGAGAGATAATACAGCAAAACACCACCTTTATGTTTTTGTGGGGATCATCCAAATAGGGTGTAATATCTGGGAAACAATTTTCTCATGGTCATTTGGCCAGGATCATACAAAAAAGCATGCAAAATTACCGAACACGCAAAATGCATGAAAGTAATATGTATGTATATATTTTTATTGGGGTTCTTTTAGTAAGACACAAAATAATGTGGAAACTGTGTAAAATTTTCATTTAGGTTTCAGTTTGATAGCAGTACTTATTATATATTTATGCTAAAAATATAAATTCTTGTATGATTATAGATAATAAACCTACACGACCTGATCAAAAAGTATCCATTCAAGGGCCAGTAAAAACAAACTATCTGACCTATCATGTTGCAGTCCAACTCCCCTCCAAAGTAGGTCCCTTCACACACCAAACACTTGTTCCAGCCGTCCTTTCACTGTCTGAAGCACTTTTGGAAATGACTTTTTCGAAAAGTCAACAGCCGTGTCATTATGTTGCGTTTTATCTCGTCAAAGTCTTGAAACCTATTCCCCTTCAACAGCATTTTCACCTTTGGGAATTAAAAAAGTCACACAGGGCCATGTCTGGTGCAAACAGAGGCTGCGGTACTTGTGGGATCTGATGTTTAGCCAAGAAGTTCAGGACAAGGTGGGATGAGTGGGCCAGGGCACTTTCATGGTGCAGCTGCCAGTCACCTCGCTGCCATGATACAGATATCTGGCACCGCACTGCATCACACAGCTAACAGAGAACTTCAATGTAATACTCCTTGTTAACAGTTTGACCATCTGGTGTATATTCATGGTGAATGATGCCTTCATGATCGAAGAAAACTGTCAACATCACTTTCACCTTGCTCCATACTTGGTGTGTCTTTTTTTGCCTCGGAGACCCTGGAGCCTTCCACTGTGAAGACTGGGCTTCTGTTTCTGGGTCGTAACCACAGACCCAGGATGCATCATTGGTAATTAATGTGTTCACGAAGTTTGCATCTTGATCAGCCCACTACAGCAAATCTCTGGCTACTGCAAGTCGAGTCTTTTTCTGCTCAACTGTCAACAGTTTTGGGACAAATTTAATTGAGATGCATTTCATGCCCAAATCTTCTGTCATAATGGATTCTCCTGAACCAATTGAAAGCCCTAACTCCTTGGAGAGCTGTCTAATTGTTAATCGCTGTTTAACCAGCATGACAGAATGCATTTTGCCAATCATCAGTTGGCTCCTGTTTGTGCAGGGCTTCCCTGAATATTCATCATTCTCAACGGACGTCCATCCCTCAATGAATCACTTTAAACCACTCCACAGCTTGCATATGGCCAATTGCCTGATTCTCAAGAGCCATATGAATCATATCATAGGTTTCTTATCATAAGTTCCCAAGTTTCTAGCAAAACTTGATGCAGATGCACTGCTCAACTTTCTCAGTCATTGTCATTGTGACATGCATGACATGCACACCAACAGGTTTTTGCCGATTGCCAGCAACTGAGCAATCCGAGTGGGAGGCAATATTTCATGCATGCACATGAAGGCCCAAGGTCACTTGTGTCCCACTCCTGACCCCAAGTGCCTTCTTGTTTAAAAGAAAGAAAATATGGTCAGATATTTTGGATCAGGCCACATATAGCCAACAATGTAGTAGCAGTGTAAAACTTAGATATTTTACCTAAAAATGTAGCATGGAGTCTGTTACGTATAAGTGCTTCATAATGAGGAGGGTAACTATATTGCCATGCCAACAGGGTCTATACAAAATATTAGGAGTTCTGAATAACAGAAAACATTAAATTCAGTATGATAACCTGTCAACTACACCGTGTAATATTGCTGGACTGTGTGTGAAGAAGGTAAGAGTTTCGTAGGTATTGAAGGGCAGTAAAAATTCACATTATGCAAACATAACATTAAGAAGTGGACTATAACATATAAAACATATAAAAAGGAACACACAAAGCCTGTCACTAAATAATGCTCATAAAAACTATGGAATAATCTTAATGACTATCTGTACAACAGGAAAGTAATGTTTATGAGTTCTAAAGAGGATTCATTATTAAAAAGTGAATTTTTAATATAACCTTTTCATTATGTGTTTCTGTTGTTGTGGTTTATGGCACATGCCACACTCTACAACCCTCTATGTATGGAAGTGTATATGTACATCACAGCACATGTGGGGAAAGAATTGGGCATTTGTCAGCCAACCTGGGTTTGAAGGAGTTGGAGGGAGTTGAAATTTCAGCAATCAAAATTACTGTAGCAGAGGTTGCAGGTAGTGGGAAGCTGTACTCAACAATCTCTCACAAAATCCTGAAATTTTAAGAGTAAATGTCATCAGAGGGTCAAAGTGTCAGCACCGTACAAACAAACAATATGGCTCATGAACAAGTTTTCTCTGGTGGAGCATTAGCTGGACATCAAGTAACACAGACATGTGAAAGTCAAGATACATTACACCTTTCTGATGGCTTACCTGTCTTAAAACAGTGTTCATTGAGTTGGTATACAATACAGGATACTGTTCTGAAACAACCTGTATATCATATGGCTGTGGCACTTTACCCAAAATGTCTGTAGTCAACTCGGTAATCAGTTCATCTCTCTCAATGGTACCACCACCTCCAGTGATTTGTGTTTGTGTCAGCAAAACACTATTCAAAAACTGTAATAGGATCCAATGAAAGCAATGTAATACCACATACAGTTAACACATACACGGTGCGATCCATAATTTTTAGGACTTTTTTTTTAACAGAACTAGAGTGATATATCGGCCAACCCACTAAGTACTATCAACCAACATCCATTCACACATCGAGTGTCGTTTGTTTATCTTCGATAGTGTACGAGTTATAACTTGTCTTGTACAGTCAGTTTTCTTTATGTCATGGATTGCGGAAATGAACAGAGTGTTGGCATTAAATTTTGTTTCAAAGCCAGTCTATCTGTGAAAGAAACACTAGTATTGGTGCAAGAGGCTTATGGGAATGAGGCTCTGAGCCGAACAAATGTTTTTAAGTGGTATTCTTAATTTCGAGAGGGAAGGGAGCTGGTAGAAGATGAAGAGAGAGGTGGCTGTCCAAAATCGACTCGAACTGAGGGAAACATTGCTGCTGTTGCTGATTTAGTAAAAAAGACCATCAAATCACATCAAGAATGATAGCAGAATCTTTGAACATTCCCAAGACTGTAGATCTTTGAATTCTGAAAGAGGATTTAGGAAACAGAAAGTTGTGTGCACATTTTGTTCCACATTCCTTGACACCTGAGCAAAGGGAAGTTTGAATCACATCTTGCCAAGACATTATCACAATGGACAATGCAGACAAAAATTTTTTTAACAAAATTATTATGGGAGATGGGACCTGGTGTTTTGCCTATGACCCCAAAACAAAGTGACAGAGTTCTGAATGGGCTGGTGAGACATCCCCTTGGCCGAAGATACTGAAATTCCAAAGGTCCCACATCAAGACCATGTTGATAATTTTTTTCAACTCTCAAGGCATAGTGCACAAATAATTCGTACCAGAGAGAAAAAGAGTAAGTGCAGAATTTTTTAAAGGAGTAATGGATCGCCTCCCGAAGTGCATTCAACGGGTTTGTCCAGTTACATTCTGCTCTCCAGATTTTTTCTTGTTACACAATAATGTTCCAGCCCACAAAGCTGCAAATGTTTGCCAATTTTTGACCCCCAAAAATGTTACAACCCTTTATCACCCCCTCATACTCTTCAGATTTATGTCCGCCAGTCTATTTTCTGTTTCCCAAGTTGAAAATGAAGTTAAAAGGACTCCACTTTGTGGATGTTGCTGAGATCCAAGAAGCCATAACTGATGAATTAAAGAAGGTCCAAAAAGAGGAATTTTTGGCAGCTTTTCAGAAACTGTATGACCTCGCAAAAGCCTGGTTATATGCCAATGGAGCTTATTTTGAATTTAAAAAAAAGGTATGTGTCTTCCTCACGTATCTTTGATTTTTAAAAAAAATCCATCCTAAAACTTTTGGACCGCACTGTGTAACTGTTTTATTTGGATCTTCTGCTGAATGATCCAAATGAAAACCCACCTGTCTAGTAAGTGAGTAGTGAAAAACAAAAGTACATACATAATGAACTCCATGGCATAGAATCCTTCTTTTGCAAATAAAATCATGCTGCTAGTTAAGAAATTCCCTGTATTTTATGAAATGATATGGTAAACTCTAGTGAACAGAGATGGATACCCCAGTACAAGACTGCAAAAATTTTTCAAAAATTTAACAGCCACTTCAAAAACTCTAGGCACAAGAAGGGTGACATGAAGCAAATCATATAGTGAAGACATACAAATATAAGGCACCATCATAACAAATTTAGTCACCATTATTGCTTGACATGTGGGATATGTGTACTTTTGCCCTAATACATTCAAATGTACTGATAAATTTTAAATAAAAAACCTGGTGTTCTCAGAACATAAATAAAAAACACTTGCATGATACTGAAAACAACACATTTTCAAGGAAACAAACATAAACGAGACTTAAATATAAGCAATGGACTGGGTTTCAACAATAAAATGGGTAATATTATTCAGAAAAATGAATTAGCTATAATAAAATGCTATACATACTTGTGAAGTCTCCTTATTATCTTTAGTGATGTTTGCATTTTCATTCAAACCATACACTTCAGGTGAAGTTTGTGTTGGAAGGTTCTGGATAAAACGTATGACACCTTCTCGATCATTCTCTTCTGGTATAAAGTATTCCTGATCTGGTGAAAATGGATATCTAATAGAGAAGAATTAAGTTCAATAACATGACAATTTTCTGAAAGCATCATACCAAAAATGGCACTGTACTCTAATGTATGGAACTGTCAAACTGTACAGAAAGAATTTTCGATGCACTTTCCTTACCCTTCATCATACAGCCCTTTAAATTTTACTTCTTTGTTCAAGGTCATGGCACCTTTTTATTTAACATCATATTATTACATTACTAGTTGCATTAAAAACATTTCTCAGCTTAAGAGCACAAATAAAAGGTATGGTGTTAAGAATCAATTCCATTACCTGTGTAAACAATTTTTAAACAATTTGTCTGCTTATACAGACCTTATTTTATTATCCTTAATTTCATTTCTTTAGGTTTTATATTGCATTTTTTAAATATTCATTTATAAATATATACTAGAAATTTTTAATAGACTGTATGAGTAAACAGTATGCCTTAACTAGCACATCATATAATTGCGTTCTCTTTGCTGATACAGATTTCAATTGTGGAATGTGTAGTGATTATTAGTGGACCAGAGGCTGCCGTACCATACACGTGATGATGAATATTGCTAGGCAGCTATGCTGAGAATCAAAGGCGTAACAAACAATGTGAGGGTTATCCACACTGGCATATGATTCTTGAATTGTCTGGTGAAATACAGGGACCATAATCAGTTTCTCTCCAATGTGATAAACCACAATAAATTCTGTTTCCTGCTACTGGTCTTTGTTTTGATTTCAAGAAAGAATCAGTAATTGACAGAAAATAGTTAAGTGAATATTTTCATTCCATTATTCTGCTACTGTATGGACTCAGATGTTACTTCTATAAAGTGCAATCAACAGAAGTGCCACTTGAAACAGGGCCCAAAAATAAGGTGGTATGTAACAGACCTTGAAGAAATAGGCGAAGTTTCTCAATTTCTTTGTATGTAAAATAACATGGTCATGTGAAAATTTGTACTTAGCTTTCATTTTAACAGTCATAATTTGAAGATGAGCAATAGTATCTTCCCAAATAAACAACAAAAACAAGAAAAAAACAATGTCTTATGTTTTTTTGCACTGTGTATTATAATATAATCATATAAAATAATCCAACAAAATGCACCTTTGATAAATTAATATTTTAATTTTTTTACAAAATGTCTTCTACGTGTCTTGAACCTGATGGTTCATCCTCAGAAAGATGGTACAAACAGGTACAATGTAATTTGTTTAATGATATAAGCACTCTTCCAGCTACAAGACTCTTATACCACTGGCATGTAAACAAACGATACCATACCTGTATGTACAACCATTTCCATGAAGATGAGCCCTCAGGTTAAAAACACGTAGAAGACATCATAAGAAATTAAAATATTAGTTTAAAAAAGGTGCATTTTGTTGCTGTTTATTATATGATCAACAACAACAACACCCCCACCACCATCACCACCACCACCATGATCATGACACTAGTGGCTATAGCAACAATGTATATTAAGGAAGGGAAAAAAAGACAAATAGATTTTAAAATGACTTTTTTTATTTATGTTTATTGGACCATGCATCATCTTGATAGTTGAATAAAGAGAGACCAACTTGATGTCACTTGCTTTATTATTTCATTATTTAATGCTCAACATGTTTTGGATGTATTAACAACCGAAACATGTTGAGCATTAAATAATGAAATAATAAAGCAAGTGACATCAAGTTGGTCTCTCTTTATTCTACTATTAAAATGACTTGTTGACAAATCCTGTACCATACTCCATGAACTCATATACATGTTATTACTACACTTCATGTTATGTTGCTTAGGTATAATATTAAATTATACTGAATGCCACAATCTTCACTTGGAGGTCCCAAATTCAAACTGTGCTATCTGAAACTAGTTTGACCAAACGTGGCACTATGTATGCAGTCTAATGCACCTCTACCTCCATTCTTCCTACATACCTTTTGCCTTCTGGACCTTACTGCACTTCGACTGGCAGCTGAGGCCTCAACATTAGTAACATCCTGTTTAGGTCTGTGATTTCACAATTCTACTTGATTGGCGAACTGTGTGTTCAGCACCCATCACGGTGTTGTGGGGTAAGTTAATTTTGTGTTTTTGTTGTTTTAAACTCACAGCACCATGTAAGTTTTTCTTGCAACCGTTTTTCTTGTCATTCAGTTTGTTTGAATGAGATGACGCACAGATATGGGGATCGGAGTTTTCAAGTATTTGAAAAGAAACCACACATGCTTATTGTAAGCAAAAGCATTATATTTATTATCATTTTATTAAATTTTTGTTATTATTTTTATGCTGTGTATTATATCATGTTGCTTGCATGGTCCTGGCTTCCACTGATGTGGGACAGGGGAAATCGAGGATGGCACCAGACAGGAGGAATGGAACAAAATCTTGGTTCAGGAACTGGCTATCCTTACAGATGATTTTGGTGGTTTCCCTCAGTCCCTACAGCCAAATACCAGGACACAAAAAGCACCTCAAATTAGGCCTCAGTTACTATTTCTTCCTCAACCTTTACATTCATCATTCACTAACCACCCAACTATGCAATTTATATTCTGAGCTATTAACGACATTCTTAAACAGCACAAAAAACAGCTTTAGCAACACAAGCTCTTTAGGAGTGGAAATCAGTGGAACAAGAAATAGGTCTTATGGTTCTGCCATGAACTACTTGTTTATCAATGATGATCTTTGACACTGTGCAAATGATAAAGTTATAGATATTTCTTGTAAGGAATTTATATGAAAGGTTTTATACACTTACAATGCCAATGATTCTACTCATTTTCAATAGATAATGTCCCTAAAAGCAAATTGTCATTGATATAACTGCTTTAATTCTGTGAAAACACTGCGTTGTTCCTGATGAAACAAGGAAGGCAGGTCAGTCTAGAGAGGACAGAACTTTTCAAACCTGGAAACCGTCAGAAGGAACTCATGCAAACTGGCATTCACTACAAATCACCTGGTTGTATGTATTACATCCTTATTGTAGTATATGGCCAGGAGAGACTGAAGAAGCCGTCTATCCTTGTCGTCAGTTACTCGACCTCCATAGTTACATTCCCCTGTCAGATATGTAAGTGCATCAAAAGGAACTTCATCACATTCATTTAAAAATATCTGAAAAGAAAACAAATGCCATCCGATAATGAGTCTCAGATAAAAGCTGTGTTGCAACTTGCTTCACACTGCTGGGCACATATATGAAAACGTTTAAGCAACAGTAAATGGTCTGCAAACATTACAATAACCTTTTCAAACACATGTGTAGAACAATTCCACTAGCTTTCACTTAATTTCACGTATTTCTGCGAATGATACTAACCCCAGTGACATGGGAAGTGCATTATGTAAAGCTTCTCTAAACATAAATTTATTAGAATAAACATAAACTAAATGTATGAGTGATTCTATCTCCTCAGAAAGCCTGAAAAGGAAGATTTGTAAATTTAATAAATTATTTCATACAAAAAACTGACTAAAGCATGCTTATATTATTAACATCCCATTGATTAGCAATGTTACTCCGATATGTTTCGGCCCTCAACAGGCCATCTTCAGGAAGTAGGACTGATACATTTTCATAGCCAGATCAACAAAATGTGCACCAGATGTAAAATTCAGTTTATTGAGCACAGCATGTATCATACTGCGTAACATAACACATGCTGCTCAAGCCGCTGAATAACATAATACACATTGCTCAATAAACTGAATTTTACATCTGGTATATATTTTGTTGATCTGGCTGTGAAAATGTATCAGTTGTACTCTCTGAAAATGGCCCTTTGACGGCCAAAACATGTCGGAGAAACGCAGTTCCAATAAAGGGGTGTTAATAATAAAAGTGTGCATTAATCAGATTTTTACATGAAATAGTGACATCAGTGCAAGGAAATGAACAGGATAAAGTTGAATACAAGAATACATTTAGGAGCTACTTGGCTTCTCTTCTTGGTCCATCATTCATTGTTCCAATAGACAGAAAAAGTAGCACATTGTTTTAGAAAGTGGATCTTTCTCTGTCCTCAGAAAAAAAAAAAAGATTTCAGATGGCACCTACTCAGCTTGACTTTTTAAAAAAAGAGTTGTTCTCAGTCTGTAGATGACAGATGAATACACAAAATTTCTTTTGGGCCCAACTGAGCCCCTTACTTTTTTTTTATCTGGAGATGGAGGAGAGTCAATTTTCTGAAACACTTCATTACCTTTTTGTGTTTTTAGGAACACTACAACACTAGACAAGTACATAAGCCAAGTAGTTCTAAATTCCATATAGTCATCTGAAGCCTACAGAACTTGAGCAATAACATAAATAATTTTCCATGAAAAGAACAACATACAAGATTGATACTCAAAGATTCATTAAATTTCTTCATTGTTCTACCATAATAATAGTAATTATTAATATTATCATAATCCTTCTCCTTTTCCTTCTCAGTCTCTTTCTCTTCCTCCTCCTATGGCTCTTTGTCCTATTTCCTGGCTATGGTGTCCCTGTTTCTTTCTCCAGTAACCCCTATGTATTAATATCAATTACACAGCTGATAAAATGACTGTTTCTTATAAAGAGTGGAAAAATGTACTAATGAATCAAGTACATATAATACCCAAATGTATTCTTTGCCATTTGGCATTCCTCCCTGGTTTTGGTACTAATGGAGATACAACTGTATTTATATGAGATACAACACCATGATACATAAAGTATGCAATTAAAAATAGACAACATATGGCATGTGGAAAACAGAAAGGAGTTGCAAAGGACCATAAAGTGATGCCCATTTCAGAGAAATACAGGACTGCAAAAATGGCCATGATGACGGTGTTTTGTGGGAGAAATCCTATGAATAATTTCCTCAATAGTAACCCATCCCACATCTCAACCCCAATCCATGAGTGCCAGCCAAGCAACACACTCTACACTGCTACTGTTGAATGGTGTCACTGAAGGTGCATTTACATTGATTGATCACAAGACTTCAATGGCATGAGCAAAAGTGGAAAATAAAACTGTGTTCCAGCATCACATACTGGTGAGTGTTTTGATCTGCCTGAAGTAGAGAAGGCAGTCTCAGTCAAATGACACTTTGTTTCAACACACTCTATCAGCTAGCATTTTGACTTAACTAAAGCAGAAGGACATTCCCCTCTCAGAACTGATCATTGTTGCACACCTAAAACATCTGCTTTAAGACCTGCATTTATAGTCACTAGTTAACAGTGTTGTGCAGTGTTTGATGGATAGCAAGGTCTGACTCCAATTCAGTTTAACTCAGTGCTTCTGTGCTGTCACATATAATTCTGATTATTGTACAATAGATGACCATATTACCACTCTGTTCTCACACCAGCTCTTGCAGCAAATGTTCCAAACTTTATTCCACAACATGTCCACATGTTTCATGGTAGGTATAAGCTTGCTCCTTCTACATACTCTCAAACATTTCCTGCACTTCCAGCATTGCACAGATCAGTGCTGAACTCTACCTGCCCATTCCAGACAGAACTGTTGAAAGGGGAGTAGTTATGCACCATCTATGAGCAGTGATGAAGATGAAGGAATATGTGTGCTTTGTAGATTTGGCATGATTACATATAGGGACAATGGCATAATTCCACTGTCAGAAACAGTAGCATACATGAAGCATGTTCTTTGAAAGGAGTTTCACTCCATGCATTAAACCTTCTTGTCCTTTATTGTTACTGGTATAGTTTCATTTCTTAAGTGTATGGGGCATTATAGAGGAAAATAAGAAATACAAGCAGTTTTTTTCTACATGACAAGAAAACAATTCTAAAAGTGACAGATGAATGTGACATCACAAGAAAATACTGATTCAACCCATCAACAATGTACACATGTATAAAAGATAGACAAAAAATGAAGAACATTGTTTCTGATGCAATTTGACCACAGGAGAAAAAATTCATACTACACACAATCAGAAAGTGAGCATAGTTGCACACAGTTTCCAGATATAGAATCAAAGAAAATTCAGGTGAAAGGAAAATAGCTGTGCAAGTGAGCCCAATTTCTCACCTGATTGTTTGGCATTAATGAATTTAAGGGATATGCAAGTCCATGCCAGAGATTTCCAAGATGGCAACAGATCTACTGTGCTTCATATTAGCCAAAAAAGATATTTCAGACATGTACAGGAAAACAGTGAAATTGTGTAAGGATTTTCTATGAGATGGTTACTGAAACAGACTGAACAGAAAACATTTCAAATTTTTTTACAAAGTAAACATGGAAAATTTGTCTTTTTTCACTATTTTACATGTCTGTAATTATAATTCTCAAATTTCAGTGCAGAGAAATCTTATTATATTGAACACAATTAATGAAACCCATTATTTCATTATGATGAGGTTTCACAGTGCCCAAAAGAAAAGTTACCTTTTATCACCATCATGAGGCTGTACTGTATATTCTTGAATCTAATCCACACCCTTTTTATAATTTCAGAGGGCTAAAAAATCACATGCGGATTAGAATCGCGTGCGGATTAGATTCGCGGTCATGAGCTGGATTTTGGAAAAATGATAGTCACTGTATGTGCCATAAGAACAATACAATACAACAATATATTATTTTATTTATTATTTATAATATTATATATCTTTTATAATATTTATAATTTATTATTCATCAGACTTGCTGTCATCACTCATAACTGAATCGTTATCCGTCACCCAGTCACTATCATCTTTATCTTCACCAACGTCCTCCAATAGAATGTCATCTTCAGATCAGCTGTGGTGCGTTTGTACCACTGGCAGTTAAATGGCCATTTCACACACGGCGCGTTAGTCGGATAATGGTTAAAGCATTGGTAATATCCAATATTATTCAATCAGTCTGCCTTGTAGGCAAGGGGCGGTTGAAGGAAAGGTGTGGATTAGAACCGCGAACTAACATTTTTTTCATTTAAGAAATCGGCAAACCTAGTGAGGATTAGATTTGGATACGGATTAGATTCAAGAATATATGGTAATTTTTCCTCGCCTTAACTGGAGTGTAAAAATGTGATCTGTGAAGCAGTAATTACATATTTTAAGTATCACAAATTTGAAACAAATTTTTGTTTAAGAAAGCACATATGTTACATGAATAAATGTGGTACAAGCTTCAAAATATTACGCCTAATATTCATATGGTCTATACATCACCTTCAACTGCATGACACTGATCCATAGATCAGTTTCATCGAATGCATAGGGTATATTCCAACCTAAAGGTCCAAAATGGCGCCGCTCCTGCACAACCGCATGGAAGAAACACAAACTGAATAGAAGACTTCGCCATTCTCTGAGTTTCAAACATGCACTGAAGAAATCTGGATCAGAAAGAGGATCTATCATGTAGGAGTGCAAAAGATTGTTCCTCAAGCCTCTTGGAGCTTCAATGGTCATTTTCACACCTAAAAAATAAAAATAAAAAAACTATTATGTATGATGGTTTCTACAGGTACAAAAGAAAAACAAACATACCCAATACTATCAAACAATGGCACATATACAATCTCAGGAACAGACTTTTTCAGAAAAAATATAATGTTCAAGTGTATTTTACCAGTTTTGGATACTTAGTGAGAGCTGAAGCACTATTCAATATTTGGTAAATTTTGTTGACAAATAAACAAGTGTTTGTAAACAACTTAAAAAACTCTTTGACCAATCCAAGTTAGTGCATACCATTCAACAGCACAGATCCCTGCTATCCAACATTCTGCAAATTTAAACTCAAAACTCATCACTATCAAATCATTTATAACTCTTAACAAAACAAGAAGTTTTAGAAGAAACATGCAGGTACATTTATAATCTACTTTACATCAAATTTCACATGTCTAATTGAACAAGCCCTTCAGTTAGTGTCATGAAGCAGAAAGTTGAACACAAACTTTGTGCAGAAGTATTTTATTATTTGCCACTGTAAAAAACAATCATCTTCATAAAAGTTGTATATATATATATATATATATATATATATATATATATATATATATATATATTATAGG
>Ga0123357_10005523_pt1 | contig 15162 bp, 7 predicted proteins | sample TergutEmb28metaG_FD_89873 | JGI IMG/M metagenome (GOLD analysis project Ga0123357, IMG submission 89873) | Embiratermes neotenicus P4 segment gut microbial communities from Petit-Saut dam, French Guiana - Emb289 P4 | ecosystem: Host-associated > Arthropoda: Insects > Digestive system > Gut ... | reverse complement strand
CACGAAATAACTCAACACATAAGTCGCAAGCTCCTGAGGATGGATGTATTAACATCCGAAACATGTTGAGCATTAAGTAAAGAAATAAAGCAAGTGACATCAAGTTGGTCTCTCTTTACTCAAACGTGTCTTGTTTAATGTCAATTTTTCGAACTGGCCTGTAATTGAAATTACTCCGTACTTTGAAGAATTTTCTACTCGAATTGAAATTTTCTCACGCCTCTTTTTTATAAGATTGATTAAGTTGAATTTTATTGATTTTACCTATTTATATTCTAGGGTATACCTGTGCTATATTTGTAGATGCATATACTGTCGTCGACGATGTGTCGAAGGGCAACCACGAGGTCAGTATCATGTCGTGGTTAGAGAATACACGAACAGTCGACTGGATAATGTGGAAAGCAAATCCAAACACGAAAATGTACTTGTGAAGGGTCTGGATGAGAGGGATGTACCGTGCCTTTGTTAAACGCCCGGTATCAGGATCTCTGGTCGGCAATTCTTCCCAAGTGAAGGAATCTGTCAGTCTGAGCAGATGTTCGATGTTGCGTTTACGGTAACTGTAAAGAGCATGTGCACTACTATTAAAACACGAAGCTAGATTTAAACTTTCGACTGTCGTTTTCCGTGTCGTTTGCACCTGCAACTTATGGCTGCATTCGGAAGGCTTAAGACACCTTCTGTCTCCTATCCTAACACTATTGTAACTAATCGTGAATAAGCAAAATTATTGACGACATCAACATTAAGGACTCAATGTCTGTCTGCCATAGACTTAATTAAACACTGCTGTTCCTAATAACACACACACACATATATACATATGTATATATACATACAAAGAAATTTAATTTCAATTTACATTGAAACTAATTTCTCACATTTTGCCTTGAAAGATATTATTGGTATGTGTTAGTCTCATGCATGTACTGTCTATCCCGTTACTTATATTTTGGATATAACCCAAGTAGTAAATGTTGAGTTATTTTCGAATTTCGTTCGGCGTTCGAAAATATTATTGAAAACATTAAGTTTGTTCAACGTATCTGATTTTCGTGTAACATACCTGAGGCTGAAATGCATCCATGCGACGAGTAGCATAGCGAAATTTATACGGAGTTTCTTCACAGCTTCAGACAGATCGTGTCTATGAACAAACGTATCCACAAAACCACACATAAAACTGCCGTAATAACACGTGACACAGACTGTTTTATACAAGCTGTTAAGTTTTGATACCGATTTAATTTGAAGCGGAATTCCACCCAGTCGCAAAAAATACAGAAGTGTTTTAAAGCGGCTCTGATTAAGCTCGTTATCACACAACACTTCAGTTTTGTTTTGGGTTTGAATGTATTCCATATAGATTAAAATTATTTGTAATATTTGAAGTCTGTGCATTGAAAATTCGCGTTAGTGCACAGCAATATCCACTGCTTCCACAATCCGTGTAGCTCAGACAACGAAAAGTGTGAGAATGCCACGGAAGTCAGGGAAGGTAACGTGCTGTAGCTTTCCAGTAATAGTACTATTGTGTTTTTTGAAGTACTGACGAAGCCGACAGCCGATTGGTTGCTATGGTTGTGCGTGTCGGTAGCAGGCGTAGATGACGTTTTTTAGACACTTTGTTTAGTTTTCTTAGAAAGGTCGATAACTTATCCTAAGAAAAGTTTGTAGAGAGTAAAAAAAAAAAAGACCCTCAATATCGAACCGTGGATTTATTTATAACATCAAAAATTTGAATGCAAGATGAAATCATGTAACATTTAATTCCCTTGGAATATTTATTAAGGTCAAAAAATGCGTCTGTTATCGTTGCAGTTTTCTAAGCGAACGTCTTTGCTGGTCATATTATTTTCTGTCATTTTATTTGAGTCACATTGCCCTTTCATCTCGCTTCTGTGAAGTTGGATATATTTGATAGTAAACGTAATGTAATCCGCCCTCATACGGCTTGATATATTAGAAGTCTGCGAAGTATATTAATTGTTGTTAGCATCTGGAAGCACTAAGTAGACTCTCGCAGTTCAGGTGGAAGTGTGGTTGTCGCACATAATTTATAAACTGCCGTAATTCCAAAATAATGCTCAATAGTCGCGACACTTGAGCGTTCTTCCGTTAAGAAGGTATGGGACTTTTCATAGAAACGCTTTTAACTCATTACTTAGCCTGTCATCCACGCTGTACTGCACACTTTGTTATAAATGGAAGCAAGAGAGTAACCTATTATTAATCACATGTGTAATTTGTGGATAATTTAATACTTTTTTTCATTTAACATTTGCTTTACATTCTGAATACTCGGCCAGTTATTATTGTATAATACGAATAATATTTTTGTACCGTGAGCCCTTCCAACTTCCGCAGGCTACTCTGATAATCCCCAACAAATTATTCTTCCTCAAGCCTTCCTGAGCAGCCTTGCCATAGCTCAGTTACACAGTTCTCTGGTGCCTGTTCCCCTGCCCGCTCGCAGAAATGCTACCAGATAATCTTAGTCGCTTACTCTGTAGTGGTTTGCTGCCCCCTTGATACTCGATCCCAGATGTACTGGGCCCCTGTCCCTACAATAAGCTTTCCATTTCTGAATAGACAAATGTGTGATCGAGTATGAGATTCATATGCCTGTGACATCGGATTTGTGTTTCAAGAAAGACAATTTTTAGAATAATGTTCTAATTCTACAAACCATCGACTTGGAGTGAAATGTACTCACTTCCCTCTTGGTATGTACGAACATAATATAAAGGGGAATGAAGCGGTGATGAGAGTTCCGCAAACCGTCTTATTAGGGAGCCTGAATAAGTCCATGCAGATCTCATAGATTAGTTGGGCTTTATTCAGAGTCAACTGCAGCAGTGAAAAATTTCTAGGCGCTAATCAGGCAACGGAACCTCATTTTGAATGAAAGGATGGAGGACTTATGTTTGCTGTCTGTCACCACACGTGTCACCGATCAGCTCATAGTAACAGGGAACTCCGCGATGGCCTTGGCTGCATTTTGAATCCGGGTTTTGTTGTAGAGTATTACAAGCGGTTTTGTGTGGAAATTATCGAAGTTTGAAGAAATAATGTGGAAAAGTTGCCTTTTCCAAGGAAAATTTCCTTTGCTGGTTACTTAAGCCAAACCTTCTTTAAAATAATTAATATATAAGTCCACCTCAAGTGTTGTGATTATCTTCCATTTTGATTAGATAAGAATGAGGGTGTATTGTCCTTTGACCTAAATCAAAGAATCCCTTCTTGAACTTAAGAAAATTAACTTTATTATGGATCAATGTAGATGATAATTGAAGTGGCTGTCAATTATCTGTTGTGTTTCTGTGCTGACTTTAAGAAGGACTCTGTTTTTCGTTTGAAGTATCCGGGGTGATTAATTGTAGAACCTCCAAAGGTTGAATTTAGTACGTCATTGGTGAAAACTGAAACTTATTAATTTCTACAATTTCCTGTGATTTTTCAATTGCAGTTTTAGTTTTACATGCACTAGCAACCCAAGGATGACCATATAATTTGTTGAAACATGTAACCAATTTTTTCACATAAGTTAATAAAATTAGTTGTATAGGGGAAAAATTATAAACAATTTGCTTATTAATTTCTATTTGTGAAAGTTTACCTTATCCAATTTCAGGGAAATGTCTGAGATGAATTTAAGAAACGTTGATTTTTTTTTTAAATTCTTTGAAATCCATTTCACTCTGAAGCTTTTTATGTCATAATTTTATAATCTGGTCCCTCGAAGATGTAAGGATATGCCTTATCGAATCTTCACTGCTCATCAAATATGCACGAGACATACCTGGTTGATAAAGAGACGATATATTATGACAAGAACTAATGTTCGCTCAGTATTATGGTAGTAATCAGTGGTATTGCCCTCATACTTTAGCCTATCATAAGCAGAAGACTCACAGTAAATTTTTGTAGACTTCAAAAATTTGTTCATCGCCTTAATTAAATGTGCCCTTTAAACTCTTCCATATCGATTATAATTAAGGCATTACGGATCGTTGTGCCCTTGGCGGAAATCGAGGGCCGGATATCTGCCCAATGCAAAGCCTATAATCACGCACGCATGCATGCAGGCGCTCGCGCGCTACTATAATTGAAACACAGAAACACATATCCATGCTTATGGCTGGTTTCTTCGACCCCATCATGGTGAGGTTCATGAATGTATGGACGTATACCGTGAGTACGTGGGACGCAGGATGCAAATGTTTAGTGCAGCTGCGAATTACTTCAAACTATAAGGGACATAAATGCTTTTAAATGAAATCTGCTCACATTGAGAACAATATTTCTTATGATGAAGGGCCATTAACCCATTATCACAAGGTTCCCATCGTTCAACCGGCACAGTCGATGGACCACCGCGATATTTAAAATACTGCGGAAAACACAGACGCTTTCAATTTTGCTTATCAGCAATTAGTAACATGGGGATTGTGTCAATTTTTGGGACGCTTTCGCAAAATTGCGAAAAGCAACTATTTAGGTCGTCCTGTTAGTCTGTCTGTCCGTCTGTCCGTCCTTTCGAACAGAACAAACTTCTCTCACTGACGAAATTTCGAGAAATTTAACATTGGAGTAATTTTCGAAAATCCATCTAGTGAATGCAAGTTTTATTCAAATCCGACAAAAATAACGGATAGCTTACAAGAAAAGGCATGCAATTCGGCACATGAACAGACCCCTCTTTCCAACGATACTATCGATTCCGTCCTACGACACCGGGAAGTAGGCCGGCCTAAGGACTTATCAGCACCCCTCGTAAATGCTGAATCTGCAGCAAGCACGCGTTGAGCATGTAAAAATTAAGAGGTTATTCAGTGTTAGAACAAGAAAATTCATGCAAATAGAGGTAACTAAAAGTAACTTCAGATGAGATAAGACGCCTGAAGATGAAGATAGATGTCTCTGTGCAGAATGTGCTGAGTCTTACTCTGTGTCCAGAGCACGCACGAAGTTGTTCCATCGCACTGAATGTCATAACTTGACCGGAGATAGCTGCGCCGGATGTAGCAGTTGTTATGTTTGTAGGAACTGCAGCACTGGTGATTTTCTGTATGATGCTGAAGTAACGCTCGTGGCTGTCAACACTGAGGGTACTTGTCTTACTTCAGTCAGGTTCTCCATTATGACAAACTTTTTATTTATACTCTTGATCTAGAATATTACAAAAGTTCTAAAGATAATTCCGGTGCGGTAACTGAATCACATTAGACACGCTGATATTAAGCGTAGTGAAATCTAAAATTTCATTTGTTTTTGTGCTTCAATGTAAGAATTAACCCTAGAGAGTGTGTAAACATATCTCGTACTGGGGTAATTTCTCTCATTATTTTTCCCCAAATACATAAAGTTTAATTGGAAATATTAAATAAAACTATACTCTTAAGGATAAATTATGTAAGCACCCTTGAACAACACTCCATACAATAATTACCAAACAAATTATAAACTCTAAAGATTAACCTCCATATCCCCGATACTCAAATTCCAAGTCAAGAATATTAAAGGTCGTTGTTTATTATAACTAACAAATGCACAATTAGTATCATAAAAGTATATACCACAACATTGTTTCTTTTTGTAATGTATACTCCTACAGGTTTGTATATTTTTCTGTCATCATCAGGGAGTTTACATCTGTGCCTCGCTAAGTTACATGGGCTTTTAAATTGCAGCTGTTAAAAATTCAGTTTCGTAAAATTAAGATTTTCCACATCAAGTTACGAAAGTACACACCAGACCAGTACAATAGCAATATCAACAAAGGGATTGTATATGCAGCCATAAAGACATGCTGATTGCACGAAAGATTAGAAGGCAAAAAAGATTTTTTTATAAAATAACAAATTATTTAACATTTTAATTATTATAGAAATGTAGTTTCAAAAGATACAATCAAAAAATTTACATAATTTGATGCGAAATGTTTTAATTTTATGAAATTTTATTTTCAACATCTGCAATTTACAAAGTTATGTACCTTAGCGAGGCACACATGTAAACTGCCTGGTGATGATATGAAAATGTTGCAACATGTAGGATTATAGATTACACAAAGGAATATTGTTCTGATATACACTTTTGATATATACTTTTATGATATTAATTTTGCATTTGCTGGTTATAATAGAAAATAAAAGATCCACTGTAAATGTATTAAAATATTCAAAGTCATATATTCTGTTCTGCTTTCATTTTTTGAATAATTGAACTACTTTTATTTTGATGATATTCACCTGTTAATAAATCCTTGTGCCTTCTGAATTGTTTTCAGGAAAGCATCACTAGAGCACTAAACACAATTTGTCACTAGAAAAATATGTTTGTAGCAGACGTTGTATGGGGCTATATATTATGCATGTCATCAGAAAGAAAAGTGACAGTCTATGAAAATGAGTACTAAACGCATCCCCGATCAGAGTTCAAGGTGGTTCAGTACAGCGTGTTCTTGTATAGTGGACAGAGTTTGACTATATGTAGGGTTTACCACTCAGCAAGCCGGAAATGAACTTGTTAATTTAAGATTTTTATCTTCATTACTGCATAATTTTAATTTCTACGTGTTATCAAATCCACACATTGATATTGCAGTAATGTTTACAGTGTATTTTACCATTTACTGCTGAAACATTTAAAATCTGACACCATATGTGTCCTTTGTGTTTCAGTGCACCCTAAAGATGGCTGTAAGAAAGAGCTGAGACATGTTGCGAGTGTTCGAGTGTTATCCCATATAAGTGGATAAGTGAAATGTGTTGTGACGTTTGTTGGTAATAAAGCTTATTTATATATTAAAATACTTTCTTTGCAATTGTACAGATGTTATGCCGTACAAAACATGAGTTAATATTGTTATGTGCGAGTAAATAAACTTTAAAATAGAAAAGTGCCATAAAATTTGATTTATAGGTAATCATGCTTTATATATTTGTTTTTCTTTGTACATTGCTTTAGAATTTAGTCTGAATTTTCAGCGGGGAACATTTTGTTGACGGGTTCAAAAAGTGGGGTCTGCGTGTTTTGAAACAGGTAGTGCATTGCAAATATATTCTATTTCTTTGACTTCTTTAGTTGTAAACATATTTAAGCTAAAAAGATTATTGAGAAGTGACATAAATGACATTTATTTCATCTCTCTGATTTGGAATCTGTACAACATGTTTGTGTCTGCTTGAATTTAGATTGAAAGAAGTTTTTTTAAGGAAGAGAACTTAAACATTTACTTCGTATTACACACATAGACACTTATCTCTCGCTCTTCGCGGAATTAGGTTCAAAGACCTCCTGCGAAAATTGAAAATTTGCGAAGGATTGATCGCCCTTATAAGAATAAAGACTTAGTATTTTTATCGTTTACTTTTCTGAAATATTTTGATGGGACCTGTTGCATTTTTCTGTTCAACTCCTTTGAAATAATGCGGTATGGCTCGAAGATCTGTTCGACTTGTCAAACATTTTCCATGCCCATATTAACTGAAAAGTCCGAGTTATGTAAGCTCACTTTTGGAAAGACCCAGCGAACTTTAGAATCCATGAAGTACGAACCAGCGAAGAGCAAAAGATGTGTGTATATTTTTAATCACACCTAAGGATAGTATCTTAGAAGTAATTTAATCATTAAAATGTTCTACATTACATTAATGGTAACAGGATGATGGTACATTTAATATTCTAAATAATTTTTTCCACTTTATTCTTAAAATTACTCATGTAATTATCAATTTACTTTCTTAACCCAAATCAATAATGTTCGGCAATCAAAAATATTTACACTACGGAAAGTGAAGTCTGTTTAACACGACAAATGGCAAGTACGTACGCTGTGATTGACATTTCTTGTAACATGTGACGTAATTTTCGGCATGCAGTAAATGGAAATTTAGGACAAAAATTAACCTAAGTAGTACGATGTACCCTGTCATCGTAGAAGGACTCACTGCACCTAGTTTCAACAGTGTCTTCAGTCAAGTGAAGATCACTTGAGGATTTTCGAAATTTTAGGTTTTCTGAGAGTTGATTTTGGGGTATCGGTTGTCAGTGGTGTCATGCTACGTAGTCAACCAATAAACTAACTTCATGGACAGAGTTCTTCTTCAGAAACTAATAGGTCTTCATCTAGTCAAGAAATCACCAGCATTTTTGGGAACCGAAAATACATTGAGGGCATTCACAAGAGCCGGCCACCTGACCCTACCCTCAGCCAGATCAATACGGTCCAGTGCCTCCTTCTCAGCTTCTTGAATATCCACGATAAGCAGCACAATTATTGACTCGACTGTTCGAGATTCAATAACCGTGCTACTGAGACTTAACTTAACAACCTAGATCCTCAGTTGATGAGGTTTTAGGGCCACGTCTCAACGTATTTACGAAACAAGTTTTACATGTGCGTGAAACGTAAAGAACTTGCACCCGTTTCTCTTTTATTTTACTGCTTGTATCAATGTACGTGTGTCACTGTCGTAACTAGTATTTGTTTCACTACGTTGAAATTAATTTTGGTTTTTTATTGGTCTTTATATAAAAATTAACAAACTCGCATTATTTCAAGAAAAAACAAACTAGAAATTTTAATTTAAAGAAAAGTGCAAATGATAGTTGCGTTTAAGATGACCTGAGTTAGCCAATCAGGTAAGGCCTGAATCCTGATATCAGAGAAATTTTTGAGCAAACCGAAGCTGATAATTCAGTTTAAAATATTTTCAGTCATATTTGCAGGTAATTGTATGTATTGTTAGCAGTGGCGTCTGCTCAATGTAAAACAGGGATGTGCTGCTGTTGACATTGGGTTCATTTCCGTTAGTGATTTTTTAAATTTTTTTCGACAAACGTCACTTTACCAGTGTCAACACACTTGGTATTCGTTACTTCTTAACAGAATGAGAGATTACAGAACTCAATAACGCAGATTAATAGTAAATATCTGTATTTAATTGAAGTTTTTTATTTACTTGAAGTTTGGAGTAAAAATTTCATGAACTAAAGAAGTAATTTTTATTTGAAATATATAACAGTGTCTTAAATCAGATGATTTACAAGAACTGGGCCATCAGTTTTTGACATATTGAGAAATTCCATGAAATTTCCTTTTTTAAAGATGTGGACGACTCAACATGGTCCTGGAATGGAAATTATTGATTAGTGAAATAATACACAGCATCAATAAATCCACTTAATATTCATCGCTTCGTTTAACCTCATAATTAAGCCTGGTGACCTCGTTTTTGCGTTGAGCGTCGAAGAGCAGGTCAACCATTTGTTATTTTACAAATATTGTCAACTGTAAATAGCAGTGCACATTAGGTTGTGATTTTGAATGTTTCTGCTGCACACTTGACAAATGATTTAAATCCGAGAAGCCGTATTTGTTACATACTTCATGTCTGTTTAAAAAGGGCCCACAATAAATTTTGAGTTTTGTTTCAAATCCTACTAACCCGTCAAACGTTTCGTACTGTTAGATACATAAGTGTATTGTGTTTTGCTCTGTTTAATTTTACGATTAATTATTAATTTTAGTAGTGGTGGAGTTGGCCGACCTTTATTCACTCTTCTTAATTTAATGTGTAGTGGGCGCACAGAAAGTTTATTATATAATACTTATTTATTGACTATATTTTCAGCCATTGTTTAATCTGTGTTAAATTACTGTAGAATGAAGAAGGGAGACAGCATACTAACTAAATACGAGCCTGATGTTACATACTGTAAGAAATACTGAAAGGATAACAACACGGTTGAGTTTTCTTGGCACGACACTCTCTACCCTCCCAGAACAAACACGAAAACCAGCCAGACAGTGCCTAGCACATGCAGCACACCCTCCCCACCTACGACTGCGGTTTCCCCTCACCCAGCACGACGTCACCTCGTGCAGTCAAACGTAGAGGCGTGCTGAGAAAGACCAACAGAGCTATTTTCTAGAGTGCAGGTGCACCGAATATGGGCTCAAGCGTAAGCATAAGCATAAGCATAAGCACGGGCATAACAGCCCGTCAGCAAAATGAAATTAGAGTTTATAAACACGTGTTAGAAATAAATTTGTACAGGATGTGTGCCGCACACCTGTCCCACCTGGACAAGCCGTCACTGATTGTTAGGTTTTTGCTCCGCCTTAGGAACGAAGATCACGTAGCTGACTACTAACACTTGCTACTTTCGCACGTTGCTGTATATTGGAGTATTTTTAATGACTATTGCTTGACACATTGTGACAGACTTTAAGACTTCTAAAAGAAATTGGTAAGAAGAAGGGACATAAATATATGTCGGAAACAGACTAACACAAAGGTAGTTTTGCTATAACATGGTCGGTGCCTTCTTATGAGACCTCGCATTATAGAAAATCACCTAATAGGAACAATAGGACGCGTGGAAGATACTAGGGTTAGGGGCAGACAACGAAAATATTACTGAATAAACTTAGAATACATAGTTAGTCTCACACAAAGGAAGTTGAAATATGTATTATATTCGAATTAAATAATGAAATAACACAGTGTAATTAACACATCGCTTTCAAAGAGATTCGTAGTCATAATAATAATAAGAAGAAGAAGAAAAAGAAGATTCAGGTGCAACTTCATTTGCAGGTTTAGGACGAAGAACAGTTTATGTAGAAGCGGATGATTATGATTCACTGTCTTCGGAGAGTTTTGGGTTTTTGATTTAAAAATACAACTACGGTTTTCTGCCTTGAACTTTACTTAGGCGCTTTCGCAAGATTGCGAAAAGCGACTACTAGCTTCATTATATCTTTCTATCCGTCCGTCTGAAGGTTCGCATGGTACAACTCGGCTCCATGGATTTTAATAAAGTTCTATATTTAAGTATTTTTCGAAAATATGTCGAAAAAATTCAAGTTTAATTAAAATGTGACAATAATAACACGCGATTCACTGGCAGACCGATGTGCAGTTACATGAGTATTTCGTTGAATTCTTCTTATAATGAGAAATGTTTCAGACAAAAGCTGTAAAGAAAATCAAAATACATATTTTATGTTCAAAATTTTTTTCTGACAATCGTGCTGTTTTGGAGGTAATGTGGAACAATGTGGCACACATACACCACAAATGGAAATATAACACGGCGTATGCCTTTGCATGGTGAGTAACTAAGGCTACACACACATACACTCAGAATAAATAATGCATATTGTTTTTCAACAATATTTACGCGAACGGTCCTGAATATTTCATTGTAAGTATTTTGCCTGTTTTTTTCTTATTAATGAAGAAGCTGTTCACAGGGAGCCAAATGAGGTCTAATTCCACAAATTGCTATTCTGCTTGGCTTATAATTTTCCACTCATAATTAAGCATAACAGCACAAAAGTTTTAAAAGGAAACAATTCGTGGCTGAATGTAGAATGTTCCAGGGGACGCCGCAGTACAATGTGAATATATTGCATCATTCTAAGATTCCTTCCAGCGTCGCCTCCTTGGCGCGATGACTTCATACATATTACTTAAATCGAGTGACAAAGATAAGACATATGATACTTTCACATTTTGCAAAGAGCTTTCGACTCGTAATCACATTTTAGCTAGTTCGTGTTACCGAAATGTGCGTAATAGAACTCTCTTTAATAGATATATTTATCAAATACACTGTAATGTACAGCACAGTAAGAAATTTTGAAGGTTACAAGTTGCGACCTACATCCCAAAACCAGACCTACACAGTCATTACAACTTATGATTATTGTTGGTTTTTTGTAAGTTCTAATTAGTGTTTAGCCCGGTGATGGCATGGATGTAGGCAGAAAATTCAAAACTGTTTAATCTGTTGTGCATGATGGTGTACTGAATAAATATATCTATTTTGGAGCGCAATGGGGAGTGTCACTTAAAGAACTGATGGTGTTTTGTACGAGCGCCATTTTACACATTTCTTACCACTCTGGTGAAACATTACGCACTCTAAGGCTTTGACAGTGAAAACTGTAAACCTGTAAGTTTTCCTACTTAAAGACGATTGATTATTGATCGAAATATATAGTAAAGCAACACCTAAACAGGCCTGGACAGGCATTGAGCTTTACAGGAGTTGCGGCTTCCAGTCTTCAAGAAAATCAGCACACGAAGTAGGTAAGGTTATCAGCCCCACACACCGGCCGTCTTTACTCCCCAGGAAGTATTCCTGGCGCTCATTCTGTTAGAGGCTGATTCAAACTCAGAGCCACTGTGCGGCCGGAAATATTATGTCAATGAAATATTCCATTTACACCATCGGGAATCGAACCCGCGACCTTCCGACTTGTGACACATTGCGATCGAAATATATGGTGGAGTTCTTAAATGATTTTCCGTTTACTGCCTCTACCGTAACAGTGTCTATGTGTGAGAATTAAGATGCGCCGTTGTAGAATGGAACAATTTAAGGTTTGGATCCACTGTTCCTCTTAGTTTAGCATACAGTTTCTGAATATACATTCGTTTCATAGGCACTTTTTATGTTTCAGAAGTGTTAATTAAAGTTATTAAGTATTATTTTATATCAAAACGGACTTATAACTATCCAATAGTTTTCAATGGCGAACTGTCGGTGGAAATACCCGCTGAATTCTGTGCCTCTGCGCGGATATAGTTACTAAGTGTGTCATCACATTCGATGTCAACACCCTAGATGTAGTGTGAAGTCTGGGCAATGAGTTTGAGAAATATTTACCACGCGTTACTTAATATTAGAGGAGAATTACATGTTTAGTAATAACATTGAGAAAACCTAAAATCTCATATTTTGTATGTCAGTTCGTTGCTACAGCTGCTGGGTGTCACGTCATGCTTCTAATTTCCTGACACTCATTTCTGGATATTTAAATTTACTGCTCATATGTTCATCCGTTCTTTCTAGATGATGGCTGCTGCGGCTTAGCTTTAGTTACAGTGTACAGCTTCATATTTTCTGAATAGCTGGTATTGGTGACTGCCAGTCTAGCTAGAGCTAATCAGCGCACTTTATATTTTCTAATTTCTTCATGTATATTGCCTTACGGCTATGGTTACTGCGCGTAGTGTTGTGCTTTCAAGTACATAGACGAGGGTCCCTCGAGTTCTGGTAAGTTACAAATATAAGTTCAGGTGTTTACAGCTTATGACAACATTCAAGCAGATATTTTCTCAAATCGGTCGTATACAAAATATAAAACAGAGTAAAAGAGACTCATTAAGCCATCACCAGACATTTATCGAGCGTATCTGAAATCGTAAATACTACCATAGGTGTTATATATCTACTTTTACAATATATTATGTATTAAAATATCCAAAATAAAATTGTAAATTAATTTTATACACAAGAATCCTAAGTAATGAACAGTGTGGATGTATAAATTAACAACAAAAATTTTAGCTGTTGTTTTGACATGTATCTTAGCAGTTCGTGATTGAATCATAAGGAAATATATATATATTTATATATATATATAGAAAGAAATTTACGTCACACGGGTGTAGATAAAACAAACGTCTGCTACTCCTGTGTCTATGGTGAATGTTATAGATATATGAAAGTTAGACTTGTAAAGTTTACTTCCAAATATCCAAGCATATACAAAAAATTGCAAAAGAAACCTAGAAGGAGATATGTAAACCTTTATCATGCTTTGTATAGTAGTGTACTTGCTATGCAGTCCATCTGAAGTCGAATGAGAATATTAAGAATGATACATTTAAATACGGGACACACTGTAGAGGCTTGCATGTTTTGAATTTGGAAAACACATTTCAAGTATAGGGTGACACAAAAAACGGGAACTTTTGAAAAACCTTCCAAACTATCATTGTTTTTGTAAAACATTTTTATGGCGAAAGCACGCTCTTGACCGTTCCACTGATCCATGGTTACTAAAATGATGGCGAGGTTGTCTGTAGCTCAAGGTCCCTGTTCCGCAGTGCTACCAACTCTACATGGCTGCCACTACGCATTTCAAAAGTTTCCGTTTTTTTGTGTCACCCTGTACATTCCATTGCTTTGAGTTGTAAATATGCTTATGCTAAAGAAAGTGATTGAAATAGTTGATCAAAATGAATTTATTTCCTTTCTCTCTTTTCGATTATATAGAACTTATTCTTTCACCTTGAATTTAGAAAGAAACGAGTTGTTGATAAGAAGGGAGCTTAAAAACTTACGTGGAATGTACAACTGCACATATATTCACACACACATACAACTATTGTACAGTTTGAGTCATTAAATTTTCATACATTTTGATGAGGTTAAGAGAATTGTTTTAATCAAATTTTAAATACGTATTTACAAGGCACAGTTAAAATGTATCATTTAATGAAGAGTTAATATTAATGTATTGCAACAATGTTCTTTCAAACAATATATTTTAAAAATACGCCGTAATTAATTTAATTTTGCAAAAAAAAATGGCACTTTTTAGTTGCAGATCTTATTTCTGGTAACTTGTGATTTTGGAATTATGTGTTTTCTAAAACTGACAGGTGAAGGATAAAACTACGGTGACACCATGCAATTACATTGGACTGAATTATAAACTACACAGGCAGTTACCTATAATCACTAATATGTTGAACTACACTGACCGTTTGTAACATTACACTAGCTCATTGTCGTTGGTAGTCTTGTTTTTCATATACAGAAGAAACATGAAGAACGAGATCGAAAGGTTCATCCTCAGCAGACAAAAGGAACATAAACGACAGTTAAAACCGGAAGTCCGTCATCACTAAAATAAAGTTTCTTTGTCGCAAGCATTCGTCACCGGGCAAATAAAGATAGACATATCATGTTTATCTTAAAAATAATGCAAAGCATGCATTATAGCACATTTTTCGGTATTAATTCATTATTTTGTTCACAGTTACATATAAAAAGTCTGCTATTGAAATACGTACGTAGGTGCTGTCAAATGGTACGTCATCGACCCTTGCGATTAAGAATATTTTATAATCATTTATACTTTCCAAAAAATGTACATAAATGATATAACATTACAAACTGTTCAAAAATATGAACTGTTTTTTATGTTGTAACAATAAATCTAATGTATTCGTGACTACTTCATTTTCACCAATTTTCTTTCATCTAAACATGTCGAACCCTATTCACTAAAGCGTTCTTTATAGCGATTTTCTACGTGTACTCTTACATTCATCATGTTCTTGT
>Ga0123357_10005522_pt1 | contig 15162 bp, 8 predicted proteins | sample TergutEmb28metaG_FD_89873 | JGI IMG/M metagenome (GOLD analysis project Ga0123357, IMG submission 89873) | Embiratermes neotenicus P4 segment gut microbial communities from Petit-Saut dam, French Guiana - Emb289 P4 | ecosystem: Host-associated > Arthropoda: Insects > Digestive system > Gut ... | reverse complement strand
GACCAATGTGGTAATTCAACAGAATAGTTGCAAGCTCCTGATGATGGATATATTAATGTCCGAAACATGTTGAGCACATAAGAAGTGAAATAAAATAGCAAGTGACAACAAGTTGGTCTTTTATTCTTCAAATATTACATCTACATATTCACAATATCCTGCCATCATTTTCTTGATCGTGAGATTTGTTCAGAATTTCCGAATGAAATTTTGAAATTATACATGTTTTTCTTCGTCCAAAAATTCTGGCTTACATCTTCGCCTGTTGATTACTCCTCTTCGTCGTTGTATTATCAAAGAGCCTTTTCTTCCCAAGTCTGCTTTAAGAGACGCCTCCAGTCCATTTCCTGTAGTGCGGTACTACAGCAAGAATATTACGTATTGTCTCCGTCAAACAACTAAGTCTATTATGTTTCGGTTGAGCTGTTGTCACAAGTCCGTCACTCTGAAGTAACATGTAACACTAAAATGGCATTACTCTTCCTACATTCCTGCAAATTATTTTATTTTAAATATATAGATTTAGCAGTGAAATTTTATGATAAATATATGTATGTATTTGTAAAAATTATTACTTTAATATTTAATTTTTGTGATATGACTTCATGTCAACTGTTGTATTTCTTTCATCTTTAGCTTTTTAACTTCCGCTAGCACCAATTTTACAACCCCAAGCTTCTTTCAGTTTGTTGACGTTTCGGTATCAATTTGAACTCACAAATTTTAAAATTGTGTACTACGTTTGAAGTGCATTTGCATGAAGATAGTGTTAAAAACGTGCAAGTGCATGATTTATGGAGATGCCATTTGTGCTGACACTGTCACTCAAGGTACACTTTATGCTCGTAGCTTGCTGTGTTTATTCTCAGCATATACTTTATACTACTTTTCTCATGTATCTCAGTTGACCGACGACTTTCGATGCCTCGTTGCTGTGCCATCTTGAGTGACACGAGGCAGCTTAAGAAGCCTTAAAGTTGGAACTCAAACAATAACGACGAAGAACTGTGGCCACACAGAAAACAATGGAAATGTAATGCAGATTGAGTGAAATAAGTCAATGTCAAGTCAAGGCAGGCTAAAGTCTATGAGAAGAAAACACGCTGTGGGTACAGGCGCTCATTTACACAACTAAACAAGTTTACTTGTGAAACTAATAATTATTTCCTGCCCGGGATATTAAGGTGTGCACTGAATGGAGGTACAGCTTTAGTCATTCTTAATCTTGTTATTAGATGTTAGTGAGGGGTCAGCTCCACGTTCCGGTCGCTTTACCTTTGGAGAAATAGCCCCTGGTACTATTGAATAAAGTACCAAATGGACACTGGGGCCATTCTGGACCTCTTCGAGAAGAACAAATCTTTTAGAGATAGTCCTTAAGAACACCGAGCGTCTCGCGTTGTGGATCTATTCAAGAACGATGCAGCAGTCCTGACCTGCCATCTCCCTCTCCCACCAACGACGCAGCATTCTGTTCTGTTCCTCCCTCCTACATTCTCTGTCCAAACGTTACATTTTAACCAGAGTGTACACAGATAAGCATATCGGTGCTGGGGGATTAGACGCGGCGAGATGACACGAACTGGTAGGGCTGGCGGCCTGTTTGTGATAAGGATACGGTTATGCATGGGTCTCCAATCCGTGGCTGCCGGGTGGCATGCGGCCTGGGGTCCCTTTACTAAACTGTGTAACGTTAAGCTCAAAATCGAAAACGCTCATTGAGCGGAAAGAACGCGTTGTGGCATTTGAGAAACCGCTACAACGCTACATGTGTCTCCAATCCGTGGCTGCCGGGTGGCATGCGGCCTGTAATGTTAAGCTCAAAATCGAAAACGCTCATTGAGCGGAAAGAATGACCAGAACGCGTTGTGGTATTTGAGAAACCGCCACAACGCGAAATTTCGTGTTGTGGCTGTTTTTAAACAACCGCAACGCGTTGTGGCATGTGAAGATATGCCATGTTGCGAAAGTCGTGTCGTGGCTGTTAAAGGAAATGACCACACCGATTTCGGACTTCATGAAAATACCACAAGTTGTCGTGGTCGTTAACCTTTCACAGCCACGACGCGATGTGAGACATTTTGCAACCTGCCGAACGGTCAGTTAGCGTCAGTCTAGTCAGTTAGCGATGATCGAACTGCAAGTTGGTGTTTTTAGAGCCATGTCTGTTGATAGTGTGAAGAAGATTTTTAATGACAAATTGAAGGAGCTGAATGACGCAAGCAGTTATAGGAGCTTGTTTCTTGGTAACGAGCGTTACAATAACATTTTACGGGAAGTTCAGATATTGCGAAAGAATAACCAGCCACTGACTTCGAAACATTACCGGCGTCTTAAAAGATACGATGTCATGAAGATCGGTGATACGCAGGAACTTACTGAAAGTAGCTCAGGCGAAAATGGTTCAAACATTCGCTATTACTGCAAGAAGGAGGAGCTGTTTGGTGTCTTGGAAACAGCACATGTCAACATAGGACACAAAAGGACAAGAGGAAAAGGGCACTATTTTGTTTGTGATTCAAAAAATCATTCTCTGTACTTTCCTTTCTAAATTTTGACTTCTTTCTTTCAGTCATGGAAGCTGAACTAAAAAAGAAATATTGCAACGTTACTCGACAATTGATAGACCTTTACTTGGCACTTTGTGAGCAGTGCCAAATGAAGAAAAAGACACCGAAACGGGGATTAGTTGTACGTCCAATCCTTTCACATTACATGAATTCTCGGTGCAAGATAGACTTGATATACAGTCTGAACCAGATGGATATTACCGGTGTATTATGAACTATCAAGACCATTTGACCAAGTTCACAATTCTTCGTCCCCTGAAGAGCAAAACTGCCGAGGAAGTGACCTATTAGGTAATGGACATCTTTTGTATGTTCGGTGCCACATTCGTACAGCAGAGCGACAATGGCCGCGAATTTGCGAACAAAATAATACAAAACTTGGCTGAAATGTGGCCAGCAATGAAGGTCGTGCATGGAAAGCCGAGAATTTCTCAAAGTCAAGGATCGGTTGAAAGATCCAACCCAGATGTTCGAGACATGTTGGTTGCTTGGATGTCCGACAACAACACGAAAACCTGGTCTGAAGGACTACGGTTTATCCAAAGCTAGAAACAGCGAGTTCTGCATTCAGGCATCAAGACAAGCTCTTATGAGGCTGTGTTTGGAATGGCGTTGAGGATCGGACTTGGGGATTCTCCGCTCACTCAAGACATGTACTCTTCAGTGGAAACTGAAGAACTCGAACAGCTCTGTAACGCAGGAATGAATAATGGTCGAGACAAGGAAGATACCAACCTACCGGCTAGAAAAGCTGAAGATGCAAATCAAACCAATGACACTTCAAAAGAAACAGTAGATAAGAAAGACAGCAAAAATTTTGCTGTGCGATTTGTGAGGAGTCATCAGGCGCTCACAAGTGTTCAGTGTGTGACCAGTTTGTTCATGCTATTTGTGGAAGTTACAGTGAAGACAGTGAGAGTTTCGGACTGAAAGTCACTTGCAACCTCTGTGTAAGGAAGAATCGAATCAACATTGAGCGAAAAAGTGCAAAATCTGGTCAGGAACAACAAGCTCAAAAAATGATTTCTCTCTCGCCACATATTCCTACATCCATGTGCAGAGCAAAGCGCTCTCTGTACGCGGAGAAAAGCGAGCGGGGATGAACAATTTGTCAATATCTTCAGCCTCGCTTTATTTCTGAGAAAATAAAAGTAACCGGCAGATTTTGTAAAATGCGCATTTTATGTTGCATGTGTGTGTAAAAAATGGACTGATTAACAGTACAGTTTTCTTGAGAGACAACCCTATTTCTGTAAACCAACATGGTCAAAACACACAGGGTCAATGAGTCATCAGATGTTTACGACATATTATGTGCCTACGATCTGAGCCCACAGCACGTACTTCAAAAATAAGTTTTGGAAAAAAGTTAACTCCGAAGCCTACACGATATAGAAGAGATAATATTAAGGCTTTAAGAAACAACAACTCATGCATATGATGAATGAGCCAAACAATAAGAAGAGATGTAGGATTAAAACTACCCTTGGAAAGGAAAATCGCCACTGTTGCTAATAAGCTGTGTGAACGTGTGTTAATTTCAGATGTTTAGAAGAAGTAGCCTAATTTTGTGATTTGTATTAATGTTGTCCTGAATAAACTATTTTATTTATCTCAGTAATTAACCAACTTGATGCATAAAATTTTTGTTTTACAATAAGTTTATTTCACGTCTCTACATGTTTTGATCACATGTGCTCGAAACATGTAGAGACGTGAAATAGACTTATTGTGAAACAAAAATTTTGTGCATCAATTTGTTTAATTACTGAGATAAATATACGGAGATGCACGGTCAGCAAAACGTCAAAAAAACTATTTTATATTTACGCTGATAATTACAAGATTTACCTGTAGATTAAAGTCTGAATGAATAAATATAATCTCCGCCTCTTAGACTTTCCCATCATTCTTCGAATTTAAAAGGGAAGAATGATGCTGATAATAATAATGTTAATAAGGGCAATAATTATGTTAATTACATGTAGGACTACAGTTGCATGAAAAAGGAACTTATACAGGAGCATTATACTGCTGTCAGCAATAACTATAGAATCTTTTCTAGTTGTTGTATGACTTACGGCCATAAGAACTGCCCAGCCGCTTCCTGCAGGAATAGAAACAATTCACCACGGGAGCTAATGACTAGAAGTGTGTTGTTCATATCAGCCCCATATCCTATTGACAGTAAAATTCACCTCGCATGTGCAGTGAATAACTATCTCGTGCAGCTACCTAAAGCAAAGGCACATTTGTGTTGCTGCCCAGGGAGAAAAGAGGATGTGGACCCTTTTGTTCCATGGATGCAATTGACCCTGTACGCCACACCACGAAACGTACGGTGAAGTGGAGATGAGAACAGCTTGAAATTTCTTCAAAAAATACAGGAAATTTCACCGATCTCTTTGTACTTGTAAGATAGATTGCTTTCTGTTTCAGAAAAATAGGGTGTTTTTTTAAAGTTTCCAAATATGAGAAGATCTATGGATAATTTGAACATTGAGAAACCAACTAGATCCGAATGTTAATCAGGAATATAAATTTAGATAAGCTCTCTTTTGTAGATACAAAATATTTTACCTTCGAGTAATATTGATCTGTTGATTATAGAAGGGAGTAAGTGGAAAAATATTCATAATTTATTTACTGTATTTAATGTATCATCACGACAGAACCCGCAGTATTTACAAATATATGTGATGCCCTCCAAGTAATCTAATTCGTTACTGGGCCTCAGAACTGCCTTACCACAAAGTTATAATTACATTGTATTGGAATTTTCTCCTTTGGACCACTTTAGTGGCTGAGAATTCACAGATCTCTCTTTGCCGTTTGCAACAGTAAACAACCTGTATTTATTCCCACTACTCGGCACTGTAATTGATTTTTTTAGCTTAAATTTAAAAAAAAAAGGTATTTAAAATAAACTTTCGCTGTTTGCAAGTGAGTATCATTCGCTACCACACTTCACATTATTCGAAGAAGTATTAGTGGGGAGAGGTTTTATGTCAAGTATTGGTTCAGTATTAGAAAATATTACTAGTCATCATCCACTTGATAGGTAGGCTACATCAGAGTCAAGAAAATTTTAGAAAAATTAACAGCGGCATTTTTTGTAAGAAAATTTAATTTAATTAAGAACAGATGTTTGTGTTGATACGCGCTGGGTTCTCAACATCTGTCCACTGCGAAAAAAAAAAAAGTTTAATAAGTATTGCGTGACTCCCTGGTAGAGGGCGGGACATTCTTATTTGGGCCGAGAATGTTTTGGGTGTTGTGCTTGCATGTGCACGTTCACAGCATCATAATTTTTGTAGTTAGATGGGCCACAAAATCCAGCCCTCCCGCCTGGCAAGAAACGGTTAGCCTTTACGCTGTGGGGACGGTGGAAAGACTATTTGCTGTTGGTTCTTTTAGAAGAACAAGGAAGCTTTACCGCCAATACCTTGTCCAAGTTAGCCGGTTGTTTGAGGCATATCTTTGGTGCAGTAAACCAAAGCACATGCCTCATCTCAGTCGGTTAATGGCCGGGTTCTCTCGTCGGACGTCTGGGATCCTATCTAAAGCAGTGAATTCGAAATTTGAGAAGGAAAAATCTTTCCTTTTAATAAGTCAGCTCTTTCGTAATTCCATAAAGCAGAGTCGTTTTTGATAAGGTAATAATTCACGTAGTCACAAAATGATACGCATTCTATGGAAACCGTATTTCACCACCATGTTCACAACACCATGTCATTTCTTGAGCCAATTTCATCCAGTCCAACCTATTCCATCTTATTTCTTTCAGATGAATTTTAGCATTATACTCCCACATAGCATCAGATGGCATCTTCCAGTCTTCCCCACAAAATACCTGTACTTATTTTTCTTCTTCCTCCTTCGTGCCACAAGATTTCCCCATTTCAACCTTCTAGATTTTACTTCTCAAATGTTGATGGAGAGTAAAAATTTTTAAACATTAAAAGTGTGAAATCTTATGAACACCCGAACCCAGTTTGTGCGACCTGCGGACGTGATTAAATATGAGGATTTTGGTCTTAGGGTGAACATATTTAGTCAGTACAGTGAGTAGACTGCTAACTGCATGCCGGGGATAATGGTTTGATTTCCGGCACAGGTAAGAAATTCTTTCCCTCCTACTGGACGTCCAGATTGATAACTTCTCCTACTCAGGCTCCTTTTTAAAGGACACAAAACGCTTCTTTTCTGGGAGTAAAGCGACTGGCAGGTGAAATGTGGCTGCACGTGAACTCCATGAAATACCTTCATAACATGCTCTGGAAGAATTTAGTATTTCGTTCCTTTCGTGTGATCATTGTTGTGAACACAGTGACTAAGGCGCTAGAGTTGTGCTAGTAAAAAGCCTGTTTCGAATACGAATTTTGATTCAGATTCCGTAGTTCTATTTAAAGAAATAATCGCTGTTTATTTTGAGATTTAACAGTCACATAAATGTCTCTTGTGGAGAAAAGTGCCAAGTTATTACATGTTTGACACGCAATATGCATTTGATGTTTGTTGTACTGTGCATCATTGTGATAACTGAAGAATAAAGACCAACTAGATGCCATTTATTATTTTATTGCACTTATTATAGACTCAACATGTTTCGGGCACTACTATGCCCATCATCAGGAGCTCGCGACTATAATGTTTACCTCATTGGTCGTGTCGTTCTTGGTTTGCTGTAGGTTGGAGGTTAAGTGCGGTTAGGCTGGAGTAGTGTCCGGGCTGCAAGCCCTGAAGCCCGGACACTCCTACATGTTTCGGCATTATTAACATTTTAATGTTGAAATCTAAATGTTGAAAATCTTTCAATTATAGGACTATTTTAATATTTTAAGGATTTTAAACACTGAGATTTCAACAACTATAGTGAGAACTTGCGTCATGGTATCGTTATATTTACTGTTATGCGTTCCTCTTCGTTTTTAAATTTGTACCCCAACTTCAGTTCCTCAGCTCACTGTGACACGGATGCATCAAGGAATTTCGCATGCCTGCTTTAAACCTATTAATTTTACAGTGGCAAAGCTACGCAGTTGCACCACTCTTTTCGCATATTTTGTTTACATCATAATTCCGATGGGTCGTTGTGGTGAATGATAAAATATTAACGAAATTTAATATAGACTTACACTCAACAAGCCTGTCAAAAAGTGGGCATTTCGATTGTGCATCTTTTATGTGAAGAATTATCCTGCGCTTTCTCGGGTGTCATATAAATGTTTCTGCTACAAGTCCATTGATATTGTACTACAGGTTTCATTTGTTAATCTATAACTGCATGAAGTCTTAGATAATTTTAAACGTGCTTATCTTAAATTTTCAGAACACGTGTCTGGAATGTCATTTCTACTACAGGTGTTTAGGCGCGCGCTGTTGCATGTTTTGGCAGCAGTTCTGCTTACATTTCAGTCGCTATATCAATGGTGAATGAGGCGGAAGAACGAAGAGAATTTGACCTGGAATTGACGGACGCATTAGATGTTTCTCCGGAACTTCAGACGTCACAAAAACAAGTAGCATTGTCAACATAGAAGCCTTGATAGCGTAATAAGTACAGCGACTGCGCTTATTTACCCCATGGTGCAGAGTTCTTCTTGAGAAGCTAAGTGGTTTGCAGCTAGTCAAGAAATTTCCCGCATTTCACGGAACCCGAACGTTCATTACCGCACTCACAAGCGTCCGCCACCTGTCTGTATCCTGAGCTAACCCAATCCATTCCATATACCCACTCCCACCTCCTGGAGATCCATCCTAATATTATCCACCCATCTACGCTTATGTCTCCCCAGTGGTCTCATTCCCTCCGTTTTCCCAACCAAGACCCTATACACCCCCCTCTCCTCATCCATACGCGCCACATGCCCAGCCCAGCTCATTCTTCTCGATTTTATCACCTGTACAATATTGGGTGAGGAGTACAAATCATTTAGCTCCTCGTGACTACGCTATTTGCTCTAAAGTACATTCCTATCTCAACATTCGTACCGTCTCTCGAACCCAACCAGCCTCTTATTCGACGGGTGCAAAGGGTTTTTCCTCTGGGTAAAGCGGCCGGGACGTGAGACTGGAAACTTGTCTTATTTTAATGCTCCCGTATGCCATCATGGCATTCACTACTGTACCAAGCGTACTTCTATCTATTGATAGCCCTGAACGTGTGACGTTTCCTTGCTGTCGTCAATTGACTGATACTCTGTACTGTTTCAGGCAAGACAAGGACAAAGGACAAGTACCGTGTGGTTTACAGCGACCATCAGCGTTTGGAACTGGAAAAGGAGTTCCATTACAGTCGGTACATCACAATCAGAAGGAAGGCAGAGCTGGCAACAAATTTGGGACTCTCTGAGAGGCAGGTGAGTCGGTTAACAGTCGCTAAACTGGTCAAAAACAGCCCTGCCATTTATGGAACCCAAGATTTTAAGCGCCGTATTCAGAGCAAATCGACTGGCCACACCCGCAGGCATTTGAATTAAGCGTTTAAAAACAACGATAATTGTGTGCCATCGTTTTAAATCAACGAAATGTTCAATCAGTAGAAAATCCACTGTTACAGCTAGTTTGGCCCCACCGCACCACCGGAATGGATTACAGGGCTTCCTCCATTTTCTGAAATTAAAGAGAAAGCTTTTAAGTCTTTTCCGAAAATGATTACTCTGTATTATATAGTATTTGTGTAGCTCATTTGCCAAAAGCCTACATCAGGGAAGTATTCACTGCTATCTTGCTCTTTGAAGCGCTTTTGTTGGTGTGTGTGTGTGTATGTGTGTAAGAGACAGAGAAGATAATGGAGTGGATTGTTCGTCGTGGCGGCCAAATAAATGTACGTAGTCGACGATAACGGGTAATATTATTGTTTGTGTGACATGCGAGAGAGTGAGAAAGAATACTGCAGCGGAAGATAAGGCGAGGGTAGCAGCATAGTGTCCACTATACCTGCTCGAAAGACAAAGTCCACAAAGATTTCATTATCAAACGTGTTGTATTGAAGAAGCAGGTCGCCTGTCTTGATGCAACAGGTGCTCAATTATAATCTTCCCAACGCTTGGAAGAAATGTACTGATTTCATCATCAGGACTAAGTGAATTGACTCATCGTGAGTAAAAAGGCGTTACGGTTTTCGAAATTCACCGCTCCTACAGCGCAACAGAACAGATGACCTGCTTTCTCAGCAGTGAGACCTTTGGCAGAGGCCAGTTGAAATGTGATGGCACATCGCAGAAACCAGATTTCGTCTTTCCGCGAAACGGACGAGTCCATTTAAATCGACGTGGGCGTCAGTTCAGTCGACTACTGGCAGTCGAGGTGTGCGCATCAGTGGTAGTAATGCTGGATATACCATGTTCCGAGGTAGTGTGAAGGGTACCGGCTACCCACTTCATTCGCGAGTTTCCCCCACACTTCCCCACCCGTGCGTCACAGTGTGTCATCACATTTCAACTGGAGTCTACCTCCAATTCTTTTTATTATTTTATTTTCCTCATCCATTGTGTTCGGTTGCGGCATGATTGACTGATTGATTTCCTACAATAGGAGGAAACGCTACAAGCTTGTATATCAATCAGCGTGAATACATAACAATATTACTTGTAAGGATGTCAATGGAAACTGGAATATTGATCAGTACTGAATAAAAGTGAGAGTTCTCAGAATGTGACTGTTTTGAAACCACGATGTTATGGAACAATTTGCATCAATCAATGAAAATGTGGAATTTCATTTCATATGACTAAAATATATCACGTAAGACTTTTAGAATTGATTTTTCTCTTTTGCAGATAGTAATTGTGTGTGACAATATTTACATTTTTATCTGTTTTGGCTGTTGTTGTTGTTGTTGTTGTTTTTGTTATTGCCTTGGGAAGTGCTGGGGGATTGCACTGACTTGTCGGAAGGTTAGCGAGGAAGTGGGGCGGATAAGTGAAGGCACTTTCTACCCTTCTACTACAACTGATTTCCCTTATATGGGCTGTAAAGACATAGAAGGAGAGCAGAAGTATAGACTCGTTCATTATTTTCCTAAGCATTAGATAGAGGTCCGTATTCAAGAGCTTGCTCCGGACTCTTTATGCTCTTGGAAGGAGACCCAGTAATCACCGAAGCGAATGAGGTTTTAAATAATGAGGTCAAAATGGATGTCGTGCCATGAAGGGTTAAGATTTGTTTCCTTTCTCTTCTCTTCTACTGAGGTTTTCAACAGGTTTCCCAACCGAAATGTTGTAAGTATTAGCATCTCTGTCATATTTTATGTATGCTCACACACCTAATGCTTGACTTGATGGATCTAATATTCTTGGCGAAAGACTGATAATGTAAGGTAGATTCCACGAAAGTCTTTCTCAGAGAGCTAACATGCCTTGTATGGGGCACGAATGTTCATTCCCGAATATCAAAAAGACAACTACTGTGCCCTATCTACCGTTTTACACTCGCACAACCTATATTCGTATGTTCCATTATCCTTTCATTTACGCTTATATCTCCTGCGCGGACTTTAGACGTTTCCTATCCGGATACTCTGGCTTTGCGACCTGGCGGTAAAGTATAAAACAAACTCGTCATTACTGGTGACAGTCTGAGAGTTTATAGATTTACAACGCGGCCTTTTCCGAAGTTTTGTTTGGATACTGATAACTTAGGCAAGCCGTATGCTTTCTCTCACACACTTTGTTCCTTATTTAGGCTGGAGGCCATTCAAAATTAAATAGGAAATACCATAAAAATTTTAAAATATTGTGTTAGCCTAATACATTGAATAGTGGCAAGCACCTGGGCGTCAGATTTTAGGCTTTGACTCCGTCTTGCAGTGGTACCTATGCATCTGTCCGGTGTTATCGCTTAACATATTTGTATCAGCGACTGAATGTTATTTTCTTCATAGATTCTCTTTAGGACTCTGGAAAATACAAAAGATAGCACACAAAGGAATGCGTTTACATTCAGCGTAGGATTTGGTATTATAATTTTGAATCTGACCAAAATAAACATTTCGTATACTTCCGTACCGCGCTGCATACTCGAATGTACTTTTAGTTCTAACAGCCATTTCGATATTTGATTTTATTATGAAAAAGTGGTCGTGGAGGAAGACAAGGCAAGGAAGGGATAACTACAATGATCGACTCATTAGAAGGAATACGAGCTTCACACCGTGGTAGAGTATCTCCTGGCTAGCTTTACGGAGAAAACATAAAATGAAGTCTGTATCACTATGTAAAGCAGATTTTACAAATACGGTTTGTTTTTCAAATTATGTTATTAAAATTTATGCTTTCACTGGGAATATATTCTGGCGATTTCCTATATCGGAGCCTACAGACACTCTTTATTTCCTATATCCGAGCCTACAGACACTCCTTATTTCCTATATCGGAGCCTACAGACACTCAATATTTCCTATATCGGAGTCTACGGACACTCATTATTTCTTATATCGGAACCTACAGACACTCATTATTTCCTATAACGGAGCCTACAGACATTATTTCCCATGACGGAGCCTACAGACACTCATTATTTCCCATATCGGAGCCTACAGGCACTCATTTCCTATATCGGAGTCTACAGACACTCATTATTTCCTATATCGGAGCCTACAGACACTAGTTATTTCCTATATCGGAGCCTACAGTCACTCATTATTTCCTATATCGGAGCCTACAGACACTCAATATTTCCTATATCGGAGTCTACGGACACTCATTATTTTCTATATCGGAGCCTACAGGTACTCGTTATTTGCTTCTGATGAAATAATCCTGTGTATAACATTAAAAATGACGCCATTCTTTTTTCTAATAGTCTCCTTTATTTTTTCCCCTCGTTGTGAGATAGCCTGGCTAATCGCCATTCTTTACTGAATAAATTCCAGCGTCAGTTGATTTATGCAAACTTTTTTTAAGAAGTCTCGGCGCCCACATTATTGGATTCAACAGAGCGTTTCGCTTTGGCGCAGGCAATTTCGACTGGACTGAAATCGGAATTTTATACGGAAGTCTAAACCTCAAGTAAGCGCACAAAATCAGAATGTTGTAAATCCTGTATTTCTCTTCTTTCGGTATCTTCAAGTCAATCAACTCTGAGTTGAGGGTCATCATGTTTGTACCAGAGATAACCCTCAGCCGTCAAAGCAACGAAATCAACTCTGCCTTCACTTGTTTTTTTTTCTTCCGACCTGCACACAGTGGCATGATCCATTATTAAACAGCTCGCTAACAATTCTGATATGACTGGGAAAAGTTCCTTTATTCACTCATATCTCAAAATTGGAGCTTTTCACCTGGAATGGTAGTCGCCAGTCTGATCCACTGTAAATAAGCCGAGCAGCTGCGCCTATACTCTCTCCTCTTTTCCCGCTTCAGATGAAAATTCTTTCAATTTAAAAAAAGTAATTATAATTCCATCAAACATAAGCTGTCGTTCTGTCTAATCGTTATGCTTGCTCTAAATTTTTCATCGTCTAAACCCGCTTTTGTGCAGTTTTCATACGAAACTCCCTCAAATCATTTGTTCCCTTATTATTGGAAGAAATTTTCGAAAAGTTAGAAGAGTTTTCCTTTCAGTATGGAAATCCACGACTTTTCTTTTGACCACCCAGAAATCAAAATCGTCAAGGGTTTCATTTCAGGATGTCTGTTTTTTTTTCCCTTCTTCAGGCTTGCAGAGAGCGCGTTCTGTCTTCTCTCTCTCTTTTATTATTTTGGCTATTTACATTTTCTAAAAGCGTTTATAAATTTTTTTCTCTCCTTCCGTCCGCTTCAAGCAACTTAGCCCCCAAGGACCAAATTTGTGTCAAACTGCGTGTGGAATACTTTTAAAAAAGCAAATGGTTATAATTAAAATTTGCTACAAACCGGACGTAAAAACCCACACTTTATATCTCGCTTATTTTTTCTGGAATGAGATACGTCCTATGACACGTGTAGAAGAAATTAAATTACACTTTTCATATCAAACGTAATTTTTGCGAAAATTTTGCTTAGGAGATAGTTAAGAAAAATATGACAGACCCGGGACGTCAATTGTGAGGCAGCAGAATATGACATAAACGATATGCGATTCATGTGCTGGGACACTGAGACAACAAAGCAGTTTTGAACCATAGACTTTATTTGCTTATATGGAGGAAAATGATATTTGTTGTGTACACAGATATTGGAGAGTTTATAAATTTTGTAAGACTTGTGAGTAATTAAAAAAATATATATCTTCGGGCTGAAGGTTTGAGGTTAAGAATGACAAACAATTGTAATCAACAAAATCGATTCTGAGGTGTGCCATCACCGCTGTGTGTTTAAACTATAAATTTAGTTAATTCAGTCACAAACACAACTATAAATATCTAAATCACAGTTTCCTCCTAACCCTACACCTACCCAACCGGAAAAATCCACACCCAGCTACATACAAATTCACTGACGCAATAGACATCCTACCAAACTTAGCTTAACAAAAGCACGTAAAATGATGATGAGATCTGAACATCACCACGCGGTTTATGCATATTATATAAAACTCTCTTAGCAAGAAAGTTGCCGAAACCTGAAGGTGGCCGCTATAGGCCGAAACATGTAGTTTTTCCATTGCTAATAAACACCATCCTTTACCCATATATTGATAGTCGTGTTTTTGAGCGAATTTACCTCACCTTATAACAAAATCGATACTGACATACAGTTGTTCAAAGTAATGTAACCCGCTTTAATAACAGTAATGACATTTTATTTGTTGTATATTACTAATGGGGATCGTGATGGCTCAGTGGTTAAGGTGCTGTGCTACAAATCTGAAGGTCACTGGTTCGATCCCACCTGGTGTCAGTGGATTTTTCATTGACATAAAATCCTTCCGATCGCACTGTGGTCCTGGGCTTAACTCAACCTCTAACAGAAATGAGTACCAGGAGTATTTCCTGTGGGTAAAGGGGGCCGGTGCGTAAGGCTGGAAACCTACCACCATCCTTTGCCGTTGATCTGGGAACCTTAACTTCCTGGAGCCCTCTGGGCCACTCTAGGCCTGTAACGGGACTGCTTTGCCTTTGCCTTTACCTTTATATATTACTGATATAGTTGTAGTTTGAACAACAAAAAGCATAAACCCGTAGATTAAATAGTAACCGTAACCGTAAATGGTAACCGTTATAGCAAGTTATTATGAGCTGAATATATTGCTGTTTGAACAGCGCGGGCATAAGAGAATTTCTTTTTCGTCACAACTGTGCAGACAGAACGTGGAGCCTTCCTAAACTTCCGTACACTGCGCATCGGGACTCTTTCTCTGGTTACAAAGGGCGGTGAATGACGTTGAACACCATCGACCATCTAGCCTCGTGGTTAAGAATGAATAAAGCTGTACATCTGTGTCTTCATTGCATTTTTGCGCGTGACCTTTAGCTTGGCTTAAGTCGTATGAGTCTCTGGGAAGAGCCCAGGAAGCAAATAGTTGACTTTCCAATGCTACTTTGCATGTACGTGGGTGGATCCAAAATTTTCCGGACTGGTGCCGCCATCTGCACAGCAGTTGTGTTAGCGCCAAGCACCGGTAGATGGTAGGACAACCATGTTTAGCGAGTCTGCTTGCCAAGTTT
>Ga0123357_10005520_pt1 | contig 15165 bp, 14 predicted proteins | sample TergutEmb28metaG_FD_89873 | JGI IMG/M metagenome (GOLD analysis project Ga0123357, IMG submission 89873) | Embiratermes neotenicus P4 segment gut microbial communities from Petit-Saut dam, French Guiana - Emb289 P4 | ecosystem: Host-associated > Arthropoda: Insects > Digestive system > Gut ... | reverse complement strand
TTATTTTTCATTTCTACAATCAGACCGTTCGAAATAGGGCCCGACGAACATTTTTCGATCGAGAAAATCGCTTCTTTTGGAAACCAGAGTTCTCCCGTCAGGAAATTCAACCGATGAGCCCGAAAGAGTAAGCCGTTCGCGCAAACATCCAAATGTCCCCCGACAGCTTCAGGGGTACGTGACACTGGAATACCGAACTCTGTTATCAAGACATCTCGCCCGGAAAACATGTTGGCACGGACGGTTAACAGGATTTGGCCCTTTTGATTATCTTCCACAATACCGCATCTCCTTGTTACACATTAATAACGAACCAGCGCGAATCGAGTGCAACTCCTCCGTATGGGTCGAGTATCTATATCATTCGGGTGAAGCAGAGGGTAATTCTACGACCTGAGCAGCGGCGCGCGCCAGGGATCGAGGGACTCCCAGTACGACGCGCTATGGGAACAACCCCTGGAAATCGCTGTCGAGCGCCAACTACACATCACGCTTTGCTTCCGCAGCCCGACCGTTGAAGCCATCGCCAATCTTGACGACGACGGCAGCGTCGCCGACGGCGAGCTGGAAGAACATTGGGGCAGCGAGCACAAGATCCGCCCCGTCTACCGCGACAGTACCCTTCGGGATGCGCTGGAGTTCTACGCCGAAGGCGTCCTAATTGACGCCTGAAACGGCAAGGGCTACTGGAAGCAATCCCGGTGGCCCTCATTCTGCCGAGCGAGACAGCTACCCTACCGTCACCCAGAACCCGAAGCGCCCCTTCCCAAACGAGAGCAGGCGAGAGTTCGGATTATCCGCGCTTAGTGGAGCTAACGGGACTCGAACCCGTGACCTGTTCGTTGCGAACGAACCGCGCTACCACCTGCGCTATAGCCCCTTGCGGCGGGGTCCAGATTAGCACTTCGGCGGGGTTCACGCCTAGGCGACAGCGGACGGTCGGACGTAGGCGGCTAGCCGACGTTGCGACGGCGTTGCTCCTCGGCCTCTTGCGCGTCCAACTGTTCGAGGATGTCGGCCAGCACGGGAACGCTGGTGCGGGGCGGGGCGAGGTCGATCGTCCGCACGGTGCGCGGCGCCAAGGGGGTGGAGACGTACGTCGGGCGGGTGATGGGGATCGGATCCCACAGGGAACTGGGCACGCCGATGGGGCCGGACAGTTCCACGCCGTGTTCGGCGGCGTCTTGCTCGCCCACCTGGATGACGACGGTCGGCTCGTCGCCGCTGGCCTGGATGCGCTGGGCACGGGCTGCCAGATCGCGGCGCATCGCCCGGACGCTGAACCGCGCCACGACGAGGAACGCCACGATTAGCACGGCGGGAATGGCCGCGTCCCACCAATGGCCGAAGCCCAACACCACCGACACCACGGCGGCCACCTGGACGACCGCCAGCACGATCAACACACGGGCGCGTCGCCGCGCCGCCCGCACCTCGAGCTGGTGGAGTTCGCCCAACCGCGCCTCGCGCGTGGCCGGCGTCGACACGTCGGCGTCCGAACTGGACAGGTCGGCCCCGTTGCGGACAATCGTCACGTCGGCGGACGACAACACCGTCTCGGCGTCCACGTCGTCGTCGGGGAGATTGCGGCGGCGGAGGAAATAGGGGACGAGGTAAACCAGCCATGCGGCAGCGATCGCGCCAAAGATTATCCCCGTCATGGGCACGAGGCTACGAGAAATGACGCCCGCTTGGGCCGACCTCGCCCGGAGTGTCGGCAGATCGGCCCCTATTCTCATACCGGGCGACTACTCCCTCGGGCATATCCTCGGCCAAAAGGACGAACATTTCGTGGTCGCGCCAGGCACCGCGGATATACATATAACGCGGGCGCAGGCCCTCGTCCCGAAACCCCAATTTGGTGACGACAGCGCGGCTTTTCTGGTTTTCGGGAAGGATTGCCGCCTCCAGCCGGTGCAACCCGAGCGTGTCGAAACAATGGTCGGCGGCCATCGCCACCGCGAGCGGGATAATGCCCCGGCCTGCCCACTGCGGGTCGATCCAGTAGCCGAATTGCCCCCAGCACGCCGAACCGTAGGCGATGCCGCTGACCGTCACCTGGCCGGCGAACACCGGTTTGGCCGACGGCTCGGGCCGGTATTCGACGGCCCAGGGCAGCATCATCCCCCGCCGCGCGCGGGCAGCGAACGTCCGCACGGTTTGGGCGAACGACATCGGCTGCTCGGCGCTGTCGGGCGGACGGGTGGAATCCCAGGGGCTGAACCAGGCGAAACCCCGCCTGCGGATTTCGCTCCAGACGTCCTCGTCGCGGACCCGCATCGGGCGCAACGTGACCGGGCCGTGCCGCAGCGTCACCGGCCATGCGGCTGTGCGCGGCATGGGCTATTCGCCCAACGGCCAGCAGGACACCTCGTCGCCGACGGAGACAGCAACGCCGGGCCGGATCTGCGCGATGACATTCGCGCGGGCGAGTTCGACGCCACCGGCTTGCGCATCCATGTCCAGCGGCGTCACGCGGCGCGACGTTTTCGTCCCGAGCACGAACTGCGTGCGCACATGGTCCACCGGCAGCGGCTTGTTCACGCGCAGCGGCACGACGGCGCGTTCCAACGGATCGGTTCCGGCGAGCGCATGCACCAACGACCGTCCAAACACCTCATAGACGACGTAGGCGTCCACCGCGTTGGGGGGCAGGACCAAGAGCGGCACATGGTCAGGCCCCACCAGGCCGAAGACCACCTCGTCGCCCGGCGTCATCGCCACGCGGGCCGTCTCGAACGTGCCCAGGGTCTCCAGGGCGCGGGTGAGCTCGTCCGTCAACGGCGCGGCGAGCAGGAACAGATCGGCGCGCACCAACTGGTCGGACAACGCCCGGCTGAGCGCCGACGGCTCCTGCGGGAGGACGCCGATGGCGAACGTTTGCGCGCCCTCCTGTTCGGCGGCGGCGGCGATCATGGGGGTGACCGCGTCATACGTCTGGGTCAGCTTTGCCAGCGGGCGTCCGGCGTCGATGAGATTGGCGCCGACCGTCCCGACGATCACGCGCGGCCGGGGCCTAGCCAACACCTTGTCCAGGCCGAGCTCGGCCAGCATGGCGATCATCCGGGCGTCGAGGACGGTGCCCGACGACAGCAACGGGTCGCCCTCGGCCACCCGGCTGCCCGCGACCCACAGGCCCTGGTGGAATGCCGCCTCGGACTCGAATTGGACGCCGTCGGAGACGATTTCGCCGTCGATGACGGGGACCACCGCGTCGGCCCCCTCGGGGACGGGAGCCCCGGCGAGCACGCGCATCGTCGTGCCCAGCGACAGGGGCGCGCCGGGGGTGCCGTCCGCGCCGACCTCCCCGACCAACGGCAGCACCACGGGGTGGCCGGGCCGGGCGCCGACCAGGTTCGACGCGCGCACCGCCCATCCGTAGACGGTCGCCGCCGTGAAGACGGGCAGGTCGATGTCGGCAGTGATCGACTCGCACAGCGTCAGGCCGCACGCCTCCAGCAGCCCGATGCCAAACGGGCGCAGGCTGGTCACCTGCGAGAGCAGGTGGTCGCGGTAGTCGTCGACGTCGCGTGGCGCGTCTACAGGCGGGCCAGGCTGGTTCACCGGCGTTGGGTCAGGCGCGGGCGTGGCCGCGTCGTCGGTCTTGGCACGTCCGAACAAAGGCATACCTCTACGATAAAGCAATGACCGACGACGAACCCGGACGCCGCACCGGCAATTCGGCCCCCGACGCCCGCACGCTGGCCGCGAAGGCGTCGGCCAGGCGTGAAGCGATGGCCCGCCGGGCATCGATGACGGCCTGGGACGAAGCCGACCGAGCCCGGACGGCGCTGCTGCTGGGTGAACTGGCCGGGTACGCGGTCGTGGCGTGTTATGCGTCGGTGGGCGGCGAGCCGGACACCTGGGAGGCGATCGACGCCCTGCACGCGGCTGGCGTGCGCGTCCTGCTCCCGGTGTTGCGCCGCGAGCCGGACTGGGCCTGGTATGCCGGACGGGAGGCGTTGCGCGCGTCGTGGCATTCGATCCCCGAGCCGACGACGCCGCGCCTGGGCGCGGGCATCCTGGCGTCGGCGCAGGCCGTGGTCCTACCGGGGCTGGCCGGGTGCGAATCCGGAGACCGGCTGGGGACCGGCGGCGGCTGGTGCGACCGGGCGCTCGCCTGGGCGTCGCCGTCCGCGCGAACGATCCTTTTGCTCAACGAGGACGACGTGCTCCCCCGCGTCCCAACCGACCCGTGGGACCGCCCGGTGACGGCGATCGTCACGCAGCGGCGGCGCATCGAGTGTTCGGCGCCGTGAACGCGGCGACGGGAGCGCGGCGACGGGAGCTGCGGCGCCACCCCCTCATAATTACTGGTGCATAACGTGGCAGATTTTCCAATCGCCTCCCCATAATCCAGGGCGTGAAAGTCTTTGAGCCTATGCGCCGGGCGTTCCGGCGCCATCGACGGCTGCTGGCCGGGCTGGCGGCTGCGGTCGCCGTGCTGGCCGCGCTGACGGTCATTCGCGGCAACACCGACGAGGTTCCTGTGCTTGTCGCGGCCAGGGAGTTTCCGGCGGGCACCGTCCTGGCCGACACCGACGTGAGCGTGGCCCGTTGGCCGGCCGATCTGGTCCCCCAGGGCGCGTTGGGCGCGGCGGAGGACGCCGTGGGGAAGACGGTCGCGTCGGCCATCCCGGCGAAAGGTCCGGTGACGCGCAGCAGTTTCCCCGACAGCGGGGCGCTGGTCCGCGAGGGCATGGTGGCGATGCCGGTGAAGTTCGGCAGCGGCGCGCCCATCGATCTGCTGCACGTCGGCGACCGGATCGACCTGATCGGGTCCGCCAGCGACGGTACCCAGCAAGTCCTCGTCAGCGGCGCGCAGGTGGTGGCGATGCCGTCGTCCGGCTCCGGCGGGGGGATGTTCGCCGGGGAGAGTCCCGGCGTGGTGCTGGTCGAAGTGACGTCATCCCAAGCGGCGACGCTGGCGGGTGCCGCCGGGTTGGGAGGGCTGAGCTTTGCCCTGTTGTGACCGTGAGATCACGCGACAGGAGAACCCGCCACGACGGGCGTCGAGCCCGTGCTGGCTTTCGGGCTGTCCGCCTTGTGGCCGGTCGCCTTGTGGGCCGTTTCTTTGTGGGCGGGGGTCGTGTGATCCGCAGACGTGTGATCTGCGGGCTTGTGGTCGTCGTGATGATCGGCCGTATGTTCCTCGGCGTGCGAGGGACCCGCCGCCGCAGCCTGCGAACGTCCCTTCGAGCGGCTGTCGGTGACGTAGAACCCCGAGCCCTTAAACATCACGCCGACCGGGCTGAACACTTTCCGCAGCGGCCCGTGGCAGGTGGGGCAGATGGTCAGCGGGTCGTCGGTGAACTTTTGCACCGCTTCCAGTTCGGCCGAACAGTTCGTGCACCGGTACTGGTACGTGGGCATACATCACTTCCTGTGTGGATCGACGGCGGGTTCACTACCGATAGTACCGCCACCGGTGAGGACGATGGGGGCGGCACCATTTCCCCGCACGCACGCGATGGTCGTCATCCACATGCGATGGCCGTCATCCACGCGGCAGTGTCGGCCACGATGGGTGGCGGGCGGGCACTGCGGCGCAGGCGGGTGTGGGAGTGTGGGGTCGTCCCCCACAGGTGACACGCGGCTACGCAACGTGGCGCGCGGCTACGCAACGTGGTGCGGGGGCACCTCGGCCATCAGCCGGCGCTCGTCGGCGTCCAGGGCCGTGCGACGAGTTGGCGGCTCGACCTCCAACGTCCACACGCCCAGCGTTTGGCGCGCCTGGCCCAACGCCGCCAGGAACCTCGCCGCGCCCAGACCGGCCACCACGTCGGCATTGACGGCGTGCGGCCAGGGTTGCTCGTCAGTGAGCGTCTGGCGGGCGTGGTCGTGGATGCGTTGCGGCGTCCAGCCCGCGTCGGCCAGCAGCGCGCACACGTCCACGTCGTCGCCGGACCAACTGAACGTCTGGGCCGTCAACGCATACGCCACCCACCCGGCGAGTTGTGTGTTCACACGTCACCGCCCAGGACCACGTCGCCGGCCAAGTCGCAGGGCACGTCGAACGAGTGGTCGCCGTCCACCCTCAGCGATGTGACCCGGCGCAGCGACGGGACCACACGCACCCGTCGCTCGAAGTCGTCGATGAGGCGGTAGTACCTCGGGTCGAGGCTGATTTCGGGCAGGTGCTCCACCTGGGCGCGCAGGCGTCCGTCGTCGCCGAGTGCGAACACGTCGGATCGCAGGAGCATCAATTCGTTGGTGGTTTTCACGGGCAGGAAACGGTCGCGTTCGACGGCGATCGCGCGCGCGCCTTCGAACACTTCGACAGCCGAACCCATCGCGCTTTCCAACTGGATGACGGCGGGCGAGGTGGCGTCGGTCGGGTCCACCGTTTTTTCGTTGCGGATCAACGGCAACCCGAGCACGCCGTGACGTTCGTCCAGGAGCGCGCCGACCTGCTCCAGGTCGAACCACAGGTTGTTGGCGTGGAAGAACGGGTGCCGGAACTCGTCGGTGAAATAGGCCATTTCCTCGGGGGCTGTCTGGGCGGTGTCGCGCAGGATGAGCCGCCCGTCGGCCTTCCGGAGTGCCAGGTGCCCACCCTTGCGGTCGTTGGCCGTCCGCACGCACACTTCGGCGGCGTACGGCGCGCCCGTCGACGCGAACCACCCGGCCAGCACGGGGTCAGGGGCGGCGCCGAGGTTGTCGCCGTTGGCGACGCTGGCATACCGGAACCCAGCGTCGAGCAGCGCGTGCAGCAGGCCCGTCCCCCACAACGCCGGATACAGGTCGCCGTGGCCGGGCGGGCACCATTCCAGGCTCGGATCGGCCGGCCAAGACACAGGCGTCAGGTCGTCGGCGCGCAGTTTGGGCTCGACGTTTTGCAGGAAGTCCAGCGGCAGGCCGTCGGTGGGCAGGTCCGGGTAGCGCGCCAGGTAGGACAGGGTGTCGTCGCGGGTGCGGAAACTGTCCATGAACAGCAGGGGCAGTCTGGCGCCGTACGCCTGCCGGGCGTGGCGGACCTGCGCGACGATGAGGTCGAGGAACGTCAGCCCGTCGCGAACGCTCAGCAGGGTTTTGGCGCGGTCCAAGCCCATTGAGGTGCCGAGTCCGCCGTTGAGTTTGATGATGACCGTGCGCGCCAGGGCCGCCTGCGCGTCGGCGTCGTTGACGTGAACGTCCGACAGGCGCGGCGGGTCGAGCAACGGGTCGATGTCCGCCTCGCGGATAATGCCGGTGACGCCGGCGTCCAGCATCCGGTAGGCGTGCTCGAAGACATTCATAGCGGCCTGGTTCACCCCAGCCGCCGTCATCTTGCCCAGACTGTCGGCCAATCCGCGTTCGCTCATGAAGTCATGGTACGAGGCCGGGCGACGACGCGCGAGGGCGGCGCCGCTCGACGGGCATTGATGCCGTCTGCACCCCCAGGAGACAATCATCGAACGGGCGCCGCTCTCATTCTTCATGATACCCAGCATGAAAACAGCGCAATCCCGACGGGCCACAAAAAATCACTGACGAGCCGCGACATCACTGCCAGCGGCCCGCGACCATCACCCGCGTGACGTTGAGTCCGCCGTCCAGGTCCACCACGTCGGCGCGGCAACCGGGCGCCAGCGCCCCGACACCCGACAGCCCCAAGTAGCGCGCGGGCTGGACCGTCGCGGCACGCAAGGCGTCGGCCACCGGCACCCCGGCCCCGACCGCCGTCCTCACGGCCCGGTCCAGCGTCAGCGTGGAACCCGCAATACTGCCACCCTCGGCCAGCCGGGCAACGCCGCCGCGCACTTCGACGGCCAACTCGCCCAGCATGTAGTCGCCATCCTGGGCGCCGGCGGCGGCCATCGCGTCGGTGACGAAGACGGCCCGGCCCGGCGCCGTCGCCATGACGTGGGCGATCAGGCGCGGGTCGACGTGGACGCCGTCGCACACCAATTCCAGCCACACGCGCGAGTCGCGCCACAACGCGAGCACAGGCCCCGGCGTGCGATGGGTCATTTCCGGCATCCCGTTGAACAGGTGGGTGGCGCCCGTCGCGCCCGCGTCGATGGCGGCCTCGACGGTCTCGAAACCAGCCGCTGTGTGCCCGACAGCCGCCACGCACCCGCGCGCCACCGACGCCGCGATGGCCGCCAACGCCCCGTCGCGTTCCGGCGCGAGGGTGATCATGCGGACGCCGCCCCGCCCGGCGTCGAGCAGCCGCGTCACGTCGGCGGGCGACGGGTCGCACAGCAGATGTTCCGGATGGGCGCCCTTGTGCTCCGCAGACAGCCACGGCCCCTCCAGGTGGATGCCCGCCAGCTTGCCGTCCTCGACGAACCCGGCCAGCAGCGCCACCTGCTGGGCCAGCGTGTCGATCGTCCCGGTCACCAGGGAGGCGACCATCGTCGTCGTCCCCTTCGCGCGGTGGGTGGCCAGCACCGTCTCGACGTCGGCTGGGTCATCGGTGCCGAAGGCCGCGCCCCCGCCGCCGTGGGAATGAACGTCGACGTATCCCGGCGCCAACGTGGACGCGACCTCGTCCGGCGCGCGCGGTGGCGCCCCTTGCCCGGCGGCCACGATCACGCCGCCCTCGATCTCGACCCACCCGGGGACCAAGCCCTCGACGCCAGGCAGCAACGCCCGGTCGCCCGCGATCAGGTTGCCCATGTCACACGTCCAACCGCTGCCAGTCCGGCAGGTGGGCATAGGTCGTCTTGTAATAGTCGGTCATCGCCAGGCATGCGGCGGCGTCCTCGTCCAACACGACCGTGGCGTGCTGGTGGAGTTGCAGCACGGAGCCGGGCCACACCGCGGTGATCGGGCCCTCCACGATGGCCGCGATGGCCTTGGCTTTGGCGGCGCCCGAGGCCATGAGGACGACGTTGTGGGCATCCATGATGGTGCCCAGGCCCTGCGTCAGGCAGTGGTGCGGAACCTCGTCCAGGGAGGCGAAGAACCGTTGGTTGTCACGACGGGTGCGGTCGGCCAACGTCTTGACGCGCGTGCGGGAACTCAGCGACGACGTGGGCTCGTTGAAGCCGACGTGGCCGTTCGACCCGACGCCCAGTATCTGCACGTCGACGCCCCCGGCAGCCCTGATCAAGTCTTCGTAAGCGGGGCCGGCGGCCTGGAGGTCGTCGGCGAATCCGTTGGGGCAGTGGACGCGCGACGGGTCGAGCCCCAGCGGCTCGGTGACCGTACGCCGGATCACTTCCCGGTAGCTTTCCGGGTGGCCGAGCGGAAGGCCGATGTATTCGTCCAACGCGAACGCCGACGCTTCAGACAGGTCCAACTCGCCGCTGCGCGCCATGTCCGCGAGCGCCGCGTACGCCGCCAGCGGGGACGACCCGGTGGCCACGCCGAGCACGACACCAGGCCCGATGGCCGACGCGATGCGCGCCACTTTGGCCGCGCCGATCTGGCCGACCCGTTCGGCGTTAGGGCAGATGATGACTTCCATGATCCCGTCCTTTGCTCCACTCGAGATTTCGATGCCGATAGCCGATGCCGACTACCGCGTATTCGAACGCACCTGGGGACGCGGCACCTTCGTCTTGGCCCCGCCCGACGCTCCCCCGGCGCCTGCGCGCGCCTCGCGCAACTGGCGCTGCTGTTCTTCTTGCTGGGCCTTCATATCGTCCATGTTGAACGTGCCGCGCAGCACGACGAACACGATCAGCGCCAGCGCCAGCGACGCCCACAACGGCGCGCCCAGGATCAGCGGCGCCGTGATGAGCGCCGCCATGTCGATGCCCCGGAACAGGTTGAACAACAACGTCGGCGGCATGGCGCCCGTCGCCGTCGACATCATGGGCACGTTGAAGTCGACCTTCTTGGCCGTCACCCACCGCACAGCGCCCAACAGGCCGGCCAGGACGGTGACCAACGCGGCGCCTTCGGCGTCATAGAGCGACCGGTCGGCCCCGGATTGGTCGATGCCGATGAACGCGGGCATCGACGCGACCCCCCAGACGACCGCCAGCACCGCCGGGATCGCCATCAACGACGTGCGAAGCTGCCCCGTCGTGAACGGGAAGGCGCGCGCGAGGCCGCCCGTGCGGCTCAGCACCCTCATGCTGCCCAGGAACGGGACGAGCGCGGCCATGAGCGCCACCCCGCTGATGAACGGGTTGAGCACGCTCATGCGCAACGCGTCCGCCGCGTAACAGACGAACAGCGCCAACGCCAGGCCGATCAACGGCTTCGGGTCGCGTTTGAGGCGTTCGAGGTCGCGCCAGATCAACGCGTTCATACCCAGGCCACGTCCCTTCGTCGGGCGGACGTGGCCCTTGGCCACCGCCCGGCGTTCCACGAGGATGTCGCGGATCAGCCCGAAGTCGAGGGCGAACATCGCCCCCTGCATCCCAGCCACCAACGAGCCGCCCGACAGCAGCCGGGCGCGCCGGATGTTCTCCATGCGCCGCAACGCGACGATCAGCCACACGACGAACCCCACCACGGCCAGCGCCGCCAACCCCGCGACCGCCGCCGACGCCACCGACATGGACAACACAGCCGCCGGAAGCCAGCCCGCCGCGATGGCCACGACGCCAATCAGCACCACCACGGCCACGGCCGTGAAGAACGCCTGCAACACGCGCACCCAACGGGTCCGCTCGCGCTCCTGCTCGATGGCAGCCAGCGACATCAACGCCGCCGACCCCGCCGCAGCCGCCACGGCCCACAGCACGATCTCCACCACCGTCATGCCCGACAACGCGGCCACCAAAGCCACGAGCAGCATGGCGACGACAGCCGCCACAACCACCGGCAACGCGAGCCGCCGCCGCAGCAACCGCCGACGGCTGATCGGCGCGTCCATGAGCCAGAACCCCTCGGCAGCCGACGCCAACACCGGCCCGAACAGCCCGGCGATCATGAGGGTCAGCGCGTAACACGCCACCACGGTGGCCGTCGGCAGGAACAGCCGCCCCATCGCGCACGATTCGGCGACGCACCCCACCATGCCGGCCTGCGCCTTGATGATGACGTTGACGAGCATCGCCCCGAGCATGACGACGGCGAACAGCACCACATAGCCGTCCGACAATGCCTGCCAGATGCTCCGCGTGGCGCGCCCGTGGCGCCAGAGCTTCATCAGGTCGTTCAACTCGCGCTCGTCCATCGGCTGGGTGTCGGCATCGGGAAGGAAGAAGAAATCCCACTGCTTTTCTTCGGGAACGTCCTCTTGTTCGGGCACGTCGTCGACGGGGGTCTCAGGCCCCGACCGGATCAATTTCCGCGATTTCTTACTCATCGTCATCGACCCGTTCGTGCGTGCCCTGCAACCGGACCACCGACGTGGCCACCTTGTCCACCAGCATCGGCTCGTGGCTGGCCATGACGATGGCCAGGCCGCGCGCCCGTTCGGCGACCAGCCGGGCCGTCAGCCATTCGACGCCCTCCACGTCGAGGCGCTGCTCCGGCTCGTCGAGCACCAGCAGTTTGCGCGGGCGGACGAACGCCGTCGCCAACGCCAGCCGCCGCCGCTGCCCGGACGACAGCGTCCCCGGCAACTGGCCCGACTGCGGCACCAACTGGACCTCGCGCAGCACCTCGTCCACGGCGTCGTCGGAATCGGGGATGCCGTGGGCGCGGGCGAGCAGGTCCAGGTGTTCGACCACGGACAGGTCGGGGAAGAAATCTAGGTCGTCGATGACGGTGGCCACGTCGCGCCGGATCGCCGGGTCGGTCTCGCGCATGGGCAGCCCGCCCAACGTCACGGTGCCCGAGTCGGGTTTGTCAGCGCCGACGATGCAGCGCAGGATGGTCGATTTGCCAGCGCCGTTGCGCCCGGTCAACGCCACCGCCTCGCCCTCGCGGACCTCCAGGCTGAAGTCGTCCACGATCACCACCGGGCCGAACGATTTCGACAGATGGGACACGCTCAAGACGACTGCTCTTTTTGCCATGACAACGATTGTCCTCCATCCCACCGACAAAAACCCATTCAGCGCGTTGGCTGGGGGCGACCGCCTACGCTATTCACATGGAAACCAGCCTCACGCCGTTCATTCCGCTCGCCGACCGGATCTGGACGGCCATCGCCGAACCGGAGACCGTGACGGTCGGCCTCATCGCGGGCGAGACGGGCGCGTTGGTCGTGGACACCGGGTCCACCCCCGCGCAGGGAGCGGCCATCCGCGAGGCCGCAGAACGCACGGCTGGCGTGCCCGTGGTGGCCGTCGCCGTCACCCACTGGCACTTCGACCACTTTTTCGGCCTGGCGGGGTTCGGCGGGCTGCCGGGTTACGCGCACAAGTCCGTCGCCGCATGGCTGGAACGTCCCGAATGCGCCGACGCCGCCGCCTCGCTGGGCCTGGACGTTGGCGGCCTGGCCCGTCCCACCCATACGTTCGCGCTGGCCCGCACCGTCGACCTGGGAGGACGCCGCGCGGAACTGGTCCACTTCGGGCCCGCGCACACCGACGGCGACATCGTCGTCATCGTTCCCGACGCCCACGTCATCTTCGCCGGCGACATGCTGGAGCGGCCCCACCCGTCGTTCGAACCGGAATCGTCGCTGGGCGGTTGGCCGGAAGCTCTCGACGGCGTGCTGGGGGCCACCAACGAGGAGACGATCCTCGTCCCCGGACACGGCGCGCCGATGGACCGCATGGTCGCGTTCGAGCAACGCGGCCGGATCGCGGCGTTGGAGTCGCAAGCCGAATACCTGGCGTTTCGGGGGATCGACGCCGCCCACGCGCTGGCCGAGGGAGAATGGCCGTTCCCCGCCGAGGCCATCGAGCCGCTGCTGGGCCGTCTGTACGACGGGCTGACCGTTCGCTCCGCGCCTACTGCGTCACGAAATCGATGAGGCGCTCCACCTCGCGCGGCAACGCCGGGTCGAGGTCGCGCCAGGTGTGAACCCTGCCCAGCAGCCATGCCCACGTCGCCGCGATATCCGCGTGGCTGCGAACCGGACGCCCCAGCGCCAGGCAGATGCCCGTCTTCCAATCCTGATTCTTCGGGATGCCCGGCCACGCGTCCAGCCCGGCCACCTGCGGACGGATGGCCTGCCAGATGTCGATGAACCGGTGGCTGGTCACCAGCACGTCGTCGCTGGAAATCCCCGCGACGATCCGCGACTCCTTCGCCCCGGTCACCAGATGGTCCACCAACACCCCCAAACGCCGCCCAGGCCCCGGCGCGAAGGCGTCCACGATGGCCACCAGGTCGTCGATCCCGCCCAGATATTCGACGACGACGCCCTCGTGGCGCAGGTCGTCGCCCCAGATTTTCTCGACTAATTCAGCGTCGTGCCGTCCCTCCACATAAATCCGCGACGCCCGCGCCACCTTGGCCGGCTCGGATTCTCCCACGCGCGACCCCGACGCCGTGTGCGTCGGACGGGCTGCAGACTGACGCGCCGGGTGGACGAGCGACACCGGTTTCCCGTCGATCCAAAACCCCGGCCCCATCGGGAAACTGCGCCTGGCACCGTGACGGTCCTCCAGGACCACCAGCCCGTTCTCCCACCTCACGACAGCCCCGACGAACCCCGACGTCGGCTCCTCCACCACCATCCCGACGGCCACAGCCGTCTCGACACTGGGCTTGCGGTGGGAGTGTTGCCAGCCGGGAGCCAGCACGTCATGCTCGTAACGGTTCACCCTGCCAGCGTAGGCACAATCCGAACCGCCGCGCCCCTGGACGCGGGAAGCCTCAGCGGGTTTCGTATGCGCGCAGCCAGCGTTTGACGACTTCCATTGCCGCGAAGATGACCGCGCCAAACGCCAGGGGCACCGCCCACCCGGCCCAGTCGACGGCGTCCGAGCCGAACCACAGGTGGACCACCGGCACGTAGGCGAAAACCAGTTGCAAGACGACCAGGGCACCCACCGCGATCCACACGACCCTGTTGCCCGACAGCGCCTCACGCCGCAGGCTCGACTCGCGCAGGAACCGCGCGTTGAACAGGTAGGCCGCCTGCCCCAGCGCCAACGTGTTGACCGCCCACGTCTGCGCCACCGCCGCCGTCGCGCCCCAGGCCAGCGCCCACTCGAACGCCCCCAGCGTCGCCGCCGCGATCAGCACCGAGGCGATCGCCAGGCGCGGCAAGTACGCGCGCGCTATCAGGGGCGCGCCGGGCGGGCGCGGCGGGCGTCGCATGATGTCCGGCTCGGCGGGTTCGTAGGCCAGCGCCAACGACAGCGTGAGCGCCGTCACCATGTTCACCCACAGGATCTGAACGGGCTCCAGCGGCAGCGTCAGCCCGAACAGGACAGCCACGAGCACGACCAACGCCTGCGCGCCGTTGGTGGGCAGCAGGAAGAGCACCGACTTGCGCAGGTTGTCGTGGATGCGCCGGCCTTCCTCGATGGCGTGTTCGACGGTGGCGAAGTTGTCGTCGGCCAGGACGATCTCGGCGGCCTCCTGGGCAGCCTGCGTCCCCTTGACGCCCATGGCGACGCCGACATCGGCCCGCTTCAGCGCGGGGGCGTCGTTGACGCCGTCGCCGGTCATGGCCACCACCTCGCCGTTGGCCTGCAACGCGCGCACGAGGCGCAGCTTGTGTTCCGGCGACGTGCGGGCGAACACCTGCGTCCGACCGACCAGCTCGCGCAGCGCGGTGTCGGAGGCGGCTTCCACCTGCGCCCCCGTGACGGACGAGACAGCGTCGGCGCGCGGCGTCAGCAGCCCCAGTTGGTCCGCGATGGCGACCGCCGTCCCGGCATGGTCGCCGGTGATCATCGTCACCTCGATGCCGGCGGTGTGGCAGGCGTCGATCGCGGCGACGGCGTCGGGGCGCGGCGGGTCGATGATGCCCGCCAGGCCGACCAGCCGCAGGTCGTGCAGGTCAGCGTGGCCCACGCGCGTCTGGCCGAGATCTGCCGTGCGCTCGGCTGCCGCCAGCACGCGCAAACCCCGCGCCGAGAGCGCGTCGACCTGCTCCTCCCACCACGCCCGGTTCAGCGGCTCGTCGTGGTGCGCGCCCATCTGCACCGTAGCCAGGTCCAGCACGCGGTCGGGGGCGCCTTTGACGAAGATCGCGCGGCGGGCGGCGGGCGTGATGTTCAGCGTCGCCATGTATTTGTGCGCGGAGTCGAACGGGAGTTCCGCGATCCTCGGGTGACCGGACGAGTCCAGCCCGACCTTCAACGCCAGCGTCCGCAACGCCCCTTCCGTCGGCTCGCCGATCAGGGACCACACGCCGTCGGTCTGGCCGACCACCGCGTCGTTGGCCGTCCCCATGACCTCCACGAACGCCGCCAGCCCCGGCTCGTC
>Ga0123357_10005519_pt1 | contig 15165 bp, 7 predicted proteins | sample TergutEmb28metaG_FD_89873 | JGI IMG/M metagenome (GOLD analysis project Ga0123357, IMG submission 89873) | Embiratermes neotenicus P4 segment gut microbial communities from Petit-Saut dam, French Guiana - Emb289 P4 | ecosystem: Host-associated > Arthropoda: Insects > Digestive system > Gut ... | reverse complement strand
TTTCGTGACAACGGCACAGGATGGTGGTAAGGTTGTCAGCCTTACGCACCGGCCGCCTTTACCCCCAGGAAATACTCCTGGTACTCATTTCTGTTAGAGGCTGAGTCGACCCCAGGGCCATAGGGCGATCGGAAGGATTTTATGTCAATGAAAAATCCACTGACACCAGCTGGGATCGAACCAGCGACCTTCCGATTTGTAGCACAGCACCTTAACCACTGTACTACTGCAGTCCCCATGTGATGATACAAAGATGAATTATGGTTGGATGGACTGAAAATTAACCATATGAAAACAGAAACTACGCATGTCTGCAACACAAAAATCAATCAGAAGGGTCATCAATTTATCTTTACATTACTATTACAATACACAACATATATTGCTGTAATTTTTACTTACTTTTATCACATTATTTCAATCCTGCAGTTATAATATACAAGGTCTTTGTTACCAAATGCCAATCTGCTGCTTCATTTGGAATTTTTGTGTTTAAACTGCCATACATTAGCAACAGTATCAACCAACATTATTCTTCACACCTCAGTATTTGGAGAGACAGAGTAACCAGCCTCAAAAAAGCGGAGGTAAGTCAGATACAACAGAAGCACATACCATTTAAAATAAAAACCACACACACACTTTGTGTCTAATATCTGTTAAAAACAAGACTAACAAATGATAAAGCATCCAAAGTGATTTTTTTTATCACTGTACCATGCATTTTGATATCTATAAAGTTCATTCACCAACAAATGCACTCTTTATTAAACCTGACAAAGTTTTAAAATTTACATTAAAATCACTTTGGCTTGCTCCTACATGTTTCGGGACCATCATCAGGGAGCCTTCATTAGAGCCTAGCTAAAGTTATATTTAGGTTAAAATTCGGTAAAAAAACTACATCATTATATGGTATGCGGTGGTGTGGCAGCATGTCTATAATAAAGGGTACCTTTATTATAGACATGCTGCCACACCACCACATACCATGTAACAACCAGTCTGACTTCATGATGGAGGACCTGAATATTCAAAACCCCTAGCCAAAATATGGTGACATGAAACATGAATAGCATTCAGCATTTGTACCCTACTCATGGTGTCATCATAAAAGACTTTTATAAGTGTTCTGTAAGTCTCAGAAGCTATTTTCTTTATTTTAAAACAAACTAGTAGCAAATTTTCTGCTCTTTAAGGTCTGCCAATTCAATAAACTGTACCAGTCACAGGAAGCACTCAACATGAACACACTTAAATGTCAACTGCAGAAAACACAACATTAAGTTACACTGATGCTCACCACACTAATTCACAGTAAGTTAATTCAGAGGCACCTACTACCACACAGCTGCCTTATATCCAGTTAGCACTCCAAGTGAACAGTCCAAAAACTTTTGCTAACACCTCATATAAGAGGTAATATGGGACAGCTGCTAAGCCAGTAATGTGGCCACCTACTGACAAGACAGCCAGGTAAGCAAGACTAGTGCAGTTAGTACAGTGACTGACTAGAAGCAGACACACAGAATTTAATTATAAAAAGTACGCCTAAACAGTTACAGTAGCTCTGAACAATGACGGGCTACAGAATGCACAAGTAGTATTCAATTACACAAAGCACAACAGGATATATTACTAGTGGCTGAGCACCTGTGCTTCAAGTATAAGAAATTACCTATAGTAGCTCAGTTAGTAGTGACTAGCGACTGGCTTGATGTGTTTAAACTGATAAGACATCGTGCAGGGTAGTGCAATTGGTACAGGGCCTGGGTAGGGTAGTGCAATGAATATATGGCTGGGGTGCTCACGGGATGACTGGTATTCTATTCCCAGCAGGAGTGGTGACTTTTATTTTCAGTAACGCACCCAGACAAACACTGGGACTCATCCAACATCCACCATCCAGTCATAGTTTATGACTCCATGGTGCTATACCTCCATTTCCTCATATGTTCCAGAATATGAAGTTTAATGATGCATAAAGACACGTTTACCTTTAATTCTTGTAAAAACAGATGGCATTATATACCACACTTTGCTGCAGAATGCAAGAAAAATGTCATAACCCATGAATCCATACAAACCTTGAAAAGGAAATAACCACATCATTTCCAAGACTTGGTGTTCACGTATTAAAATGCTACCCCCATCAGAAAGCACAGAATCAAGAAGGCACAAATTATGCCAGAAGGATCCAACATGTCATCAAAATGACACATTCTCAAGAGTGCTCCTTGCTCAGGGTGGATTCAGCTCAAAAATTGTTACCACACTATGTCAACACAAAGCACAATAAATGATACAACTTTTAGCTCTGGAATAGTTAAAAAAAAAAGAAAGAAAGCAAACAAAAACACCCTTCCTGCTTTTCATGTATGTAATACTGTCTTGTTCTTAACCCTTAACATTCTGAGGCTATCAGCTATGTACAGGATGGGTCACAAACCAATGTTTTGGAAACCTGCTCTACTGCCATCATCAGGGTCAATGTAGTAAGAAACCCCAAGTCACTGATATATATACTGCCTAAAAATCAGTCTATTCATCACTGCCTAGTTCTCAACGGCTTACGGGTCAACATGGAGGGATGAAAGTGAGACCAGGATGTGATCAGGTCTGTTCAACCTACAAGGTCTTACATGATCTAAGTTCAAACCAGGACACACATGGTCTTCATTCTTTGTGTATGCTCAATTGAAAGTTAACCTGTACTGTGTTCTCTCACGGCCTTCTTCCCGCTGTCCCTCTCGATCCTCCAGAAGCCTGCCCTCCTTGTCCCAGCATTGTATAAGTTTGATGATGGGGTTCCTTGCCTGGTATCCTAGATGAGAAATGTGGCATTACTATGTGGCTATGGTTAAACATGACAGTTTGGACAAAGCACCATTAACCCTTTAAAGATGAAATTTGTCTGTTTTATGTAAGGACTCAGCGCATACCGTGCAGTAAACACTCTCCACCTCAGTTATACGAGACCAATCTGTTACTGTTTCGCAAGGTCCATACAGTCCATACAGAACACTTAAACGCAATGTGAGCACCATATAGAATTTTTGAATGCTAAAACTGGTGGTACATTAAATAACCGCTAGGCCTTAAACGGTTAAATGATGAAGCTCTAAGCAGACAACCTAAGTTCTACGGTGGGAGCAGGTTTACATCTTACAAAGTGTACCTTTTATCATGTCCCTGAGCACAGAAGTTGCCAGGTTACATCCCAGTGGATGCAGGCTTGTTAAGCAATAAAACTGCTGTGGGTAATTGTTTACTATACACCTGTCACCTCTAATTATTTTCGTATATGCCTTGCTGACAGATACTACACCAGGCACAACACAATGTCACCCTCATCAGTCAGATACTACACCAGGCACAACACAATGTCACCCTCATCAGTCAAACGGATTCCGAATCTGCAGAGCCTTAAATTTATATTTCCGACCGGAGTGACTCTAGCTTATCGCGGCTCAATTCCTAAGTCACAAAATACCGCGTGCTGCAAATGAACAAGGCATGCGGGGCCGACACTAATCACCGGAATACAAACCATCTTACCCTTTTAATTTAAATGCGTATATTTGTCTTCCGAAACATTTAGCACATTCATTTAAACATAATAATTTGCACTTCGAGAATCCTACCACAGCAAAGACGAACATTTGTGCAAATATATTCAACATTCTACAAACCTAAACCCCTCACCCCCACTCTCACTAAAAACATGGCGGCTTTTTTCAACCACATGTATAATCTGAGACCACAGACATCCGAACGAACTCCAGGCACACATGGTTACTCGCGTCCATGGATTAGAGTCTACGGTTTTCATCCAAAATAACAGTAATATCCACGGCACCCCGGTGTACGTTCAGATCCAGAGGTCCCAGAAAGCACAGAAAAAAGGAAGTTTGGTTAGAAGTTTGTTTAAACTTTTATCGAACTTCATCCATGTTTAAGCACTTGCATCCGGTTCAGAATAGTATACAATTCCAATCAGTGTTTATGTATGTCAAACAGATGCGTAAACGAAATTATAAGAATAAATAACTCCATGGAACAACGTCCTTGAGAAACTAGTAGGTCAACAGCTAATCAAGAAATTTCCCGCAGTTTATGGAACACAATCACAAGAGCCTGCCGCCAATAGTTATCCTGAGCCAAACCAATCCTACCGATGCGTTCCCATCACCTTTTTTTCAAGATCCATTTTTTATATGATCTTCCCATTAGGCCTTCCAAGTGGTCTCTTTCCATTGGTGCCCCCACCAAAATCTTGTATGCCATGTCTTCTCTCTCCACACATGGCACATGTCAAACCCATCCCAACTGACGTGATTTGATCATCTGAATAATATTTGGTTAGAAGTACAGATTATAAAGCTTTATGTAGTCTTCTTCATGTTCCCTTTTACCCAGTCGCTAATAACCTTGGAACACTTTTCTCCAACAGTCTACATTCCTCCCTCAATGCACAAGACCAAGTTACTACAACCATAAAAACAACAGGCATAATCATAGTTCTGTAAATTCTTATCTTTATATTTTCAAATAGCAAAGTGGAAAATAAAAGATTCTGAATCAAATGCTACGAATCACACCCAGACTCACAGACTAAACATAACAAATTCATAAACTAGTTATGATGAGAAAGAGGACATTTTTACAAACAGGTCGATGAAAAGAAAATGGAACAATTCTGTAAGAGCCCTTTGTGTATTACCAGTAGCATTACAGCATTTGCCTACACTAAGGACAAACAAAAGAAACCTGTCTTGCATGGGCCTGGGTATAATTTCTGGTTATCTCCTGAATACAGTAAATGGTTTATCCATTTACTCACTTGCAAAAATAAATAAGAGATTCTTCTTATGTTATCACAGGCTTCATCCTTTCCATGAATGGATTTCTGTAAACTTTATGGCAAAATTGCTTCCTGCTGAAAATTATACGTGCCTATCACAGTGACTTCACTGTTACATGAAGATGTAAATAAATTATGCAAAAAACATATTTTAATCATATTGGACAATTCGTAAGGACTGTAACAGTAATAAAAATTGTTGTACAAGATGAAACAGTGCAATTGCTGGTCATGCATGTTCACAAATAACTACATAATGTTATAAATACATACAAGAAATCTACACCTTTAAAGCCACAAACTTACAGAACACATGACAGGAGTATGCAGATAGTGTCACTTTTATAATTGTGCTAAGTACTGCCTGTACTGGCAGATGTTGATGTTCCACAGAAGAAAGCTGCTGTGCTTGGGGAGAAAATGGGAGACCCTGAATGTTAGCAGGAAATAACTGGAAGAAGTTGGAGGGGCACATAGCTTGCATGAAGGAGAACCAGAATGAATAAAGAGGTTTGGTGGGAACACCTGAAGAAATAGACTGCTTGGAACACTGAAGTGTGGATGGGAGGATTATATTAAAATGGATCTTAAAGATACAGGATGACAGAATGGGACTGGATTCATCTGGGTCAGGACACAGACCAATAACGGCCTCTTATGAACATGGTAATGAATCCTCAGGTACCACAGAAGGTAGGGGAACTTCTCAGTTGAGAAACTGCTAGCTTCTCAAGTAGGATTGTTCACCATGAAGTCATATAATCTTGTGTATGTCATCTTCAGATCAATTTATTTGAACATGTACAATCTTCTTAACAGACAATTATTTTGTACACTTTGTGTTGTATTAAAAATAAATTAATAAACCCCATTAAAATATCAAACAGAAAAAAATCACTGGACTGCATGCCATTTGTATTTCAATGCACATTTATTATGTCACAATATGTTTCCTGAACATACTATACTGCGTATGGACGTTACATTACCTGGCAACCAGGGCTAGTCACCTGCTGTTGGTTCTGATATGATACACACACACACACTCACCCATGTCAGTTAAATTCCCACTGCTTATTGCAGAGTGAGTTGACTGTCTGCTAGATGCTATGCATATTTCATATGACATATGTGCAGAATACAGCTGCTAAAGGAACTGTCATGCAGGGTCAGACAACAATCTACAAATTCATGAAAAGGTTTCAAGCAACAGGTTCCATTTCAGGCAACAAGAAAACATGCAGAGTACAAGTGAATAAAGCATCCACTCAACACAACTGTGATTCACAAATTCTAAAACACAGATTGTGAAGCAAAACTTAATTTTGTGGATTCGTGCCTGCTTGGTATGCAACATACAGAAACAGATGCCATATCCGTCCCACACAGTGCTCCGAATTGTTTTTAAACTCAGTGAGAACATGGAATCGTAGAACAGCAGGTAATAATCTACAGAATATTGCATGTTTTTCCATACAGTGCTGCTACATTATGTTATAGGCTGTGTATGTTTGCCCTCTGAGTACAACTATGATTATTGGGCTTCTTTTTTCTCTGGGACCATAAATTTATATGGATGAGTCACATGCTGACACATTTTTGAAGATCTGTCCAACTACAAGAGTCAGCAAGACATTGTAAATAATTCCACTATTACAATAATGGTCTTCTTTTAGGTTTCTGCACCCTGCTGTGGTTAACAGTTCCAACATTTTGCAGGAACATACTGCCTCCATCTTCAGGGTGACAACTGTCTCAAGTGAATTCTGCTGACCTTACACAGAGGAAGAAATGTGTTGGTAGCATAAGATGGTTTATGGCTGTATTGCCAATCACAGCTACAGAAAGCATCCAATAACTGTTACATTCTGAAGGACAGCCACTTTTTTTTTAAAAAGCAGATGAAGGCAGAGTATTCTTTCAAAACAAAGGCACACTTAACCACTACACTATGCAGAAACTCAAATACAAGACTAACATTTGATTAGCAACTATCACAAAACTCAAAATTAATTGTATGTGTTGTTTAGAGAGTGTTTTTGGTGACAGAACCATATTCTGGGTATTAGAGGCTGCTGGTTTGTAAGAAATGAAGATTGATTTTTTATTTGTAGGACCTGTTAAAGGACAAATAGTATACCAACAGTTTTCACACTGAAGACAACCTGAAAGAAGGCAATTAAAACAGGAGAGTTTTTAATTTCACCAAAATAACTCCAATGTGCTGTAAACATGTTTTTACATGTGATGTGTGCTGTGAGCCAGAGGAAACTATTCACATTGTTTCCTTAAATATGGCAAGAAAAAATCAGTTACTAACAGACACCACAAACTGAAATAGGGTAAGGGCTGCTCTGCCTGCTGTCAAGTGGAACAATCTGAGTGAGTGTCATGCAGGTTGCCAGATAATACTGTGCATGAATTTGGAAAACCAAATTTGTAACATAATTCAAGTGTCACACATATGCAATCACATAAAATATAACTGAAACTGAAGTACAGAGTAAGTTACTAAACAAAACAGATGTAAAAGGTAAAGTTGTCCTGGTGTTGCATGCATCACAACACAAGACACATGGGAAATGGCAGTAGAGCTCTCTGCATCCTTAACTCACCATGAGGATGGAGTCAGTGGTTAAGACTTCCATTCCAGCTCCTTTATCCCTGAGGAAAGACACCTCATTATCCATTGAATAGGTTGTAGTCAGCCTGAATGTTTGAAGGAGGAAAAAAAAAATTCTTTGCCCCTGCCAGGAGTCAATCCGCAATTCCTCAGCCATCCCACCTGACAAAACAAGGGTGGCCAGGAAAAACTACACATTTGCTTTCACAGTTTCTTTTAAGAAAATATGTCTGGGAGGAGAAATGGATGGAAGGTTGCAATTAGTAGAATAGAAAGATTAAGGACTATGGACTATGGACAGACTTGAAGGGACAAAAGAATACGAGACAAATGCAATTTTAGCAGTGAACAAAACAACAAAGTATCCAGTTACAAGTACTGGCAAAGTACACGCAGCTTGGTGAGATGTGAGCTCTGAGGCCTGTGAAAGAGCTGCAACACTGCCAGCTCTGGCACAACTACTAAGCAACTTTACTCCACAGCTCATTTCCCAACCACATGGCTTGTACTTAAAAAATTAATTAAAAAAAATAATAAAAAAACCAGATGAACAGTGATATGAAGAAAGTAATAAAACCAAATCCACTCAGGAAAATTAAAAAAAAAAGTGGTACTGCAAAAACTAAATATGAACTGCTATCAACTACACACCATTGGCATGTAAAGTACATGCCCATTTTATGAATTGTTATCAGCAATACTTGTTTTTACATTATCTTGGATGTACCTGATAAAGATATAAGCATAAGGTATCTCAATAAGAATGTACCTTGAAGTTCTTTTATTAAACTTAAATTTATTCAAATTTACCTACCAGCAACAATATGCAAACTTCTGAGATAACAGGCACAAAGTATCGGGAACCAGACAGTAGACTTTCAGTTTAAATAGAACATACCCGTCAATCTGCTTATAGTTTGGCACTGAATGAATTTTTTTTCTATTGTAAAAACTCCCACCACATTAACTGCCAAAGTTTTAAATTCCTATGTAACAAGAGTTAGATACTTGTATATTAAATCAGACTTTTCATTGCAATACACATATTGTAATAAAATACAGCAAAATTCCATTAACCTAACTTTCACAACCGAACAAAAGATGAATTATTGAATATTCCAGGTTATCAGGTGGTACCCACACTGACACAGGATCTTAAAACTAATTGTTTGTTATTGCTCCCACACATTCCATTTGGAAATCTCCATCTGCTGATTCAGGGCCATCAGGGTAATCTACTGTGTTTTTGCAGTCTTCAAAGCCAATGAAGCTGATCGAGTATGAGACAAGGGATCAAATTATACCACAATGGTCGATATAGTAAGTCAGTCTTGGAGGCCTTTTTGAACAGATCTCTGAGATCTGCCAGTGTCACTGACAAAGCTTTTGGCTTCTAAGAAGCAAAACCTCCGGTCTTGGAATTACTCTTAAGTGCCTGATTATCAGGATTTTTTAATTACTGGATGTTTGATTAAAGGAATTTCACTGTATTTCATAAAAGAATAATATTCTTCACATTCTGGATTTGGTATAGTAATTAGGGCATGGGCTTGGCAAGTTGGGGTTTGAATCCGAGCAGGGGCCTAAGGTTTTTTCTTCTTCAAAAAGCAAGGCTGGCTCTGGGGCAAGGAAGCTGGGGTATGATGTTGACCACTCACCTCCTTCTACTGCCAATTAAGAATGCATGCAGCTACAGCTCTCGTCCTCCCATATGCCTCAAAGGTGTACAGGGACAGCTTTATCTTTTACTTTTATATTACAGGTGAGAAGATAAAAATCACACACTCTCCATGCCTTCAATTCACTGCCACACCTTAATGCTTCAGGCCAGTTTTGGTGGTATTAGCTGCTGTTATGGTCATCAAATGACATTTATTTTGAGCAGACAAAGTCAAACACAGTTAGAGCAGTTGATCTAGTTCCCACATTACAATATTTAAAATAATGCCATAAGATCTGATAGTGTAGCACTGAAGGATGGAAGGGAGTAGTGGAAGTCAGAAATGACAACATATTTCTACCATTATGTTTTATATTATGAGTATAAATATCTTCCAAAAATGAAAGCCCCTTAAAATTATAGACACCAGAAAGCTAACATGAAGCAAGTTCCATACTGAGCACCCACAAGTACTAGACACCACGTACCCTAATAAGTCACCCACATAACCCGCTGCCCCAGATTCGTGCACCCCTGCTTTATTATTCATACAGTGTTATTTTAAGGGACTAGAACAACTGCTCATTAAGGAGTTAGCTAGTAATTCTCAACACAGTTGGCTCAATGACCTTTTCTTAGTAGCTATGAAATAGGAAGTGGGTCAGATATGAAATATAAAATATTTCAGATACCAACTCACTCTTATCCATTGTAATGCATGCTATTCAACTGAAAGGTTATGTTACACTCTCATAGGCTACTGATGGCTGTATGTGGCCCGTGACTGATTTTCTGTGGCCACACTGGATGATGCAATGGCTTCTCTCCAATGAAAACACCCAGATGATGATTTACAAATTTTAATGTTAATGTACTTGAAAACTATGTATTCAGACTAGTCTGCAGTCTCTTCATTAGAGTTGTTACATTAACAACAAAAAAACATACAAAATATGTTATGACACATTTGCAAGAGTTTTCCCTCTTTGACGATCAGAATCCACAGTTAACCAAATACTGCAAATTCTAAAGGATATTGCTTCCAATGGTGATACCAGTAAATTTTTACTGTGAATGAGAATGGTATTATCTCCCGAATGTAAAACATAATATCTTCAAACCCTGTAATAATTACGATAATCCTTGTTCTATTTAAAATCTATTAAAATACAATGTTTAAAAAAAACTTGAGATCTTCACTCCCAACTTCATTCTTGCCTTTGGCCTTGAAATCTCTAACCAATGGCTCTGTACAGATTTTAAGATCTGTTTCAGTGAAAACAGGATGCAGTAAAAATTAATACTCACTGTTTCTGTACATATAATATAACCATGATCATGGACCTGTATGTCAGTTACAGGAACTAATAATACAGCTGGGATTTCTCCCTGGCTGTTGTCATGTCAAGCATACTAGCATTCTATATTGAGCAGTAGTACATGTTGTCAGGTAGAGAGACAACATGTGCAACTTAATAGTGAAAAATCAAGACTCATAACACACTTGAATTGGACTGAACTGATTCCTATATGTAACTTGTTGTAATTATGTGATGCCTACTTTTCCTTTGGTGCCTAAGGAGATCTCCTGTGTATAAAAGCTTTCTGCATTGTTTCTTGCAAGGGAGGATTGGAATTGAAGGTCAATGTCTGTATTTGTTCTACAAATTACCTAATTTTAACAACTGCTTTCCCATACATGCTGTCAAGAAACAGTCCAGTAAATACAATGACAGTTGCAAACCACTGCCTATACAGAAGGTTGTTCCCAAACAGGATCACAGAACCAAGCACTGTGAAGAATTTACGAGTTGTGGTAATGATGGAGCATGGCAGTGGTCCAAAATCACTGACTGTCAGGAAGATGAAGAACTGTCCAAGAGCACTAGCTAATGAAAATGTTATTAATTGCCACACTAGGCTTGGGTGCCTTTGCACAAAGTTAACAAACACGATGCCTTCTCCAGTGATGATAATTGCCACTCCCAAATAGATGGTGGACCACAAGTTCATACTTAACATCATGTGTCCAGATTTGGTTTTATACTCACTTCGCATGCGTTCCTGTATGGCTCCAGTTAACCCATCCATCACGAGAGACAGTACCAATAAGAACTCTCCAAAGCCAAGTACTGAGCTGCCTTCATCTGATTTACCATCTTTATACATGAAGATTGCTACACCTACTACAATCAGCAGAACAAATACATACTTCCTTAGAGGATAATTCTTCTTTCCGAGCAATACTCCCAGAATCATAACAGGAATAGGCTTCCCAGATTTTCCCACAACTTGTGTGGGGTAGTTCACCCACTGCAAGGCCATATTGCTGCATACCATAGCAAGCAGGTATGTTAGAGCACTAGATGAGTAATACAAAGATCTCGTGTTATCCTCTCCCTGCTTCATCACTGTCGCTAGCACGATCTTCGCAAATATGTAATTCACTACACACTGGAAGAAAACCAAAGCCAGCATACACGTAAACTTCTCTTTATTCTCATCTTCACCATAGCTGCCTCTGGTTATCTTCTCTTGCAGTACTCCATAATAAAAGTAGCAAACAAATATTCCAATTGCACAAACAATAAATTTCGTGTTATTTTCCATTACTGCCGGCCAGCTACTTTGTTATTTCCGATTCTCATCAACTACCTGCATTGACTGAAGCAACAGATGAAACAGCAGACGACCACGTCAGTTTTACAGCGGAACCAATCACACGTTGACATCACGTTTCGCGCACAGCGCAATCTGGTGATGACAGTACGCAACAAAGGTCGCAAATAGTCTCATCCACAATGCAAATGCGAAACTTCTGGCAAACGTTAAATTACAGCGCCCCAAGTGGCGAGGCTCTGTAGAATGCTCCTGGTGGTAATTTGTTGAACTACATACCAAAACATCGGTCAAGCAGCCTTCTACTATACCACAACCATTATACCTACTGGCACCCAAACTGTGAATTTCAACAGACAAACTATATACACTTATTAGGCAATGTGCCTTACTATTTCTCGTTATATTTCCTCCAACAGACTTTGCTCAGATCAAAGTACAGCGTGAAATAATACGGTATATTTATTACCTAATACAGGTATTTGTTTGTAATAAATACAGGGAAAATGCAAAACTTTAAGATTTGAAATTGTAGTCTTCTGACTTATAAGACCGTATCATCTGAATGGTGGGCACCGAGAATTTGGTCTGGAACTACTGCCTCCATCTTTTGATGGCCTATGAAGATACACTTAAAATGATCCTCCATAAAATTCATAACCATGTTCCTGACTACACATTGTCCTAAACCAGAGCACATTATTAATCTTCACCAATGTGAGCACCTCAAATACAGTACCAAAAAATATTAAGAACAATTGAACCGTTGATGGAAATGTCACAATGGGAAAAATGAATTACAGAAGAACAGTATGTTCTCTACAGACACAGTATTTAATATCACGTGCCCACCAATTGCATACAAAGTGTTTCATATTTTCTCACACAAATTGAGGAAACAAATAATTATCAGTATAACTACACATCTTATGATCAGGGTCACATATGATGAATTTCAAAGTTCTACTAAAATTATATCACAAGGATACTTAATTTCTGATGGTGAAATTTTCTTCACAATACACACAACAGTCATACAGCAGACTTGCAGCACCCTCAGTTTTCTACAACAGTCGACACACAAAACACCACAAACTGCAATACAAAAAACAAATGTACGGAACATGGTCAGTAGTCTCCCTGTCATGACACTTGTAGACAGACTGGGTGAAGAAACACTGGATGGATTAAGAAAGGAATGCAGATTGTCCAGAAGAGTCTGGGTCAAGCAGACCTCTAGAAGCAAGGCCATAAATGATGACAGTCTTCATGGCACCTATAAACTGTCCCACAGATGGGTTATCTTTAAGACCCAGAGGGTAAAGCAGTAGCACCAAATTTGTTCTCATGCACATCCTGATTTAGGTGTCGGGTCTCAATGTATTTGAATTTCTTCTATTCACTCATCCTTCTCCACAACTGTTGAACAACAGATACTGTAATCACCCACCCAGTCTGTCAAGTATGGGGATGAATCTATTAAAATTCCTTGTTGAAAAAGTCCAGCACTTTATCTTACTAACAGTGTTTTGCTGTGTTCCAAGTGCTTATTAGTCCTACTTAGTTGGCAACGCAAAACCTTACCATGGTAAGGGTACATGTGACACCAGTGAAGCTGTCAATTTCCTTAAAAAACGCAGCTGTTGACTGACACCTGCAGTCCACATAACCTGGAATTAATACTGCAACAATAAAAATTCTGTTCAAGACCAAGAGTTCTATAAAAGGAAATAATGTACACAAAAAGCTGCACCACATAACACAACTGCTGATAAGCCTCTGAGTCATTCAAACTCAGTGCAGTTGTCCTTATGTACTGGGACCAGCATTGATAGCTACTGACACAGCACTACTCATAAACTGGGCAGTCATGCCAAATTTCATCACATTCTGGACACCAGGCTTAAGGTGTCTCTAAGTCATTTTGGGCAGCAGGCGATACACATTATGTTTGCCAACTACATATGGCTTCAATATGTCATCCCACTTAGCAGTTGCTTGCCATTCACAGTAATCTCACACTGTACATTAACTACATCACATTTTAGGAAAAGGTTATGGGTACATTTACGGAGATGGGGAGGACCAAACGTAGCTTCAATTTTTTTGTCATAAAACCTGAAGAAAGGTAGCTTTTCAGAAACACCCAAATGTTTCAAGGCCTTGATATTGTTGGCAACCATGTTACGCACGGTGGCAACGTCTAATCTTGCACTGTGGCATGCATCAAGAACCTCCATAAAGAAAGCATTTCACCCTTAGCTCCTCCATGAATCAAGTAGTATGCTATTGGTTGCTTCTGCTATTTACAGGGACCACAAAGCATGAAGACAATAGCTTGATTTGCAGTATTGCTTGTCATGCCATGGCTTCCAAGGGAGCCAAAGACCTAAATACAGACAATCTTCTGATTGAAACACAAGTTCTCTCCATCTGACATTTCATCAACATGAGATGACACAAAGAATCATCAGACATTGTCGGAGAAGTGCATTTTAGTGTACCAAACATACTTGCATGGGAGCCAAAGAAGTAGGATGGCCTTGAGGGTGTGCACCTTGCTGATAGGTACACTCAGTCCAACAAAAATCCATCGGCGTGATATTTCTTACGTCCCACTCAGGCAGTGACGTCCGGTACAGTTGCCATCATAATTTGAGTCGTTTTTCTTTTCCCATATTTGCGCATTTGTGGCGTTTCTCTGTCTTCCATTCATTAAATCAATCACACTGCATATATATTAACCGAAAACAAAAATAAATTTGCTTAGTATGAAATTAAAACATTAATTAAACTACATTAACTTTCCCAGGAGTGAGGCTAGCTAGCTAGCTTTGCTGCTAAGGATGGATGAGTCGACCGGACACTTCGTTTTTATTGTCAGCAGGTGTAACACATGCAGTTCGAGTGCTAGCAGTAGCATTCGGAAATAAACTACGTTGGTTCGAGTCCCACTGTCAGCATATTTCTTTATGTAGCGAAGGCACTTGAACGCATGCTAGGAGTAGCCTTCGGAAGAAAGCTATGTTGAATGTGAATAAAAATCCAACAGATGCAACAGTATGCAGATATTTATTCACTGCAAAACTACTCCTAGTTTGCGGTTTAGGTTGTTGTAGTGTTTTCTGGCATTGTTGTTTTTTCCTATTTATGCGGATATTGTCGTAGACTGGTGTTAGTTGCCTCTGTTGGCATGTCTTGTTATACCAGATGGCTGCGTTTATTCTATACAGTTTCCTTTCGATGCTCTTATAGTGGTATATATCTTTGGCCTGCTTGGCATCAATAAATTTTAAGCTCGTGGTTCCGTGCATCGTAATTCAATGTGAATAAAAATCCAGCAGATGCAACAGTATGCAGATATTTATTCACTGCAAAGTAGTTTTGCAGTGAATAAAT
>Ga0123357_10005518_pt1 | contig 15167 bp, 8 predicted proteins | sample TergutEmb28metaG_FD_89873 | JGI IMG/M metagenome (GOLD analysis project Ga0123357, IMG submission 89873) | Embiratermes neotenicus P4 segment gut microbial communities from Petit-Saut dam, French Guiana - Emb289 P4 | ecosystem: Host-associated > Arthropoda: Insects > Digestive system > Gut ... | reverse complement strand
GGCGGCGGCGGTGTTGGTGTCGTCGCCTCCGATGGTGTGGAGGATTTCGACGCCGTCGCGCACGAGCTGGTCGGCGGCGATTTTTTGCGGGTCCTGGCCTTCCTTGACGAGGCCGCGTTTCACGCAGTCTTTCACGTTGGTGAGTTTGACGCGGCTGTTGCCGATGGGGCTGCCGCCGTGGCGGTGCAGGATGTGCGCGGTGGCGCGTTCGGCGGGGCCGATTTTGTAGGAGTCGCCGAGGAGCAGGCCCTTGTAGCCGCCGCGGTAGGCGATGATTTCGATGTCGGGCGCGATCTCCGTGTAACGTTCAATCAGCCCGCCGACGGCGGAGCTGAGACAGGGGGCGAGACCGCCTGCGGTGAGGAGTGCGACTTTGCGTGGTTTTTGTGTGGTCATGGGAAAAAAGTTCAGTGTTCAGAGTTCAAAGTTCAGAGTTCAGAGTTCAGTGTTCAGAGTTCAGAGTTTGGCGCTGCCGCGCCAGTGGTTTTTTTCAGCCTTCAGGTTTTCAGGCTTTTAATTGAAGCTGTAGCCGTCGTCATCGCCGACGCCGGCGCCGACGAGTTCGCCGACTTCCTCTTGTTTTTCCTCCGGCGGAAGAGTGTCGAGTGGGGCGAAGCGGTCGGAGGAGAAGCCGAGTTCCTCGTGTCCGCCGTGAAATGGGTCGGGTGGGTTGACGAGTTCCTTGAGCAAAATGCCGACGGTGGCGGAGTCGTTGCCCTTGACGATTTTCTCGCGTCCGAGAAACACCTCGCGGATGGTGTAAGTTTCGCCCTTCACCGGGAGGTGAAGGTAGATTGCGCGGATAAATTCCTTGAAGGCATCGTTGATGCAGACGACTTTTTGACCTTTGACCATGTTGGGAAAGTTGAGAGGGAGAAAATGAAAAACGTGAACGTGAAAGCGGGCAATGTGAAGGCTCGCGCGGGTGAGCGCAAGCGGTGGGTGGCGGGGCGCGGCAAATTTTCCTTGCGCCCCCCGTGTGCAAGCGTCCTTACTTTGCGCCTCAAAAATCGCGGACCCTTAGCTCAGTTGGTTAGAGCGTTTCCTTGACATGGAAAAGGTCGATGGTTCGAGTCCATTAGGGTCCACCATTCCAAGTGTGAATCGCTGTTTTGGAGGGGAAGGGTTTCGCCTTGGGGCGCCTTGGATGCCGCGTCAGGCGGCGAGGTCTTGCAGCAGGTGTTCGGCAATGGCTTCTTCGTGGACGGCGCGTTTGTGCTGGCGCATGGCGTCGGCGAGCGAAGGCTCCCACGGACTGGAAAGCGTCGAGGCGCCGGCAATGGGTTTGCCTTTGGGGGCGTCGAGATAATCGGCGGCACTCATGCGCCAGGGGCGGGCTGCCGGGTGCTCCGCAAAAACGCGACGCGCAATGGCAAGTCCACCGGCATCAAAATCGCCGTGGTAATGCAGGCGCGCGCCGGCGGTGGATAGCTGGCGCAAAAGAATTTTGGCGGGCGTGGCGTATTGGCCGTTGACGCAGACGAGCGGGGCGCAACGCGCGCCGTGGCGGTCGGCGGCGAGAGCCATGACGGACGGGTTTTCGCAGACAAAGATGTCGCGGTTTGCGAGGGAGGCATGGCGCGACAGGGGATGGCGCAGGAGGAGGCGCAGTGTGACGTGGAGGGGTTCTCCATCAAGGCGCGCTTGGGCGAGAAGGCGGAGCAGCGGTGTTGTTTGTAATGGGTTGTTGGATACGGGCAGGTTGAGAACGGGAACGGGCGCGCTGAGTTCGTCGCAAAGAATGCCGGCGGTTGCCCAGAGGTCGCGGCGCGTTTCGGCGTCTTGTGTTTCCGGCCACGGGGCGCCGCCAATGCGCGCGGCGGCGTGGAGCGCGAGATTGGCGAGCGGCGCGTCTGGGTCGAGGGCGTGGGCGTCGCCGAGGCATCCGGCGGCAAGCGCGGCGAGGGGCTGGCCGTTCGCGGGGAGCGCGGCGGTGACGCGCGCGAGTTGTTCGAGCAACAGGCGCGCGCCGGCGGGCGAGGAGCGGGAGAGGCGTTTGAGCAGGCCGGTGGCTTGGAGTTGCGCGAGAAAGCCGGCGAGCGCGGGGTGTTCGCGCAGGGTTTGCGGGGCTTGCGCGAAGATGGCGTTCCATTCGGCGGCGCGCGCGTCGCGGACGGCGGATTTGTTTTCGACTGGACCGGCAAGGTGTTCAACGGCGGCGCGGAGATCGGGGGCGATGCCGGACTCGGCGAGGATGGCGGCGAGTTCGTCGAGCGAGAGCGTGGTGGCGCGCGGCGTCGCGCCGGTGGCGGAGGGAGGGCGGGCGAGGAGCGAGTCGATGGCGTCGCGTTGGGCGGGGGTGAGGGCGGCGAGGGTGAGTTTGCCGGTGAGGGGCTGGCCGCGTTCGAGGCGCTGGCGCAGGCGCGCGAGGAGCGGGGCGAGGTCGGGGGCGCCGAGGATGGTGCGGAGGCGGTCGGGCATGGCGGGGGCGGGGAAATTTAAGAATTAAGATTTAACCTGAAAACCGCGATTGGTTTATGCGCAAATTGCGCGGCACCGCCGGGAGCGCGGCCAGCCTTGGCCGCGAAAATCATGCGCACAATTCGGTGCATTCGTTTCGCGGCCAAGGCTGGCCGCATTCCCGGCGAAAAGCCTCGCGCTCTCAAATACCAATCGCGGTTTTCGGGTTTAAGAATTAAGAAGTGGCCGCCTGCGGCGGCGAATCTGCGCGCTTCGCGCGCGGGAATGGGAGAGAGGTGGAAGGTGGCGGATGGGTGATTCATTGTTTTTTGCGAGCGAAGCGAGCGGTGTCGAGCCGGAGGCCTCACTTCTTAATTCTTAATTCTTACTTCTTAATTTCTTCTGGTTTTCGCTCGTGTCCGTTCCAGTGCCAGCGGGTGGCGGCAATGGCGTCGATGCCGGGGGAGGTGGTGAGGTGATAGATGCTGATCGCGGGGACGGTCGGGTAGCAGCCCCATTCGGATTCGTTGGTCATGAAGACGTCGAGGTCGAATTCCGTGAGGACGCCCATGCTTTGGCCGCGCATGTCGGGGTCGATGCCGGCGAAGGCTTCGTCGAGCATGACGAGGCGGGGGGCGGTTTTGGCGGCGCCTTGATAGTGCGCGGCGGCGGCGGCGAAGCGGGGGAGCGTGAGCGCGAGCGCTTTTTCTCCGGCGGAGCCGGTGCCGTAGGTGGTTTTGTTGAGGGGGCGCCATTTGCCGTCTTGCTCGCGTTCGATGACGAATTTGTGCCAGCGGCGGTAGTCGAGGGCGCGCGCGAGGTGTTCGCGCCAGGAGGCGTTGTCATCGGCGGCTTGCTCGGCGGCGATGCGGTTTTGGAGGAAGGCGGAGAGGGCGTCGCGTTCGGCGGGCGTCCAGAGGCTGTCGTTGCGCAGGAGGATGTCGCGGACTTCGTGAAAGCGGATTTCGCGGTCTGGCTCCCATTGGAAGCGGAAGCGCACGCCGGTGCTGGTGGGGCGGGCGGCGAGTTCCTTGTTGGCGTCGGCGCGCCATTTTTCGGCGTCGCGGATCAGTTTTTTGATTTCAACGGAGGCTTCGGCGAGGAGGTGGTTTTCGATGATTTCGCGTTCGCGGGCTTTCAGGAGGTTGGCGCGGATTTCGATTTCGGCGGAGAAGGCGGCGCGCAATTCCGTCATGGTGCGCGGGCGGGATTGGAAGGGGCAGAGGACGGTTACGATTTCGTCGTGTTGGTGCGTTTCGGGTGTGTGGTTTTGGGCGATGAGTTGGTCGCGGAGGTTTTGGATGTGGGTCTGGATGTTGTCCTGGCGGCGGCTCCAGTCGTCGTCGGTGGCGGGGGTGTTGGAGAGGGTTGTTTCGACGCGGCGGGCGTGGTCGATGGCTTCGGTGGCGCTCCAGTCGGCATCGGTTGTGATGTCGCGGAGGGCGGGGTCGGCTTCGGCGAGGAGGCGGTGCGAGGCGAGTTCGCGCAGGCGGGCGGTGGCTTGGCGGCGGGCGGATTCGTGGGTGATGCGGTCGTTTTCGGAGGAGGTTTTGTTGGCGTTGGCGGTGGCAAGGGCGGCGATTTGGGTGCGCTGGTCTTCGTCGTTTTTGGTGATTATGGTTTTGATGCGCGCGACTTCGTTTTTGGCTTCGCGGTGTTTTTCGAGGATTTCGGAGATGTCGTCGCCGTGGGTTTTGCGGAGGGTTTCGAAGTGGGTTTGCGCGGCGGCGGCGGATTCGGCGGCGGCGTTGCGGCGGGCGAGGAGTTCTTCGTGGCGGGTTTGCGCGGCGGCGGCTTGCTGGCGCTGGGTGGCGTGTTGGGCGGCGAGTTCTTTGTGGAGGGCGAGCGTGGGCCAGAGGGAGGCGAGCGCGGTTTTGTAGTCTTGGGTCGCGGTTATGATTTGGTTGAGGCGTTCGCGCGTGGCGCAATCCGGGAGGCGGAGGTCGCGCGCGGTGTCGGCGAGGGTTTTGCGCGCGGCGTCATGCTCGGCGCGCGGAGCTTGGGTGTCGCGCTCGGCGCGCTCGGCGGCGGCGCGGGCGGTGTTGGCGTCGAGGGCGGCGCGGTCGAGGGCGTAACCGGCTTCGAGGATGGCGGCGTCGGCGGGCGCGGCGGCGTATTCGGCGGCGGCGGCGGCGCGAGTCGTGGCGAGTTCGGAGAGGGCGGCGGCGGTGTTGGTTTGGTCGGCGAGTTGGGTGGCGCGTTGGGCGTGGAGCGCGGCGAGTGCGCGTTGGCGGTGCGCGGCGCGGTTTTCTTCGCCGATGTAATCGGGCGCGGGTTTTGCGTGAAAGCCGGTGAGCGGGCCGTTGCGCCAGCGTCCGTCGGTGGAGATTGCGGGGCGGGGTGAGGGAGGGGGAAGTGGCGAGGCGGCGGAGTCGATGAGAGTGATTTGGGAGAGGGTATTTGCGAGTGTGGTGGCGGTGATTTCGCTGCCGGCGGGAATCGCGGGGCGGAGGATGGCGGTGAGGTTTTTTGCGGGGATTTCAGATTTTGGATTTGAGATTTCGGATTCGGAGAGGGGAGTGATGAAGATGTCCTCGGTGGCGGGGTCGATGAGGCGTCCGTCGGGAAGCAGCCATGCGTCGAGGAGGCCGGAGGCTTGCAGGGCGGCTTCGATGGCGGCGCATTCGCGGAGGGGGATGCGCGGGTGAAAATCGCAGAGTTGCCAGAGAGGAGCGCCGGGGAGTTGCGAGCGGTCGGCGCGGCGGGTGGCGGGCGCGGGGGGCGGGAGGGGCGGGCCGGTTTCGATGGTTTTGATTTGGGTGTCCAGGTTTTCGATGTTGCGCGCGATGACGCTGGCGGTTTGTTCGAGGCGCGCGTGCGCGGCGGCGTGCGCGGCGGAGGCGGTGTCGCGCGCGGTGTCGATGGCTTGTCGTAGCGGGCTGGTGCCTTCGCGGCGGTCGAGCCAGGCGGCGTGGGTTTCGGAGAGGTCGCCGGCGGTGGCGGGCGGGGCGAGGTGGTGGCAGGCGGAGCGCCATGCGTCGTAGGCGGCGAGGTGTTCGGCGGAGCGGGTGGAGAGGGTTTCGCGGGCGGTGTGTTCGTGGTCGCGGGCGTGGCTGGCGGCGTCTTGGGCGTCGCGGAGTTTTTGCTCGGCGGTGGCAAGGGCACGGGCGGCGGTTTCGAGTTGGGTGTGTTCGCGGTCGAGTTGTTCGATGGCGCGGCGGCGGTGCGCGAGGGTTTGATCGAGCGCGATTTTGGCGCGGGCGGGGTCGGGGGGAATTGTGGCGAGGTGTTTGTCGTGGTCGGTTTCGAGGGCGGCGGCGAGGGCGGCGGCGCGGGTGGTTGTGGCGAGGTTTGTTTCGAGTTGGGAGCGGAGGGCGGCGGTTTTGGTTTCGGCGGTGGTGGCGAGGGTGTGGGTTTGGTCGCGGGCGGCGCGGGCGGCGGTGGCGTCGGTTTCGAGGTCGGAGAGGGTTTTGGCGGTGGCGGCGGCTTGTTGTTCGGCGGCGCGGAGTTCGTCGGCGGTGCGCATTCGGGGGTCGTCGGCGAGGGTGCGTTCGGCGGACTCGGCGGAGGCGAGCGCGGTGGTGTGTTCGGCGGATTGGCGTTGCAGGGTTTCGAGGGCGAGAGCGGCGGTTTCGGCGGCGGCAGCGGCGGCGGTGGCGGCGCGTTGGGCGCGTTCGTAGGCGGAATGGGTTTTGCGGAGGGTTTCGGCGCGGCGGCGCGTGGCGATGCGGATGTAGGTGGCGTATTCTTGAAGAAAGATGGAGACGGCGTCGCGGGCTTTGGCGTAGGCGGCGTTGGTTTCTTTGTCGGCTTGGAGGGTGCGGAATGATTCGGCGACTTCGTCGATGATGGCGTCGGGGAGCGTGGGGAGGGCGGCGGCGAGAGTGGAGGGGAGTTCGTTTTCGTCGATTTTTTTGCTGAGTTGGGGGCGGCGCAGGAGAATGAGGAGGTTGATGAGGGCTTCGTAGCGGGGGCCGAGGCCGAAGAGGGCGGCGTCGACGGCGCGGCGGTAGTCGTCAAATTTTTGATGATAGAGAGTGCCGGCGGGGCCGATGGCGTTGGCGAGGGCTTCGCGTCCGAGGGGGATGTGTTGGGAGTTTTGGAGGGAAAGGTCCTGGCCGATGCGTTGGGTGGTGATGAAGTTCCAGCGCGAGTGGAGGCCGGTGTGGCCGGAGACGGCGCGGAGGCCGCAGCCGAGGGTGAGGTAGCGGGGGGCGCCGTTTTCGTCGAGGCGGCCAAATTCGATCCAGGTGTAGCCGGTGCGTTCGTGGTGGCGGCCCATGAGGAGGTTCCATTCGATGCGTTTGGCGGGGTCGGCGTCGGGTTCGATGTGGGCGGGGGAGATGTTGCCGTCGATGAGAAAGGGGAGTTGGAGGGCGAGGACGCGGGATTTGCCGGAGCCGTTGTTGCCGCGCAGGAGGAGGCGTCCGTCGGCGTAGTGAAATTCTTCGTTGTCGTAGCGGTAGAGGTTGAGGATGCCGCTGCGAAGGGGCTGCCAGCGGGTGCGGGAGGGGGCGGGGAGGGCGGGGAAGGCGGGGAGTGCGGTGGGTGGCTGGGCGGAAGGCATGTGCGGGTGGTGGAGAGGACGGTGGAGGCGGAGCAGGCTGGCGTTTTTTCGTTTGTGTTCAAGACGGGAGCGGAGGGGACGCGGCAGATTCTTCTATCTCGACACCTTCTTCGTCGAGATGCCAGATTGGAATATTCCTTCCAACAACTTTGATCCGGGCAAATTCTTTGTCCCCGCCATGCCATGTATCTAAAACAAGTCTCGCTCACCAACTTTCGCTGCTTCGATTCGCTGACCATTGAGCTGCATCCGCGATTGACCGTGCTTGTCGCCGAAAATGGCGGGGGCAAGACCGCTATTCTTGATGCGATTGCGCGAGGATTATCACCTGTTTTAAGATTTCTTTCCTCGGCCAACCAGCGTCTTTCAGGGGCGGGGGTGCAGGATGTTGATATTCGGCTAAAGAATAATCGGGCTTGTGATTATACCCGGATATATCTCGCGGCCACGGCGTTCAGCGGCGAATTGGAATGGGATGTCACAAAAGCAGCGAGCCATCAAAACCAGATGGATCAAAAAACAGGCCACAAGCAAATAGCCGACTATGCGGCGGCGTTGCTTGGCAAAGTGGATGAACATGATCAGCGTCTGCTTCCAGTATTCGCCTATTATGGCGCTCGTCGTGGCAGCATAGAAATTCCTTCCCGCCTGCGCATTCCCAGGAAGAAAAACGTCAATTACGATTACCCAACATCGGCGCTGCATGAGTCACTGGATGCCGAAAGCGACTTGAAAGAAATGCTCCGATGGTTTGATGCCGAGGAATCCTCGGAACTGCGCGCCAACATGAGCATCGAACAATTATTGGAGGAGAGCGGCGCATCATTTTCTTTTTCCCCCAGGCTCATGGAGGTGAGGCGTGCCATTGGCATCTTGATCGGAAAGCAATATGAACATCCTCGTTTCAATGAGCGGCATAAGTTTGTCATTAGTTCCAAGGCGGACAAAACCGAGTTTCAAATTTCACAACTGAGCCAAGGTTATCAAAGCATGCTTGCCCTCGGCATGGATTTCGCGCGCCGGCTTGGATTGGCGAACGAACATGTGGCCAAAATTCCCGATGGGACACCGATATCGGACTATCTCAAGCATGCAGTTGAGAGACTGAATCCTGGAGACGCATCGTTCCTGTCGCACAAAGGTCCCGCTTGGGCTCCGGCCATCATGCTCGTGGATGAAATTGACCTTCATCTTCACCCGTCGTGGCAGCAGCGCGTGCTCGGCGACCTCATGCGCGCTTTTCCCGGCACCCAGTTCATCGTCACCACTCACAGCCCGCAGGTGCTCACCACCGTAAAACGCGAAAACATTCGCATGCTTGGTCGCAATCCTGACGGAGCATGGGAGGCGCTGCAACCTCCGCAGGAAATCAAGGGAGTCGAAAGCGCCGTCGCGCTCAATGAGGTTATGGGAGTCAATCCGATTCCTCCCGTGGACGAGGCCAAGTGGCTGGCCGACTACACGGCCAAGATCGAAAACGGCACCCATGCCGACCCCGAAGGAGCCGCCCTGCGCGAAAAACTTTTATCACTCTACGGGCCGGCTCACCCCGTGATGCTTGATGCGGATCGGCTCATTCGCTTCCAATCTTTCAAGCTCTCAAAAGGCACTGCGCCCGAAGGCTGACGGGCTGATTACGATGCACAAATTGGATCGCACATCCGTTTCCGCGCCGGTCTGCCTGGGCGTCTACGATTACAAAATCCAAACTTGGGATGATTTGGATGCTGTGTGCAAACGTCAGGTTCGCGCCGCGCTTCTCCACGTCCAAGGCGTTTCCGGAATAACGACAGCCACCGGCGCCGCCGAATACGGCTTGCGCTGCGCTTACTGTGAGGGAGCCATTCGCCACGAGGGACATTTGGAACACTTCCGGCGCAAGAACCGCCATCGCCCCGACGCTTACCCGGAACTTACCTTTGCTTGGGAAAATCTTTTTTTAGCCTGCGGCTCAACAGAGCACTGCGGACACTACAAAGACCGCCCGTCGGCGCTCCCTTACGATCCGGATGACCTTGTCAAACCTGACGAACACGACCCGGATCACTATCTCTATTTCCATTCATCCGGCGAGGTTCGCGTAAGGGAAAAATTGAATGACGCGGACAAACACCGCGCCGCCGAGACCATCCGTGTCTTTGGTTTGGACAACCCTGCTCTCACAGGTTCTCGCGCCAAGGCAGTATCTGCCTATCGAAAAATGAGTGCCGCGGATTTCGAGGAACTGGCCTCATGGGAAGGCCACGACCGGCAAAAATATTTTCTTGAGGAAATCGAAGCCACCCGCTGGCACCCCTATTCCACCACTATCAAACACTTTCTTCAAAGCACCTGATGCAGGGGCGCATCTCACTTTTTGAGAAGAGGCGGGCAAAAGTATCGCAGGCTTCCAAGCCTGCTTGGCGGGACGCTGGCCCGCCCAAATACAAGCAGGCTTGGAAGCCTGCGATACTTCCGGCGATTTGCCCTTTTCAAAGAGTGAGATGCGCCCCTGATGCCGACCGGCGGGCATGGCGGGAGTTTTGGGTTTTCGATTGAGGAGCTACCGCTCCATGGAGGCAGCGAGGATGGTGGAGGTGTCGGCGGCTGGCGCGAGGCCGGGGGTGTCGCGCAGGGCGAAGCGGCCGAGGGCGGGGAGCGGGCGGATGAGGAATTCGGGTTCGGCGCAGGAGGCTGTGTCGCGGGATGGAGTGGCGATGCGTTCGATGAGGGAGAGGCCGGCGAGGCGGTCGAGGACGTGGGCGGTGAGGGGGATTTCGGCGCCGCGTTGGGTGACTTCTTTGCGCCAGTGGTGCCGGTGCTGGCGGATGAGGTGGAGGGTTTTTTGTTGGATGGTTTCGAGGGGAACGGGCGCGGGGTCGCCAGCACGGAGGCGTTCCGCAAGCCATGTGGCGAGGAGCAGGGTGAGGTGGCCTTCAGTGCCTTCCTCGGGGAGGCCGGCGTCGGTGCAGTCGCCGTCGAGGTCGCAGAGCGCGATGCCTTCGGCACGGACTTCGGGGTGGAGCGCGGTGGCTTCGGTTAGCTCGGCGAGGATGGAGGGGCGTTGATAGTCGAGGTAGTTTTTTTCGTCGTCGGTGAGCGTGTCGTAATACAGGACCGGATCATCGAGGAGGCGGGCGATGAGCGTGGTGCGGTGGGCGCGGTTGCGAGATTCGTGGGTGTCGGGGCGGGCGGGGTCAACGAGGGCGCGGAGGCGTTGCTCAAGGGTTTCGTCCGCGATGTGCGAGGGGCTTCGGCGCGCGGCGAGGAGGAGCGCGAGGAGGGGGCGGCTGATGTTGTAGAGGGCGTCGGTTTCGCGTTGGTGAATGAGGTCTTCCTCGGTGCCTTGGACGCGGCGGAGGATGCCGAGGGCCACGAGGGTGCGGAGGGTGTGGACGTAATCGCGGCGTCCGGCGGGTGTGTCGAGTGTCCAGAGGATGCCGGAGGCGGCGTAGGCTGGGTCGGCGGCTAGCTCGGTGAGGAGGTGGTCGGAGAGGCGTTTGAGGGTGATCTGGCGGTCGCCGCGTTCGAGGATGGAGAGCGCGAGGCAGAGGAGTGTGTAACGGATGCGGGTGAATGGTTCGGCGTTGCGGGGTTCGAGGGCGGGGCGCGTGGCGTCGGTGGTGAGCGTGCTGAACTTGCGCAGGCGCGCGGCTTCGGGTGTGACCACGAGCGGCCAGTCGGCGTGGTGCGCAAACCAGTCGGCAAGCCATTCGCGGTGGCGGCGCACGAGGAGATAGTCTTCAGCTTGGGGGCCGTCGGGGATGAGGAGCGGGTGCTGGAGCAGGGTGCGAAGCGCGTCACGGCGTTCCTCGACGGCGAGGGGTTCGGTTTCCTCGCGAAGGCGGGCGAGGCGGGCGCGTTTGGCGGCGCGACGGGAAATGGGAGGGGCGGGCGGGGCGGGTGGCGCTGCCGCGCCTGGCGTGTTTTGCACGGGGTGCGCGGCGATTGGCTGGCCGCGGGGTTGTGATGCCGGTGGTGGTTTCATGTTTCAAATATTTCAATTTTCGGAAATGGCGGGCGCGCGGGCGCGCGGGTTGCGGCGTGCGCGGAGATGTGCGCGGAGATGTGCGCGGGCGTGATTGTTATCCAATGATCTTGTCCGTGAAAGTGTCCGGCGGTTGTGATGATGGTGGCGGTTGTTTGCGGAATGGGTTCGAGGCGGATGCGAAGGGTGCCATCGTTGGATTCCGTGTCGATGGGGGCGGGGTCAGCGGCGCGGCCGGGGCGGCGGCGGGAGAGGGCGCGTCCGAGCAGTTCCAGAAAGAGGCGGAAGGGGTGTTCCGCGAGCGGGGTGTCCGGCGAGCCGAGTTGGGAGAGGCGGATGCGTCCGGCTTCGACGAGGTGCTGGCGCGCGTGTTCGATTTGGGCCGTCTGGAGGCGGGCGATTTCGATGAGGCGTTGTTTTCCGGCGGTGCGGTCGATGACAGGTTGCGCGGGGCCGCGCGGGGTGTTGTGGCCTTGCTGTCGAAGGCGCGGGGAAAGCCGGACGGGGGCGGCTTCGAGCCAGCTGAGGCGCGGGTGTTCGTCGCGCGTGGCGCGCGCGTCGAGGGTTTCGTTGTTGACGCGGAGGTGTCGCGCGGGCGGGAGCGCGAAGGCCGCGCGCCAGAGGCGGTGGCATGAGGCGTCGTCGGGGGCGGCGGCGAACCAGCGGGCGAGCGTGGCGAAGTCGGCGGCGCGGTCGGCGCGGTTGGAGCGGCGGTCGTTGATTTGGGTGACGGCGTAAAGCAGGGCGGGGATTGCGGAGCGGGCGCGGGAGCGCAGGTGCTCGGCTTGGGAGGGAGTGCGGCCGTCTGAAATAAACCAGCGGCGGAAGCCGTTCCAGCGTTGCTGCCATTGGGCGGTGGCGCGTTCGAGCGCGCCGGCGAGCGCGTCGGGTCCGGGGTCGAGCATGTTGGCGATTTCCCGGCGCGCGGCGGCGGGGAACGCGATGGCGGACAGGCCGCAGGTTTCGAGGTGCAGGAGCGTGGCGGAAATTTTTCCCGTGGAGGCGACGAGTTCGCTGATGAAATTTTCGAGGTAATTGACGAGGCGCTCCTTGTAGGCGAGGAACGCTTCCGCGCTTATGCCGTGGAGTTCGACGGTGGAGTGAAGTCCGCGCATGAAGGATTGCGCGCGGGTGGTGAGTTGCTCGAAGCAGTTGACGAGGCTGGTGAGGAGTTGGTGGAGCTTGGCGTCGTCGGGCGGCTGCTCGGCGAGGAGCGGATAGAGCGCGTCGAGGAAGGAGATGATGTCGTGGAGCGCGGTGGTTTGGAGTTCGCCGGGGCGGTGAAGGTATTCGTTGAAGGCGGCGAGGGCTTGCTCGGCGGCTTCGCCGGCGGCGCTGAGTTGGTAGAGGCGGCGGTTGCGATAAAAATCCTCGATGGTGGCGGCGGCGGCGTTGTCGGGCGTGTCGTCGAGGTTGCCCCAGAGGTGGAGTTGCTTGAGCGCGCTGGCGAGAATCGTGTCGCGGTCGGGGGCGGGGTTGGTGGTGTTGGTGGTGTTGGTGGGGTTGGCGGGGTTGGCAAGGTTGGCGGGGTTGGCGTCAGGGTAGAGGCGCGCCAGCGTCGCGGGGTCCGCGGCGGGGTCGAGGTTGAGTTCGGCGAGGATTTCGGATGGGCGCAGGGAGATGACAAATTGCGCGCGTTTGGCGACAAAGATGTCGAGGATGGCGCGATAAAGCGGGGCATTGGCGGCATTGAGATGGGCGAAGACGAGATAGCTGGATGTTGTCGCGGGCGTGGGCGTGGGCGTGGGCGTGGGCGCGGGCGCGGGCGCGAGTGCGGGCGCGAGCGCGAGCGAAGGGTCGGAGGCGCGCGATTCGGGCGGAGCGGAGGAGGTTTCCGAGGGCGCGGATGCCGCGATGGCAGTGTTGCTTTCCTGGCCGGACATGACGATTGGAGGAGAGGGAAGAGAGAGGGAAGAGAGAGGGAGGAGTGAGAGGAGTGAGTGAGAGGAGAGAGGAGCGAGTGAGTTTGTCCTTAAATTGCAGGCAGTGGAAACAGACGCGAGGGAGAAAACCAGCCGTCAAGTTTTTCAAAGTCAACCGGGCAAAGACATGACGGCGCTGGTTTCTGATTTTGCCAGCGAGTCGGCGATGGGCGAGCCGGCGAAGGGCGATGAGTCCCGGCAAAAATCCGCCATTTCAGATGCGGGCTTGGCAGCTCGGGGTGCGTGGAGTATTTTGCGCGCTCATTTGTTTTGTTTTTTGTTTTTGTTCATTTGTTCATGACATGAAAAAATACCTGTCCGCCGCGACAACGACTTGCGCCCGCGCCTGCGCCTGCGCACGCGCAACCACACGCCCGCGCGCCCGCGCGCCGCGCGCCATGCTCGACGTCGCCAACATGCGCATCGAACGCGGCCAAACCGTCATCCTCGACGACATTTCGTGGCGCGTCGCGCGCGGGCAGCATTGGGTGATTCTCGGTCCCAACGGCTGCGGCAAAACCTCGCTCCTGCGCTCCATCACCGGCTGGTTTTCGCCGACCGGCGGAGACGTGTCCGTGCTCGGCCGCACCTACGGCGAATGCGACTGGCGCGACTTGCGCCTGCAAATCGGCATCGTCACCAGCGCGCTCCAAGCGTCGATACCGCCCGCCGAGCCGGCCATCGACACAGTCGTCAGCGGCAAATACGCGCAACTCGACCTCTGGAAAAAAGGCACGCGCGCCGACAAAACCGCCGCGCTCAAGCTGCTGCGCTTCATCGACGCCGCGCACCTCGCCCGCCGCGAATGGGTTTATCTCTCGCAAGGCGAGCGCCAGCGCGTGCTCATCGCGCGCGCTCTCATGGCGAAGCCGCGCCTGCTCATCCTCGACGAGCCTTGCTCCGGCCTCGACCCCGTGGCGCGCGAGCATTTTCTGGCGTTCATTGAAAAACTCGCCCGCCGCCGCGCCTCGCCCGCGCTGGTGTTCGTGACGCATCACGTCGAGGAAATCACGCCCGCCTTCACGCACGCGCTCGTGCTCCGCGAAGGCAAAGTCCTCGCGCAAGGCCCGCTCGCCGCGACGCTCACCTCGCGCACGCTCGCGCGGGCGTTTGGCGCGCCGATGCGTCTCGTGCGCAAAGGCGCGCGTCGCGAGCTGCGCTTTGGCAAAGTCGCATTCAAGTAAAGCGCGAGGATGCGCCCGAAAAGTGAGATGCGCCCATTCACGGTTTTCAGGCTTAATTTCTATTTGCCGCCCGCCCTGCCGTCGCGTTTGCTTTTCAATTTCCATTTTCATTTCCCATTCCTCATTCCTCATCCATGAAGAACTCTCACCACTGCGCACAAATCACCAAGGCCGACATCGGCAAAACCGTCACGCTCGCCGGCTGGGTCGATGTCATCCGCGACCAGGGCGGCATCATCTTCGTCGATTTGCGCGACCGCAAGGGCGTCACGCAAATCAAACTCGAAACACAAACCAATCCCGCCCTCGCCGAAAAAGTCGCGCGCCTCAAACCGGAATCGGTCGTCGCAGTCACGGGCGCGGTCGGCGTGCGACCGGAAGGCACCGTCAACACGGCGCTGCCCACAGGCGAGGTCGAGGTCGAGGCGGCGTCGCTCGAAATTTTCAACATCTCAGAAACCCCGCCGTTCCCGCTCGACGACGAGAGCGGCGACAAGGTCAACGAAGACCTCCGCCTCACCTACCGCTACCTCGACTTGCGCCGCCCGAAAATGCGCGAAAACCTCCGCGTCCGCCACCGCGCGACCAAGGCCATCCGTGATTATTTCGACGAGCAGGAATTTATCGAAGTCGAGACGCCCGCGCTTTTCAAATCCACGCCCGAAGGCGCGCGCGAATATCTCGTGCCTTCGCGCATCCACCCGGGGCAATTTTACGCGCTCTCGCAGTCGCCGCAGCAATTCAAGCAAATCCTCATGGTCGCCGGCGTGGAGCGTTATTTCCAAATCGCCCGCTGCTTCCGCGACGAGGATTTGCGCGCCGACCGCCAGATGGAATTTACGCAAGTCGACGTCGAGGCGTCGTTCATCGAGCGCGAGGACGTTTACCGCCTTTTCGAGGGCATGTTGAAAAAAGTCTGGAAGGAAATTCTCAACTACGACGTGCCAACGCCCTTCCTGCGACTGCCGTTTGTCGACGCGATGAACCGCTTCGGCGTGGACAAACCCGACATGCGTTTCGCGATGGAACTCGCCGATTTTTCGGAAACGTTTCGCGCGTCCGCCTTCAAGGTTTTCCAATCCACCGTCGCCGCCGGCGGCTCCATCAAGGCCATCAACGCGAAAGGCCTCGCCGACATCACGCAAGGCGAACTCAAGTCGCTCGAAGACACCGCGAAATTGCTCGGC
>Ga0123357_10005517_pt1 | contig 15170 bp, 14 predicted proteins | sample TergutEmb28metaG_FD_89873 | JGI IMG/M metagenome (GOLD analysis project Ga0123357, IMG submission 89873) | Embiratermes neotenicus P4 segment gut microbial communities from Petit-Saut dam, French Guiana - Emb289 P4 | ecosystem: Host-associated > Arthropoda: Insects > Digestive system > Gut ... | reverse complement strand
TCTACACCTTGTGTACTCTTTACGATTTCTTTCATAATTTGTTCTCCTAAAATTATTTTTTTGAAGTCACAAATTTACAAGAACACTCCATCACCCAAGCACCTATCACCACAAGGCGTACACAATCTCTCAAATAGAGTTGCACCGCAATCACCATCTTCCAATCTCACCTATGCATACCCCTAGACCCAATAGATACAAGTATACACGAGTAATCAAGTAATCAAGTAACTTGTTTCTATAATATTATTATACTACTTTTGTATATGCTTGTCAAGTATATTTGGTTAATATTTTACTTATTATGAATATTTTATTTTATCGCACAGTGGCTTCCATTCACCCAGTCATGGGTGAACAATTGGGATTCAAGTGTTTTTTGTCGTTTCATCGTTCTTCTTTATCTAGGCACTTGCCAACGATGCACAAAAGTAAGGAGTGTCTTTTGCACAATCCCCTTGCTTTCGTGATTCTTTGCGTCTTGGTTTTTGGGTTTTGCTACACTTTACAAAAACTTTTTCATCTCTTCAAAAATGCCTTCTTGCAATGTCAAGGCTTTTTTGTTGACGGCTTGCACACCCGCTTCAAAACTTTCTTTTTTGGAGACCTTGTATCCAACAATGATATAATCCAAGGCATTTTGCATTACGAGTTCGGCAATACGACTGGGAGATTTGTCAAAGAGTGTGTGCCAGCCCGTTTGCAAGCCACTCGCAAAATGGTTGGCTCCTCGCAAAGTGTCCCCCAATTGCTTTGGCTTTTTGCCAAAACTTGCCAGTGCGGACTCGGTCTCTTTGGCCATATTGCCAAATTTGTCACTGTACTCTGTCAAAACCACACCCAAAGCAATATCGTCACTGATACCCACAAATCGGTCAAGCGTATCTACGGTGTTTTTGATAATTTTGTACAAGTCACTCAAAAAGTCAATGTTAATTTTTTGTGTATCCATCATTACCTCCTTAGATATTTATGATACACTCTCCCAACCTGTGACATTTTTTAGCGGAGAACCGTAAGTTGTTTTTTTCAGAATCCACAATAACTCTGCCCCCAATGGGCAAAACACAAGAAGGCTTTGTATGTCCAAAATCCATCCGACTCACGACAAGCAAATTCTCCAACCCAAACTCTTCTCCAAGCACTCGCACCAACGCTTCTTCATATTGTTTGTTGTAGACCTGACTACCAAAAGTATGCGGTCTCCCAAAAAGCAACGCTTTCAACTTGCAAGCAATCCCGCTCACGCATAAGTTTCTCACAAACATTTCTACCCACTCTACCCCTGGCATCCATTCCGACACTTCCAAAAATAAAATTTTGTTTTCAAAAAACTCTGTGGTTGGAAACAACTCCGTATTCTTGATCCCCTCAATGACCTCCAAACATCCACCCCACAACACACCCTCCACCATACCGCCCCCTTGCAAAACTTTCCATTCATTGTTACCAAGACTTCTTTTTTGGTTTTGATTGCTTGGACTACCCCAATCCAAAAATTCATCCACAAAAATTCCACTATCTCGGATGACCCAATCCCCTTTGCCAAACAATGCTGTCTCAACGCACCTCTGGGTTGCGTCCAAAATTCCCCCCGTTTTCTGCAAACCCTGTCATAAGACTTGGTCCATAATAAGATCCCACGCCAGCCTTTTGCAATACAAAATGTGTGACCGTCGCATCCGAGTTCCCCAAAAAAATTTTTGGATTTTGCCTAAACAAATCAAAATCCAAATAGGATAACCTCCTAATACTATCACAACCACCAATCACAGAGACCACCCCATCAATACTCCTGTCCACAAAAGCATTCATCAAGTCTTCCGCCCTGGCTTGTGGATTCCTATACATCCACTCCTCACTCCTAAGAGTATATTCCCCCTCCATCACCTTGACGCCAAAAGTATCTTGTAGTTGCTTTTTCCCAACTTGGTATCTATGGGGGTACCTATGTGCAAGCCCACTTGACAAAGACACCGCCATCACGGTGTCTCCCTGCTGCAATCGTTTGGGTCCAATCATCCAATCTCCTTATCAAGCATTTTGATACTTTTTAAATCAATCATCTCGTTGGACAAATCCATTCATACCAAGCACAAAGACCTTTTCTTGTAACGCACAATCGCATATTCCTGAGAAATATTTAACTACCTCCATCACACCAATACTTGCAACAATTGCGTTGGTTGGTTCAATAATATATGACACCAATTGTGGGTTTATTCTTTGTGCAGTATTGCCTTGGTATATATTATATCCAATGAGTTCTCTATATCTCTTAGTTTTGCCTGAAACAATCATTGGTCCACACTGAATATAGTTGGAAACTGGTGCACCGCAAAACGGCTACTTATCCACAACAAAAAATGATACTGTCGGTTAGGACAGTATCATTATAACACAGACACATCGTCTACAAAATCTACAATTTTTCCCCTAGGTAGGTGTATCTGCCGCCAAAAATATCAAATCCGAATTTTGTGTAACACTTTCCACATCAATGCTAGACTTAATTTTCTTATTGATAAAACGAAATTGGTTGGCAACATCAATTTTTTGCATATCAACATTATTTACAATCATAAGTCACCTCCTTTTAGTTTTACTATATGCTATGCGGCGTGTCATATCATATTCATTATATAACCAAGTTTATCTCGATTATATTATACCTAATAAAATAATTAGTAAAGCGTTTTGAATTATTTGAATATATAAAATAAAAAACCCGCAAAAATTTTGCAGGTTTTTTTGTTTTACAATTTTATTATTCTCCAATCATAAAGATGGGACTGCTCCACGCTGCTTGACCATCTCTTTGGAGTATGCGGACATAGGCGTACATAAAGGGGTCAAGGTTCATTTTTATGTCTACTTTGGTACCACGAGCGGACAATGGGATGGGTCCTTGGTCGGTCATAAGGAGTGCCTCAATAATCTCATCTGTGCCTTGTACAAAGATGCGGGCTTGCATAACTTTGGCAGGACGAACAATGCCACCCATCACAACGCCGTTGATTTCGTACTCCACAATAATCCTTGCCCCTGTGGTGGCATAACAACGCCGGTTGGACAAGGCGTCATAGATGGCCTCCCGAGTCAAAGCATCTGCCAAAACACAGGTAGAACCCGAGCACTCGTGTCCACCACCACCCACAAATCCTAGGGGTGCCACTTGCAAGCCCTCAGATACGCACGAAGCTGCCAACACCTCTCGCTTGTACTCAAAAGGATGGTGCGGGCAATCCATAGACTCATAACTGCCTCTTGCCCCAAACATTTCTGTCAACACAACCGTGCCAGGCATTTGGTTCCAATCAATGGCACAATCCTTGTCATTGGGGTGCGACACAATCATCATCCCCTCACGCATAGGGTTTTGCAGTCTCTCAGACAATTTGAAAGGCACATCGCTATCGGGCGCAATCCCCCGCATCACATCGCCTCGTCCTCTAAACAAGACATTGTAATGTCCCGCATTTTGCTCCACACCCCTGCCTTGCCTCCACTCATAGGCATTGAGCACGGCATAGTTGTGGTCAAGATTGTACAAATCATTGTAGAACCTGGTATCATCCCAAGTGTCTTTGTCGTGGTGGGTATCGTGGTCAGAAATCGCACAAAAATCATAGCCATTGAGGTGTCTGAGTGCCATATACTTTTCGTCAAGAGACCCACAATGCCAACCTGTGTTGTTGCTACAAATGGATATATTGGTACGCACTCTTGTGTCACCCCAATAGTATCCAAATCCGCTCCCACCCCTTGGGGTGGCTTGTCGCACATCCGTACTCAACCGTATAGGACCGCAAGGCTTGCCCGCTGCCAAATCTATGTCGCAACCACCCTCCACGGTTTTTTCTACCACTTGTCCATTGAACTCCAAAATGTGCTTGCCGCCTTTGATTTTGTATGTGAAGTCTCTCACAATCCGACAAGTGTCACACACTTTCCAACTCTCTCCAAAGTCGGTCACATAGAGCACATAGGTATTGCGTTCAAAACGCATATACGCACCAAAAAACTTTTTGCCCTTGCGTGCAAGTCGCACAAGTTGTGCACCACCCTGCACAAAGGCATCCGCATCCGCTTTGAGCACGCCCCCCTCAATCCCAGAATTGAGATGGTACACAAGCATCGCAGGTTTCCGCATAATCTCAATACCAAAAGCATCAAACGGTTGTTGTCCGCCGTTGATTTTTTCTTCTTGTTTGAGATAGTGGTCACAGTCCACGGCCGCCACAAGGCAGTCCCCCATATCCACAAGTCCGGTCAAATGGTTGCTACCGCCCGCAGATACATCATAACACACACCACGCCTAAAACAAACCAACTTGGACTTGTCGGTGTACATATGTGCAAAAATGAGTTGTTCACCTTGGTGAAACACAATTTTTGGTTTGTAAAAAGAACCCAAATAACTCTCTACATACTCAGGTATACCGCCCTTCTCCGGCACGGTTGCCACTCGCAAAATATTTTGGTCGCCTCTAAACGCAACATAGGCAATATAATATTTGTTTTTGTTTAATTCAAAATCACCGCCAATCACACGCCCTTGCTCTACCACCGAGGTCTTGGGACCTGTTCGCAAGAAAAAGGAAAACTCGCCGTCGGAATTTTGTTTGATTCCAAGCGCGACATCCTCTCTTTGTTTAAATAGTTTTTCACTAATCATATTGTGCCTCTTTTTTTGGATTGTTCCAACCCTTTCCCGGATACTTTTGTATTATTATATCACATTTTGTTAACATTGTCAAACATTTTGGACACATTTTTGAAATATTTTGTTAACATTTTTTTGAGCCTGTGTGAGCGGTACTCATTTCTATTTTGTGCAAATTGCTCAAAAATGATTTTGCTTGTCACGAAGAACCATTCATCTTTTTGGGCAAACCCGCCACTTGGAACAATGGGAGCAAACACCTCAACGCATTTGCTCCCACCATCCACAAGCACAAGCAAAACAAACGCTCAGACAAGGCTTGTATACAAACCTTGGTTTGTTCTACAACACAATTTTTTGATACAATTCCAATGCTGTCTCCGCAAACTCTGTCGCACCATACGGAAGCAAGTCTTTTTTGTCCCTAAATCCCCAAAGCACGGCAAGGCACCGCACGCCGGCATTTTGTGCACACAAGACATCTAGTTCGCTGTCGCCAACAAAGATGGCGTGTTTTTTATTCACCCCCAAGGTGTCACAAATATCCAAAAGTTCGTCCGGTGCAGGCTTTGGGCAAAACCCACTACGATTGCCTTTGATAATCTCAAAGTTGATTCCATCAAAGAACTGCTTGCAGTTTTCTAGGGCACCTTGGTGTGTTTTGTTGGTGAGTATGGCAAGCCGTACGCCTTGCCTCTGCAACTTGTGCAAAAGTTCCACCATCCCGTCATAGGGCATTGTGTCTGGATTGGGATTGTTTTGGTAGCACTCCTTGCGGACTTGCTTGTACTGTTCCAATTCGTTTGCACTGAGTGACCGTTCTGGCACCAGTGCTTGTACAAATCGGTCCATATCCAAACCAATACATTGCCTGACCTGTTGGTCCGTGCTTGGGCAAAGTCCAAAATGGGCCCGCATCCCATCTATGGCATATTTGATACCTGCAAAGGTATTGAGTAGTGTGCCATCCACATCAAAAACAACCAGTTTGGCTTGCATAGGTTCCCTCCCAAAATCACGCTACAACTTGACTATTTGGATGCCCTCATCCTTTTGGTGGGGTCAAGAATAATTTTTCTCAAACGGAGACTTTTGGGTGTGACCTCCAAAAACTCATCATCCGCAATAAACTCCAAATACTGTTCAAGACTCATATTTTTGTGTGGGGTCAAACGGAGTGAGTCATCACTGCCACTCGCGCGCATATTGGTGAGTTGCTTGCGTTTGCACACATTGACAGAGATATCCCCCGCCTTGGGACTTTGCCCAACAATCATACCCATATATACCGGTATGCCCGCTCCCACAAACAAGACCCCTCTTTCTTGGGCATTGAACAAGCCATACGCCACCGTATCCCCTGTCTCGTGGGCAATCAGGCTTCCGCCATTTCTCCGCTCTATCTCCCCTCTGAATACATCATACCGCAAAAATACGGAGTTGAGGATACCCTCACCTTTGGTATCCGTCAAAAACTCTGACTTGTACCCAAAGAGTCCTCTACTGGGCACCTCAAATTCAAGCCTTGTCCTGCCGTGTCCTGGGTGCATTGTTTTGAGTTCGCCTTTGCGTACACCCATCTTTTGCATCACGGCACCCACGCAATCATCGGGCACATCAATGTGCACTTGGTCAATCGGCTCGTGTTTTTTGCCATCTATGGTCTTGTACAGCACCTTGGGCATACTGACGCTAAACTCATAGCCCTCTCTACGCATATTCTCAATAAGAATGGACAAATGCATCTCGCCTCTGCCACAAACCCTAAACGCCTCGCTGCTCTCACCGTCACTGACACGGATGCTCACATCCTTGATGGTCTCGTTGTACAAGCGGTCACGCAAATGTCTACTGGTCACAAACTTGCCCTCTTTGCCTGCAAAAGGACTGTCATTGACCGCAAAGGTCATCTGTACACTGGGCTCCGAAATTTTTGGGAAACTGAGTGGCTCAATCGTGGTAGTGTCGCAAATTGTATCTCCAATAGTGATACCCGTGAGTCCAGATACGCACACAATATCGCCCGCCTCCGCACTCTCTATCGTTTTGCGAGCAAGCCCCTCAAAAGTGTACAAGTTGGTCACCTTGCAAAGATTGGGCTTGGTCTCCTCTCCACTTTGCTTTTTAATAAAATTGGAGACAGCCACTTGTTGCCCCACTTTGATTTCACCTCTCTCAATCCTGCCAATCGCAATGCTCCCCACATAATCATTGTAGTCAAGAGCAGACACAAGTACCTGCAAAGCCCCTTGGTGTGTGGGAGGCGGTTGAATGTGGTTGATGATGGTCTCAAACAAAGGCACCAAGTCCGTTCCGGTCTGTCCCCTTGTCAAAGTGGCAGTACCGTTTTTGCCACTGCAATAAACAAAAGGACTCTCCAATTGCTCCTCGCTCGCATCCAAATCCATCAAAAGCCCCAAAGCCTCATCACATACTTCATTGATTCTTGCATCCGGTCTATCAATTTTGTTGACACAAATGATGATTTTGAGCCCCAACTCCAACGCCTTGGAAAGCACGAACCTTGTCTGTGGCATTGTGCCCTCTTGTGCATCAATCAGAAGCAACACACCATTGACCATTTTGAGCACACGCTCAACCTCTCCACCAAAGTCAGCGTGCCCAGGGGTGTCCACAACATTGATTTTGTAATCTTTGTAAAACAACGCCGTGTTCTTTGCCAAAATGGTGATACCACGCTCTTTTTCCAAAGCGTTGCTATCCATCACTCTCTCTGCCACTTGTTGGTTGGTTCTAAACACGCTGCCTTGTTTGAGCATCTGATCCACAAGCGTTGTTTTGCCGTGGTCTACGTGTGCTATAATTGCAATATTCCTAATATCCATTTTGTTTTATCCTATTTCTTTTTTGTCTTGATTTGCTATTTCTTTTTTGCTAGCCATCCATTTGCAGACCGCCACCGTCAATACACCCGCCAAAAGCACTATCACAGAGTAGCCAATGGGATTGGCTCTCACGACGCTCACCCGCTGTATGGCTACCGTCTGTCCTGTTTTTGTGGCAAACTTGACATACTTGGCACCATTGATAATCATCTTGTCCGTGCCTTTGGACAATGTCCAGGGTCGTGAGAGATACAAGTTGACATCCATCTTGTCAAGCATCTCCGCTCCCATTGGGAGTGCCTTTGCCAAAGGTTCTATCACAATGGGTTTGCCTTTTGCATCTTTGCCCATAAAACCCAACTTGACAATGGTTGCAAAGTCTTGCTTTGTATTGGGCGTCTGTGTGTTTCCCGTATCAGTATCAGTATTTGCCAAGGTCTCCACAAATTGATTGCTAAATCCATCCACCTCATACGCATAGTTCACCGTAAAAACACCAAACTTGCGGTCTTGCAAAAGGAGCTTGGTTGGATTGTATTTGTCCAAAAGATAGGTCACCGTGTTGGACTCTTGTTGAGGTGTCTCCTCTTGCGTCCGTTCGCTCTCATTTTTTTGCCCCAAGAGACCCAACACACTTTCAAAGTATTGTATTGTATTTTGTACCTCTTGTGCATCCACCTTGTCGGTCACCGTCACAATGACTCCAACGGTAGGATTGTCAAAAGCGTCTCTATGGTCATAATAATCCAACACAATCATTGCATCATCCGTGACACCTGCCGCCCTCGCGTTGGCTGTATGTGGAGTTCCAACAAGACCGACCGCCACAACGCACACAAGGACAAGGAGCGACGCTCCCGTTTTTTTTATTTTTGTTTTCATAGCACCCAAACGACCACAGCATTATTTCAAAAGTTCGGCCAAAGCATCTCTAAACTCTTGCATTGCAATCTCATACGGCTCCGTAGTGGTAAGGTCCACCCCAGCGTCCACCAAAATATCGTGTGGCAATTTGCTTCCACCACTTTTCAAAAAGGCAAAATAACTCTCTGTGTCCCCTTGCAAAATTTTCTTGGCAAGACAGACCGCCGTTGTCAAGCCTGTTGCATATTTGTAGACATAAAAAGGTCTATAAAAATGCGGTATGCGTGACCACTCATATTTGATGGCATCATTGTGCTTGACCGCCTCTCCATAGTACTTTTGGTTGAGTTGGTAGTACACATCGCAAAGTGCCCCACTGGTCAAAGATTGTCCGCTCTCCACCATTTCGTGACTCGTCCGTTCAAACTCGCTAAACATCGTTTGCCTAAAAATAGTGGTTCTAAACATATCCAAGTAGTATTGATTGAGGTATCTACGCAAATGTTTGTCCGTGGTAGTACTGAGCAAATGTTTGATGAGCAGCACTTCGTTGACCGTGCTTGCCACCTCTGCATTGAAAATACTGTACTCCGCTTTTGAAAAAGGCAACGCCTCACTGCTATAATAACTGTGCATAGCGTGACCCATCTCGTGTGCAACCGTGAAAATATCGTGCGTAGTTTGTTTGTAGTTGAGCAGCACATAAGGGTGCACCCCATAAGTCCCCCAACTGTACGCACCACTGCGTTTGTTGTCGGTCTCATACACATCAATCCAAGACTCTTGCTTGGCTTTGCAAAGGAGCTCTTGGTATTCATCGCCCAAAGGTTGCAAGGCTGTTTTGACAAGTTCGTAGGCGTCCTCGTACTCCATTTTTATGTCCGCACCTTCAATCAACGGCAAGTACATATCATACATATTGCACTCATCAAAGTAGGTTGCTCTATACGCAACATATTCGTGCAGCATCGGCAAGGCATCCCCCACCGCTTGAATAAGATTGTCATACACCGCCGTAGGAATGCCCTCGCCGTCCAATTCTCTCGCCAAAGCATTTTTGTACCCACGCACTTTTGCCATCAGCACGCCTGCTTTGACCGCCCCGGCATAGTTGCTTGCAAGCGTGTTGATATTTTTTGCATAGGCTCTGTACAAGTTGTCAAAAGCGTCTTTACGAGTTTTTTGATTGCTATTTTGCAAAGCCATTGCATAGGTGCCGTGTGTCAGCGTGACCCACTTGCCATCCAATTTGATTTTTGGCAATTTGAGGTCGGCATTGTCAAAAGCCCCGTGCGTATTGTAAAAAGTGTGCAACACATCGGAGGCAAGTGCCAAGATTTTTTCTTCGCCATCATTGAGGATATGTGCCTTGGCTCTAATGATGCCTTTTATCATCATATCATAATCCGAAAAATCATAGTCCACCAACAAGCCTTGCAAATACTCGTCTTCCATCTTGGACAACTGTGGCACTACAAAACTTGTGGCAGCCGCCAAACTTGCACCCAAAGAGTGTGCCCTATCTGCCATTGCCACATAGCCAAAGTTTTTGGTGTTTTCATCCTTGTGCATTGTGGCATAGGTCACAATACGACCAAAGTCTTTTTCTATCTCGGTCATTTTTTCAAGGCATTCTTTGAGGACTTGTTTGTCCCCCAACTGCCCCTCATATTGAGCCAAAAGTGGTAATCTCTCTTGCACAGAACTCACCAATTGTTCCCACGATTCGTCGTCCGCTACAAGATGGCTCAAATCCCATTTGTACTCATTTGCTATATCTTCTCTACGCATACGGTCTCCCTCAAAAATATTATCTTATTCATTGTACTACAATTATGCACTTTTGTCAAGTGTCCTGCACTCAAAAGCATTTTTGTCTCAACAATCTCTCATATACTTGCTTGCACGCTTGTTGCAATTTTTGTGCCACGCTCTGATACACACTCGCATCCCCACCAAACGGGTCTGGTATCTCATAACCCACAATCTCATCCATAGATACGATTCTTGGATAATTTGGCAAGCCCACTTTGTGCATTGCGGTCATTGTCACCACCATATCATACTTGTCCAAAACCTCTCTCTCCAAAAACTTGGCTTGCTTGTGTTGATACGCAACGCCCAACTCCTGCAAAGCACGCTCCGCACTTTTGGTCATTGTTTGGTTCTCATCGGCAAACAAACCACTGGATGCCACCACAATCTTTTGCGGTTTGTCTTTGACAAAGTCTTTGAATATAAACTCCATCATTGGTGACCTACAAGTATTGCCACTACACACAAACAATATACTAAAATCCAACGCCCCTTTGTGCCACTCCGGCCCTTGCTGTGGTGTGTACGCCACATCTTCTACAAAGATAGGCTCTTTCTCTTTGGGTGTGGGTCTCGTCGGTTGTGCGGTGGTCGTCACATTGTCACCAAGCACAAAAAAATCTTTGTACTCCAATGCCTCCGTAGGTACCCCTAGTGTTGTGTCCCCCTGCTTGGGCTGTGTATCCATCCAAGCATCTTGCGAAGTCTCTGGTTGGCGTGTTTTCCTATTGGATTGCTTGCCCTCCCTTTGTTGGTTTTTGCTCGGTTGCTCGCCACTTGCTTTTTTGAGTTTGTTGTCAATCGCCGCAAACACACCCACGGGCTCATATCCTTCTGCCAAAATGAGCGTATGCGTTTTTTCTAGTCTACGCAAGGCACTATACAAGTTCCTTGCAATCGCCTTGGGCTCTCCACCCAAACAGCACAAATGACAATCCCCGTACCGTTTTTTTGTCTCCGTTGTACAAAGGATGACCGGATTGTGTCCTTGGGACTTTGCACGCTCGTACTCCAAGAGCACGGTCTCCACCATTTTTTTTTCGTATTTTTTGTGCTCAAAATACACGAGCGGAACCTTGGGCGCGTAGTGCAAATACTTTGTCCCAGGTGCCACAACCTTTGACCCACTTTTTGCTAGCAAAACCTTTTGCCCAAGCACTTTCTCTATCTCTTGCTTGGTGACAACGCCCTCTCGCAAAATGGTTGCTTGCTTTTTGGTGCAATCCACAATGGTGGATTCAATGCCCACTCTCTCAACGGCAACCTCTTGCTCACTCTCTCCAAAATCCAAAATATAGGCAATCTTGGTATCAAAGTCTTCTAGCACATGCTCCGCACTTGTGGGGCTCACCCTTGTTGACAAATTGGCACTGGGCGCACAAATAGGCACGCCCGCTGTTTTTATCAAGTCTCTTGCAGACTGCGTTTTGGGTATGCGGACACAAACGGTCGCAAGCCCTGCACTCACGCTACTTGGAATTTTGTCAGCACGCTCCAAAACCAAAGAGATGGGACCCGGTGCAAAGGCTTTGAGGAGTTTCTTGGCAAGGGGGCTCACATTTTTTGCCACCACGCCAAGACTTTCCACCCCCTCTATATGGACAATCAAGGGGTTGTCGTGAGGTCTTCCTTTGAGTGCATAGATTTGCTCTATGGCATTCAAATCAAAAACACTGCAACCAAGTCCAAATACGGTCTCGGTAGCAAAAGCGACAACACCACCTTGTTGCACATACGCCGCAACCAGTTCCAAGTTGCTTTGTGTAGGTTGTAAAATTTTTGTATCCATTGTTTGTACGCACAGGTCTTGTACCTGTATTTTGAAAGCATAAATTTTCCGTTTTTTGTCAATCATTTGTTTGTATGAAAACAAAAACCGCCAAAATGATTGATACTATTTTTCTCAATATTGTTTTGTTGATTGCCGTTGTGATTTTTTTGAGACAATATCTCAACTTTACCAATTCTTTGATTTGTGCACTCAGTGCGTGTGTCAGCCTAAACGGGCTCTTGCGTATCAGACGCTCCAAAAAATTTGCAACCAAACCAACCAAGCAAGAACAAAAACAATACGCAGAGATTTTGTTTTATCTGCAACTGTGCAGCCCGCAAGAACGGTGCTCCTATTTTGTGGCGTTGTTTCAAAAACACAATGCCGCCTCCACAACCCCATCACTCCTGCCCGAGGTGCTCTCTCGTTGCATCCTGCTTGCCGATGGGTTTGTGCTGGACAACTGCCTGTATTTGACCGACCTTGCCCCCAAGACAATGGAGGAGGGCACTCTTCAAAAAATGCTTCAAAACTACTACATCTTTGGTTGCACCCAAGTAGTGATGGTCACACACAATGCACTGCCCAAAGAATGCACAAAACTACTCACCCTTTGCACCCAAAGCCTCACACATTTTGATAAAGATGCTTTGTTTGTACTCATCCAAAAAACAAGACTGCACCCCACGCTCACCATACACCCTCTGCCACAAAAAAAACGCACTCGCCTAAGCCTGCTTGCTCACCTTGTCTCTCCAAAAAATATTCGCAAATATCTCGTGGCAAGCCTGCTCTTGTTTTTGTACGCCTATTTTATGCGAGGCAGTATCTACTATTTGTTTTTTGGATTTGTTTGCTTGACGCTCGCTGTGGTGTGCAAGATAAAAAGTCTTATGGATAGTTCTGTTTGACTTTTTGAGCCAGAAAAAGTCTTATGGATAGTTCTGTTTGACTTTTTGAGCCAGAAAAAGTCTTATGGATAGTTCTGTTTGACTTTATGCAACCCAATGAGCCAAATCATTGCAAGGTGTTTTTTGCCATTTCAAAGGCTCTTTTGCCCAATCACCCTGCTTGCACATTTGTGCATATGCTCATTCTTCCAAAAGGGCGGTGCCTGACTCGTTTTCTTGGGTTGGAGAGACTTGCTCCACTGCCACACTCTCTTGGGGCGTTTGTGTGACGGCCGTGCTTGCGTCCTTTGCAAGCTCTTCCTCTTGTTGCTTGTCCATCAACGCTTGTTGTTCTTGTAGTTTTTGCCTCTTGTTGTCAAAGTACACAAAGCAATACAACCCAATCCCAAAGGCACCCGTAGCAATGGGCAACATCGCAAACCTGCCCCCCAACAAGTCGGGCAAATAGATAGATATCGTGCTTGACACACAACAAATCACCATAGAAACAAGGGCTGTCCACGCCACAATTTTTTTTACAAGTCTACTCACACTTATATTATAACAAAAACGCCCCCAAATGTCAATTGATATTGACTTTGGAGACGCTCAAACCAAAATACATTTTTTGAAAAATCCAAGAACCCTATCTGCGAACTGCATACTTGCGGATATCAAGCACCACGGCAGCCAGCAAAATAGCCCCTGTAATAATCTCTACAAGATTTGGGTTGAGCCCTGGCCAATTTTGCAAAGCAAGTGACAACACCTGAAAAATAAACACACCAAGCACAACTCCACTAATTTTTCCAACACCACCATTAAAAGACACACCGCCAATCACGCACGCAGCAATGGCGTACAACTCTTGGTTGGGTGCAAAATTGACATTCACAATGCCCTCCACACCCGCTTGCACAAATCCAGAAATCCCGTACATAACCCCCGCCATCACAAAGACCATCAAAGTCACCTTGAAGACAGAGACCCCCGCAACAGTGGCAGCCTCAGGATTGCAACCCACGGCATACATATTTTTTCCAAATTTAGTTTTGTTCCAAATGAGCCACATCACCATCACCGCTATGATTGCATATACCACCATCCACGGTATGGTCACTCCCCCCAACTCAAAACCACCTTGAATCAAATTTTTAAACTTGGGGTCAAACCCTGTAAAAGATGCTTGCCCGTTGCCACCTAGACCAAAAAACAATTTGATGACAGAAATCAACATAAACTGCATTGACAAAGTCACAATAAAAGAGTGCAACTTGAACTTGGCGGTAAAAAACCCGTTGGCTGCCCCAATCGCCGCACCAATACAAATAGAAATCACCAATGGCAATATCCAAGGTACGGTCCCCATACCCTTGAAAAGCGTTGTTTTGGTGACCACCATCATAGCACCCACCACAGCGGCACACAAAGCGACCGTCCTAGATGCGCTCAAATCCGTACCCGTGAGCAAAATAATCCCCGCTACACCAAGTGCCAAAAACATATATTGTGCCGTGTAACTAATAATATTGACAATGCTACTCCATCTAGAAAAACCAGGAACCACAAACAAAGCAACGATAGAAAAGATGACCATCAAAATCATCAACCCTTTGTTGAGCAAAAATTCCCGAACACTTTTTGCCTTTTGTTTGCCATTGGAGGCACTAAATGCCGACCATCTGACCCGCAAGTCATACCACCAATTTACAATACCTCCAACAACAGGTAGCGTAGCCCCTTTGCGACTTTTGTCTAGTTGTTGTTTCAATTCTTCCCTTGACATATTTTCTCCTCAACAATTTGTAGTCAAATCGTATAGTCTTGTTTCTTTGGGTTTTTGGGTCTACACATACTTTGCAGACAAAGTCATAACCTCTTCTTGGTTGCTGCCTTTGGTGTCCACAATGCCCGCAAGTCTACCATTGGACATCACAAGCATACGGTCTGTGATACCAAAAAGTTCTTCCATCTCGCTAGATATCACCATCACCGCATTGCCCTCGGACGCCAATTTGTTGATGAGTTCGTATATCTCATACTTTGCACCCACATCAATACCCCGAGTGGGCTCATCCAACAAAAGTATTTTTGGGTTGGTCAACAACCACCTACCGATGACCACTTTTTGTTGATTGCCACCAGAAAGCGTACCAATTTTGGTATGAATATGTGGTGCCTTGACACGCATACTCTCCTTGACCCACTCACTGTCTTTGGACATACGACCATCACTCAACAAGCCTATGGGCACACCACCCTCCACAAAGTCGGTGGGTGTATTGCCTTTTTGGTTGACATTCTCGGTAGCCTTTTTG
>Ga0123357_10005516_pt1 | contig 15171 bp, 7 predicted proteins | sample TergutEmb28metaG_FD_89873 | JGI IMG/M metagenome (GOLD analysis project Ga0123357, IMG submission 89873) | Embiratermes neotenicus P4 segment gut microbial communities from Petit-Saut dam, French Guiana - Emb289 P4 | ecosystem: Host-associated > Arthropoda: Insects > Digestive system > Gut ... | reverse complement strand
TTGAGAAGCTAACTGGTCTGCAGCTAGTCAAGAAATTCCCCGCATTTCACGGAACCCGAAGGTTCATTACCGCACTCACAAGCGTCCGCCACCTGTCTCTATCCTGGGCCAGCCCAATCGAGTACATATACCCACATCCCACCTCCTGGAGATCCATCATAATATTATCCACCCATCTACGCCTAGGTTTCCCCAGTGGTCTCTTTCCCTCCGGTTTCCCCACCAAGACCCTATACACCCCCTCTCCTCACCCATACGCGCCACATGCCCAGCCCATCTGAATATTAGGCCCCTACTTACGCCTATGTTTCCGAAGTGGCTTCTTAACGTGTTTTTTTTTAATTACTCGCAAAATATTGTTTGCTTTTCTTATCGCCTTGATATAAGCTGTATCTTCGGCCAACACAGTCCTCCGTAATTTCATTTCTATTATTTTGTCATCATGATCCTCAACTTTGAACTTTCTCAATCCTGTCCCTTCCTTTCCCTTAATTTCAAAATTTCCCTCCAACTCTGTTCTTTAAGGAAAACACGGTTTCCTCCCTTAGTCTGAAAACTCACACTCGCTTAAGGACGGTAGAATCGTGGTGCTGTACATTTTTATGTGTGCTTTTAGTTACACTATCGGAGATGTTGATTGGTTTATAGTCTCTTTGGAAACAGCGTGGGAATAACCGTAGGTGCAGGATTAAAACCTTCACCAGACGCACTCTGAACTAAAACACATGCACAGGAATGTTTGGTTGCAGCTGCTGACATTCTCAAAACACCTACACATATTGTCACGAAGGGCGGAGACGTAATATTCAGACGTAATTTGCAACTCCGGGAAACTGATAACGTTAAGTACCCCTACAGTATGTTATCTGACATAGATAAAGCGAGCATTTTCCTAGCAACTTGTATGGAAAAATCAGACAAATAAGTAAGAGAGCCGGAAATTGCAGACAATGAAAGGGACACAAGTTAAAAGCCTTTAGTTCGTAACATAAACAATGTTTCAAGAAGTGCTGACTAACTGTAACACAAGACAACCATTCACGTTGGAGTCTAAGAATTAGATCTGGCAATATATCTACGTAACCAACTGATAACATGTACCGTACACATATTTAGTATAACAGCTTACAGAAGTGTCATCACAATACAATGATGATCGAGTTCCAGACAGTAATTACAAATATTATTTTTCTCCCGATGAAGCATAGAATATAACTGTTTTGTTTCATGTGTTACTACTGAATTACGTAATTTTATAGTCGAACACGAAGCTCAGTTTTCCTAATTGTTTAGTGTGCTGAGCCTATGAACAGATGGCGAGTGTAATGAGTCGGTAGTTTATTGACTAGAACTATAGACAGCTTATATGGAGAGTAGTAGTAGTAGTAGTAGTAGTAGTAGTAGTAGTAGTAATAGTAATAGTGGTATTAGTAGTAGTAGTAGTAGCAGTAGGAATAGTAGTAGTGGTGGTGGTAGTAGTAGTAGTAGTAGTAGTAGTAGTAGTAGTAGTAGTACCACTAAGTGAGGAAAAAAAACATAAAATTCTGAGTGTGTAAAACTTGTCGGACCTAATGCCCTATTACAAACAAATTCTATCTCGTATTCATCACGATACAAAATAAAACGGGCACTGTACAGTCCTGTTCCAGAATATTAGACTCTATAAAAGTACTTCTAACGTTACACAGAACAGACCTTACACAGCAGCTTAGATAGTCTAGGTACTGCCAAATATTCTTCACCCAATTACCAATATTCCGATACTAGACGATTTTCTGAGCCAAACACTTTCACGGAAAATTTAAAGAGTTCTGAAAATATAAATAATTATTACAATAAATACGCTGAATCGAAAAAGAACAATCTACATCCTCTTGTGCTTCTGTACCATGTAACTCGTACCATAAACGCAAAATGTGCAGACTATATATCGCGGTCTCTCCGTCCACATTCTTTACCTCGGAAAGTACCAATTAGATTGATAACATTTTTATGATGCATACGCATCATAACAATGTCATTAATCGGCATATATTTACGTGTCACATAATGAGACTGTTTTTAAAACACGGAACTCAATACAGCAGAGAGCGGGGTCGTAATCGCTCCCTGTGCAGCAACAGATGTCGTCCGCTCTAGAACGAGCAGTCCCGACTTATTGCTGAGTACCACAGAGGTGGCGGCACCATTGGTCACTATGCACTAAAGCGACTACAAGCAGGTTCCGCGTCCAGACGGACAAATGTTCGACTTCAATCCTACAAGAAATCCACAACTGACTTTGAAAAATCCTCCCAAACAAGAACATTTTCAAAAGAGTACTGGGTATTTTAAATAATATATCTCAAAATGTTCACAACTCTCATTTGAAATACATCTCTACAATGGGAACACTTAGCGAAATACGGAAAGAATAATTTGTTGCAAAGGTTTCTGGTTTATGACACAACTTTGTAATCCGGCAGGTGGATATCGACGTTTCGAAGATACCTAGCGTTGAAACCACTACAACTAGCAAGAAGGAGACAGAAAGTTTCTCCGCAACGATTGTACCCAACCACTATACTATAACATAAGGTCATAATCCAGATCAGATGACGTATCTTGAATAAAACAAAAGCTTCAAATATTAGAGAACAGTTCACCAAACAAGAAAAAATCCTGACGTAAATTAAATTCAAGATCAACAAGGTACAAGGAAATATTTAAACGTTTTTGTAACACACTGTTACATTAACATAAACAATAATGATAATAATAATAATAAACTATTCCTTGTTTGATAAACTGGTATTTACAATGTTGTCTACCTGAAAAGCAAGATTATCCCAAAGGCAAAGAAATGACTTTCGTCTGACTGGTAAAGAACTTCGAAAGCTAAGTTCAACTCCAACTCCACATACGGTACAATGTACGGGCACATTTTTATACGTTTTATAGTCCTGTGTATGTACCGGCTTTGAGATGAGCCGACGACCACCGAAAGAACAGCATTCAGTAAATCTGATGTGGAGACGTACTCTTGAGAAGCGAAAAGCCTACAACTTAGCTTCGAGCAAGAAATTCCTCAAAGACCTTAGCACTACCCATTAGTCTGTGTGTTCACCACGAGTTTCTGTTGTTACACATGGGGTAATAAAGATTTGTGTATACATGTAAGAGAGAAGGCCTCCATTCTTGCAAGTACTGACGTGATAGAGGCTACAAGCCGAGATATTTTGAAATAATGACACACTGTACAATACGGGTGAATAATTTGGTGGTATCCACCGTTAAGGCTTTCATTTTGATTGATCTAAATGTTTAGGGCTGCAGCAGAAGCATGTAGCAGCAAATTGGAGCTTATAAACTATCCCAGCCTTGAGATGAATTTAGAAAACGGCAAAGAACCTATATTCAGATGGCCTGTGGCAGGCTAAACACATGAACCTCCTATACAAAACAGGCCTGTGGCAGGCTAAACACATGATCATCCTATACAAAACAGGCCTGTGGCAGGCTAAACACATGAACCTCCTATACAAAACAGACCTGTGGCAGGCTAAACACATGAACCTCCTATACAAAACAAACAGATTGATGGTGTATGGCCAAATAATCGCTGTTTCTTGTGAGGTAACGATAGCGTTTACCCTAGAACAGGTCCCAAAGACTCAGAGGTGGAGCAGATTTATAGCTCTACTCTTTCTTTAATATCGGTCTTGATATGAGTGTCTGGTTAACGCCATAGCCCGACCGCTTTAAACCCGGGAAAGAGACATTGTACCATTTATACGGGAGGCTGGGTGGGCTCCAGAGTCGGTCGGAAAGGATGAGGAATATATCACTCCCACCGGAATTCGATCCCCGGACCGCCCAGTCCGTAGCGAGTCGCTATACCGCCTGTGCAATCGCGGCCCACGTTTATTACGAGCATCCTTACAACACACTGTGCAGGCACAACAAAGTTTTTAATATTAGAACTTTCGGTACACAGAGTTACCACTGTGACTAAAATGGTTATTTTACCCATATTATTATTTTTGCACATGGATTGTACCCTCCGCTTGATACGATTCAAAGTTGAAATTATTAATCTTTAGATATACTGTAGGATTCGTTGGGTGGGGATCGGACCATCATCCATTGGGTAAATTAAGACACGGGAAAGCGTGGGCAAAAGTCTACGCAGTGACAGGGATTTGAACCTACGGTACCAGTGTTCAAGTGATCCAGAATCGTAAATGTGGTATATTTGGCAATTTAATGTGTGCCCTAATTTCCTTCCACTAAAGAAATACGAGCATATGCTTGCAAGACCACCCTGTTGTGTGTGTGTGTGTGTGTGTGTGTGTGTGTCAATTTCGACTTTTTAATCAGATGAGCAATTTTTATGAAACTTGGTATTACGCCATGAAGTACTGCGAGGTTGTGAGGAAAGGAACGACACTAGCGTCATTGGCCTCAGGGCTTTAAAATGACGCACCGTAAAATCTATCGGAAATGTATTAAACTCTTTTTAATGTAATTTTTTTTGCTGGATGTAAAACAACAAGATGGCGGGCACATGCTAATATTTTTTTTTATTTCCGGTTTGATGGTGAATATTCAAGAAACACTGGAGCTCTGCATTTTTAATTGGTACGGAGAGAGATCATAAATAAATAGACGCATTTCTATAATTTATTGACGTTAACAGCTACCAGCATATTGGATAAATATGTTTGACGTGCCCATAAACTTTATATAAGCAATTATTTCTTTACAAAACACAACAACATAATAATAATAATAATAATAATAATAATAACACAGTAATAGACCTTTCAGAGAAGACATATATGCACAAGGACAGCAGGGGTGGAATTCGCTCAGAACTCCTTATACTAGACACTACGACAGACTATTTCCAGTTTTGAGATAACACGGCGCCATCAACATCTGCCTCGTCCATTTTTTTAATGGCGCAAGAGTCCCTTGTGACCCAGAACCTCCTCATTATCTAGGTTTCAAGATCACACTCCCTCAGACACACCACGAACTGTGGGACTGTTGAGGACGAGTGGTCAGCCCGAAGCATAGATCTCTACCTGGCAACACACAACACTCACAACAGAGAGACATGCATGCCTCCGGCGGGATTCGGACACGCAATCCCAGCAAGTGAGCGGTCACAGACCCACTCTTAGACCGAGCGGCCATTGGGATCGACGTCTTTGCCTATACCTCGAGCAAACTTCTACATACTGCTTATTGCTATTTATGAACAAGCTAACAGTTCAATATAGTAGGAACCAGGTCAAAGTAGAAAGTTTGTGTTTAATTTTGTGAGACTGTGTTACAACAAAGAAGCCGGGTTAGCGTAGTATCTAAGGCGTCTCGCTATGCGAGGGGCGGTTTGGAGCTCAAAGTCCAGTCACGGCGAAATTTTCCTCACCCGTCCAGACCTACCCACTGGCCCGCCCAACATCCTGTAAAATGGCTAACGTATCTATTTCCCAGGGTTTGGCTTTGGCCCACCACCCCATCTCGACCCGAGATTAAGACAGGATGGAAGAGCTATACCTTAGTTCTATGATGAACTTTACTTTTACCTGTGCTTCACTCATGAAAGTGACCAATTGGTTTTCTGCGACTAAACTAATGCGTCAGGCCTAGGGGTCGTGAATTGTTTCTTTGCTAAGTTTGTTGACTATATTCTCTGCATTTAGTGTCACATGGTAGGAAGAATCTGAATGAAGAATTATAAATTATTTTGAAGAAAGCAGTCATGACCTTTCTTAAGATACTTTCTCAGCTTTAGCTAGATTCCAGAGGGACTTAGGAAAATCGCAAAGAAACGCAGTTACGATAGTCACGCCCAGGGCTGGGAATTAGGACTTTCGCTCACAAGCAGGAAAATTAGACCTTTCACCAATGACCTACGTCCGGCTGGATAGGCAAGCTACGTGGAACTGGATGTGAAGTCTTCAAGTAACCATATGCGTCTAGCTCCGGCAGTTTATGGGCTGCTATCCATCACATCCCAAATACAGAACGAATACAGACACTCCCCGGTTTACCCAATAGTCACGTTTCTAAAGGCCCGGAACAACTGGATTTTTTTAGCAATTCAGGATTAAGTATGCATATGTTCAAATGTATACGTACATATGCAAATGAGGCCTATTAAAAAACCAAACTCTAAGACAATGGAACCTGATCGGCTGCAGCATTACCTCCCTGTCTTCTGTGTTATTGCCCAGCAATATTCTTCCTCTACCTGCTTCTCGTACAGCTTTCTTTCTCTCAAAGGAAAATTTGCCACACTTTTAAATGAGCAATTTAATTTTTTCACTCTTTTCAATTCCGCTAATCTGAAATTGCCTAGCTTTTAAATTTTCCTAGGACTGGGAATGTATATATTAAAAATACTCGTTGCGACAGAGTTTAGGTTTACCTACGATTAAGCCATGTTCATTTTAATGACCCGCAGCCTACCAACAAATATTCCCAGAAGACCACTATAACAGATCATGTTTAATGACTCATTCGTTATTGGCTTTATAAAACATTTCGCTCTGTCACCATCCAATTTTTTTATTTGTCCAAAACTTTGTTAAAATAAAATACTTATTCTCCTAAAACGCGACCACTCATATCTCAAGACATAGAATTAAATGATCACAGCGGTTTTTTTAAAATCAATTTCACGTAACCGCTATATTGACACGTGATAAGGGGGAGTTCGGAATTATCAGAACGTGGAGTTCTCTAAAACCCATGGTATTCATTCAGATTGTACGGCAGGAAGTCAATGCTTATAATAGTATTGCCAGTGAAAGATCATGGCACCTACAGACACGAACGGGAAGGTCGACTGAAGCCTTAAAAAAAACTGATGTTTATTTACCTTCTACGGCACACCAGTATATAATCGTGTGTTTTAGCTGGCAATAACACTGCTTACTATCAACAGATTCTACATTCATGTTTTGTGTGATCCTCAAAATAAACATCAATTATTGCTCCAAACGGAATTGACGAGCGGGTATTTGTGTGAAGGCGCCTTCGCAAAATTTCAAAAAGCCGCCATTAGCTTTGTCATGTCTGTCTGTCCGTCCGTCTTCATGCAACAACTCGTCCCCCACTAGACGGATTTTCATGGAATGTTGTGTTTGAGTATTTCCTAATACCTGTCGATAAAACCCAAGCTTCATCAAAACCTGACAAGAATAACGGTTACTTTACAAGAAGACCAAGACACTTTTTTTTATCACATCTCGCTCAGTTCAGACGAAAATTGTAGAGAAAATATAAGCACATTTCATGTTCGACACTTCTCTAAAATCGTCCCGTTTATGAGATAGTGTGGAAACATAGTGTAGAGCCGGACGGACCACAAGTGACAACATGGTGCATGTGCGTTGCATGCTGGGTACCGATGGCTACAAACACATACTCAGAATATGTAATATTTATTGCTTTTCCACTCCAGCGATGGTTGCACGAACGTGCTTCAAAGTAACGTTACACATACCTTGTCTGTCTTCTTAAATATTATTTCCATAAATTTTATGTTTCAAGCGACTAAAGAATCCTGTCTACTAAATCATGCTAATGAATTCAGACTTAGGAATTTACTGTAATTCTGTCGTGGAAGTAACTCATTTGACACACAATATATGTTCAGCATTCATTTTTGAATGGAAGCATCACGATGTGCTTATAAACGTAGTATAATACTAAACAGTGTACGTCAGCACAACCACTTTATTACTCAAGGCATTTACATAGGCTACATGTTTCGACTATAAATAGTCATCTTCAGGCCTATTTTTGTCATTTAAGTCACAAGATGCTATGCACACTCTGGGATCCCATCGTGTTTACGTCCATGGTATACATAAAATTTAATCATTTGTCTCAAAGTTTGTGACGTGCTTAGGGTCAACATGAATAATACGAAAGACCGATATTAGATGAATTGCTCCCATCTATCGCATATTCTCAAAAACATTCCCTCTTCGGTTAACCTCCATGTTGAGTGTGCAGCGTGGAGATGTAAGATGCTGTTTCAGATGAAGAGAGAAGTAAGGAAATTCCTCTGAAAATTCAAGGCGTTTATAATGCGAAAAGCATTAACATCAGATAACCACCACGTTTAGGGACGTTTTTCATATCTAATAATTGGAACCCACTCAACTTTCTATACAATGTGTACTGGGTCATTCCCCGGGGTAAAGCGGACAGGGCGTGACGTTAACCACCCAAAACCATCTAGCTGAGGTTAACGCATAGCAGACTTATGTTCCTTCATGGCAGGTTATAGGGTGAAATTTACCTACACTCTTTCTCCCTCACGGTACATTTTAAACGCCTACCGCCTGGGATTTACGGATATTTTAACTGGTGTAAGACCTGCGTAAGCAGTGTATCTGTTTCTTCATCTTCCCCCTTATCCCACACGCTTCGTCTTCCTCGTTACTGACAATTTTCTGTTTTGTTTTGGTGACGTTGCGCAACAAATTATAAAATTTCAGAAGGGCTTAAAGCTTTAGGCGTTTTCATCGTTCTGTTCACCCTGGATTTGTAAAGTCTGAATCGTCGTGAGAAGCCATTCACCCCCACAGGAAGGGTAAGCTACAAAGGGATAGGAGCCCAACCCGACCCACCACCACTCTAAAGAAGCCGGCAGCCACGTCGAAAGACTAGAGAAAACAGCATAAAGACCGAACCAATACTACGAGCAGAGACAGGCAGGAGCGCAAGTGAATGAAACAACAGGAAGAACCCCCCACCCACCCCTGCAGAGAGTCACGAAGTGGAAGAACAACGGCTAGCAAAATAGCATCGCTCACACCACGTGATTAACATTACATACAATAGTATTCCTAGTTACCTCACAATATTATACGGTGTAAGGCATATGGGATCCCAAATGCACAAAATAAAACCTGTAAAATGTTAAAACGGTTCTTAGATCAGCCTGATGATGACTGTCACAAGTCGAAACATGTTGCATTAATGTTATACTTTAAATGTTAGTTGTGTTGACGGAAACGTATTGTAATAAAGTAAACATAAAGAATCGTTTCATTTTTACTCGCATTTTTATGGCACTCTACTGCAACAACACGACTGAACTTCTTTCGTCAATGCGAAATACATCTATTTGTATACCGTGTTTTATCCCCTGTCCAGTGGTGCACAAATTTTAAAAATTCTGGAAGACATTTCAAAATTCTACGCTCCAGAATGGTGACATAAACCAAGTTCCATATTGAGTACCTACAAAACTACGCTCCACCGAACGTTACTCTGTAGCATGGGTGACATAAAACCCGGAATTTGTGCATTCCTGATCTTGGCGCTGAATCTTCTTGTCACAGACGACTGCATCTGGCAACTACACCGCTATTTATGGTATTATAAAGCCATTGTTACAAAAGACGTAACAACGCAAACGAGATTAAATACTCGTACTCTGTGGACTTTGCAGCAGGCGCACTGTCACCAAGCGTGCTTCGCAATACGACACTTTATACGAAAGATTTATAGGGACTTATCCCTAACAATGGCGCAGTGATGTTTCCTTCAGGAGGGATTTTTGGATAATGCTTGCACGACTTGCTGGACCTTCATTATCAACGTTTCGCAAAAAATAAAGCTGTCCCTCTGTACAAATGACGGAATGTGGACAGTGAAATTACAGCCACAGTCATTCTGAATACCGGTAAAAGGCGGTATTTACTGGTCAGGTTCATGACACAGCCGCTTTAACCCTCGGAAAAAGAACCTCCTTAACACACCGAATGAGATGCCTGTTGGGCCCTACACCTAGTCATGTCGTACCGGAAGGGATAAAAATTCCTTATCTCGAACCACGATCCCTAGGTTGTTTACAACGTGGCCTAGTCACTGTATTATTATATAATAAGATACTTTCATCCTTGATATGTCAAAATATACTTCGAGAATTTGTAAATTACATAAAACCAGCGAAAAGAAATACAGGAGCCCTCACCACCGGGAAAAGCCACTTAGCCGAAAAACATTCTCTCGCAATAAGGAGAATGTTCGGGTTCAGTCCTGTTAATACTGGCATGAGTCAATCACACCAGTTATTTCCAATTCAGTTATTCCAGTTCCACGCAGGTAGTTTCAAATTAAATGAGAAGTTCAGTAAATAATAAAGAAATTTACAATAAAATTTAGTGTACATTTTACTAACCGGTTAAGAAAATTTGTGTCAATCTGTTTACTACATTCATCACATCATAACAACTAAACAGTTTAATTAGTTTGTACAGCTTGTTTGAAGAAACGACATGAATATCTGGCGCTTTAACTTGACTGGTCTTGTGGTGTGAAACCTGTAAAATCAAGACGCAAAAACAATCCAGAGACCGTAGAATACATCTTTAAAGGCGACCGGCATGTTATTATTGCTTGGCGTGTCAATCAGTCTGACGTTGGCAGGGAGCTACATAAAAATCTCTAAAATATGCTTCATGCTGGTGGGGTGACAGGTTTTCGAAGTTGATAGTTTTATCAGACAGACACGCCGAAATTTTCTGCCGAACATTTAGGCCTATTCTACCTGTGGAAAACCGGAACATAAATAAAAGGCTGCGTAAAGCCGTGACATAGTTCAGTTGGTTAGCCGGCGGTCCTCCTTGCATATGATACGTAATTAGGTCACACGCACAAACGCGTGTGCCAAAATATGTCACACTACTAACTTAAAGGTAATTTCTCAGCGAAGGATGAATAAACATGTACCAAATCAACCGGAACAATTCAGCTGAATTTAAAGTAACAGGGAATACGAATATGACTGACTGCTGTCCTTGTCAATGAATCAGAGTTGATGTTTCACTCTTGACATCAAATCATTAGGGTTATTATAAATGTTTACCCTGCATTAGACTGATCCTATAACAGAAATGAGTACCAAAGATGTCTCCTGGGGGGTAAAGAGGGTCGGTTCTTAGGGCTCACAACCTTGCCAAATTTTTGTGCCGATTTTCTGGAAAGTCTGGAAGCCTCAGCTCTCTGGAGCCTTAAGGTCCTCTCCAGGCCTGTTATATGATGGCTATCATAAATGACTGAAAGAGCGTATTGTTTCTTTATGTCCCTTAGTTGACCAAGATTCGCGAGCCTATTTCAAACTTCACTGTAAAATGTGGTTCATACAGAGGACATGTGTGTTTATGTACGGCCTATGTGCAATACTCAAAGTAGGAAGTGCGCGTTTGGGAAGTCAGTTCCGTTTGTTACACAGCTTTCTTTCCAAAATTTGATAATTCCATGTCTGCTTGTATACCTACACAGTTCCACACCTAAATCCAAAGTAACTTTTGCAGACAGTACGAAACTCAAATGAAATTATTTTTATGCATCCATTCTGGTATGAATTGTATTTCCGATAAAGTCTGGTTGAATCCTTTCAGATTTCTTTATGTTCCCAAATGTGACAGAATTACGCTGAGGATTTAAAAACACTAATAACAATAAAGAATAAAGATTTAGGGTAAAAAAACAGGTGGGGAAAACATTGACATTAACGTCAGTTGCTGAAATTTTCCAAATTTTGTTACACGGATGAAAAATATGCAGCGATCCAGAGCAAGGGAAGAGAAGCACTGAAAAATTAATTAAATATGCGATTTCCCTTTTGACAAAAGGTGTTTGACTCACAAACGCAATTAACTTCTTTCACTGCACCTGATACGTTGATTACAGTAATTCGCTAAAGTTCTGTTACTTTCAAACACAAGATTTGTCTTATAGAATAAAGAAACAAGAAAAACGTTTATGTTTTATTGAATAAGTAGTCAGTAAAACACCAATTACGCAATTTAGATTTTTCCGTAACGCTATCAAAATACGTTTAAAATAACGCGATGTGCTAATGAAGCAACATACACCCTCTGTCAAAAATTACCTGTACATTTGCTTCCTTGGTTAACTGTAAGTGTCAGCATTTACATACAGATGTAAATTATTTTCGGGCCAACAGATCTCACATGTCTTCGTAGTTGCATCGTGCATTTTGATAGTGTAAGTCCTTTATTGTACATCTAATGCACACAAATTATTATAAAATTGTCAAACAGTTAAAATCATTTAAAATTAAAATAGTTGCTCCAACATGTTTCGGTTTACATAAACCATCATCAGGGAGCTCACAGCCTGTGCCTCGCTCAAGTTACAATGTTGACTTCGGTTACACATCGTTATTTGAAGTTATCGGTATTGTGGTTGCATATGCAGCCACAATACCGGTAACTTCAAATAATGATGTGTAACTTTAGCGAAGAACAGTCTGTGAACTCCCTGATGATGGTTTATGTAAACCGAAACATGTTGGAGCAACTATTTTAATTTTAAATTATTTTAACTGTTTAACAATTTTATAGTAATTTGTGTGCATTAGTTGGACAATAAAGGACTTAATAGATCCTAAATATATTTTAATTTAGTCATCCCGTTGTGACTTACTGAGGAAGGTATTTTATATATATATATTATATATGTGTGTGTGTGTGTGCATACAACATATTCAGAGCACAGGGCGCATCATCAAGTTATCACCATAAAAATAAAAAAAATAATAAAATTAGTTGGATATTTTATAAATAACTTATAACCTATATATTGAACAAACACATAATAAATTATGGGACTAAACTGGTGCGTTGTGATTGACAGTATATAAGACCTTCTTCTTTCATATGATTAGCTGTTACGTTACACTGAAACATCTACGACTTCTGCTCTCTGATCCAGACACACATCTACTGTACACTGATTGCTTACCCAGTACAACGTGTCGCCCAGCGATTTGCAACACACCAATCTTCTAGGTGACGCAGTATTGCCGCTCTCCGAGGACAATGCCGATTTGTGAAGCTAGTTTACAGATTAAACATCCGGCTCATTTCTTATTTTCAGTATCCTCGATCTAAAGTTGTACTTTAATTTCTATTAATAGGAAACAAATTTTATTTTCACTGAAACAAAACTTGAAACCACATGTACTGTTATTTTGTTCTTTTAGTTAGACTTCTAGCAAATTCTCCTAGATGAAGCAAGGAACCAGTGAATATGTGCTCTGTTGACCAATGGCAATTCATTCACTGTCATTATATCAACATCCTACGTTTCTGTGTTTAAAATTTCGTACGTTGTAACAAGGGCAAGTGCTACGAAATCCTTCATTTTCTAAAAACCTCGTTATTTTCAACGTGATATTTCAACAGCCAGAAATGTTGAACTTTTGCTTTAATTATTGCAAAACGAGTAAGACCTTACATGCTTCATTAGTTATTAATTACTTGACACTATAAACAATTAAACAATAAATAACCTGTGTTCGATGGCATTTAGTACTTGAATAAACTAACATAACACGTGGGACATGACTAAACACTGATAGATGCAAATTTCGTGTTTTCGAGTCTGCAGCGCGTCTGAGTGGGTAACCACGACCAACCACCATTCACTACGCTCTGAACCCGACTACCGACTGTACTCTGCGAGTTGAGTGTAGGTAACTTTTGGCTCATTGCTTGCTTCTGCGTACGAGGTACCCCCAGTCAGCCGGCCGGTCCATCAACGGGTAACATCGCGCCAGCGCAGAGGCGTCCTCGCTAGATACAGCATTGCCAACTGGTGTTTATTATTTCCCGCTATGTACATGCCGAAAACAAACCAGAATAACAATAGATCCAATTTCTATCAAAGTTAGGCAAACATGTCTCTGCAGTTGAAAGAGATTAATTACCTTACATCGCATTGCAGTCGGATTATCGCACCTTTTTACACTTCGATAATCAGACTGCAATATAAAAGGTGGTTCAAATATGACCGGGACTGATTTGTGTGTAAATCTGGCGACATCAGTCCCGGTCATATTTGAACCACCTTGTATATACGACGCTTCCAAGAAGTTTATATCTAATTGCCTCCGTCACATTATACTAATTAATACCTTTAACGTTTTATAAACGTTAAATTATACATTTGAAGCATTCTATATGGTTTACCCTTTATTTGTATTTTAATTTGGTAAAGTGAAATCTCAATCTTGACACACAGTTGTAGAATATAGCCCTTTTTGTAGTATTGTAATTAGGCCTGTTGATGGTTAATTGTTTCTGCACCATCATTTAATGCTCTGAAAACTTTCAGGGTAAAAGGCATGGGGTGCTGAAGTCTACAAAAAAACAATTCAAAGTTTCACTACCGAGGAAGTCCAGATTTCTCGGTAGTCACTAGGTAGTCTGTAGAAGCAGCCGATTTAATTGAACCTCCATTTTTATAGTTTGATGCACAAAGTTGCTAATTCCTGTCATTACACTTACATTGGTAGCACCTGTTTCTTGCACGTTGTGTACGTCTAAACTGAGATATGTGAGTGACTGCCTTATGGCCATCGAAGTGCCTTTAGCAGTACTTTGTTTCAGAAAAGTCAAACGCTGCTGTCACTTGTTCCACTGGGATATATTACGGCTATTGCTGAGAGCCGTGTAACGCTAAACTCGGCGGATTCTTCTACAAGAATACTTTACGTTCTGTCACCAATATCTCTAGGCATATCATTTGTAAACTGAGGATAAATATATTTCTGAATATAGCACTGTACTTTGTAAGACGCATTTGTATTATAAGGGAAGTTGTATTGTCTTTACTATATGTTTTACACAAACCACGCAAGTAACCAAATGGAATTAATGAGCAATGAACTGAAACAAAAGAAGCGAACCTTCCACGTTGTTTAAATCCACTTATTCAGCAAGGTTAAAGTCCAGCTCTGTTTGCTTTAGACTTGAAAACGTAGCAGCTGCAAATTCATGTTTATTTGTCTCGCAATGGCTTAATAATTCCGCGTAAACTAATGGAGAATTCTCGGTATGGCTAGAATTGTGTCGCCATGCTATCGAATTATAATCTATGGTTCCCTTTTTCTATTACAAAAATATAAAAAGCTTGTAACTCTTTCTGTCCGATTATCATTACTTGCGTGTTATTCATAATTTGAATAGCGCATTTGTTAAACGGCTAGAGGTACGAAGAATGTCCTTCCACACCTTGTCACTGGAGGTGTGTGTTTGAAAGACAGACGGCAACGTGGTTTTGTCTCAGCAGCGTATTCTGTGCCCCCCCCCCCCCCCAAAAAAAAAAAAAACCACCCAACCACCCCCA
>Ga0123357_10005515_pt1 | contig 15172 bp, 5 predicted proteins | sample TergutEmb28metaG_FD_89873 | JGI IMG/M metagenome (GOLD analysis project Ga0123357, IMG submission 89873) | Embiratermes neotenicus P4 segment gut microbial communities from Petit-Saut dam, French Guiana - Emb289 P4 | ecosystem: Host-associated > Arthropoda: Insects > Digestive system > Gut ... | reverse complement strand
TCGTTTTGTTCTTGGTTCGTTGTGTGTTGTAGTTTCGTTGTGGTTGGGTTGGAGTGGTATTCGTGTTGAAGGCTTCAGCCTGCAACACGAATACCACTCCAACCCAACCACAACGAAACTCCAACACACATCGAACCAAGAACAAAACGACCAATGTGGTAATTCAGCAGCACAGCTGCAAGCTCCTGATGATGGATATATTAATGTCCGAAACATGTTGAGCACATAAGAAGTAAAAAAAGTAGCAAGTGATATCAAGTTGGTTTTTTATTCTTCAATATGTAAACTTCTCTATAAAATATCTATATACTTGTATTTCGTAGGTTGAATGTTTCAATTTAATGTAGGCATATTTAAATACAGCACCTTACATTCACTAATACAAGTTATAAAAATGTCAAAGAGATTTGTCCTGTTAGAGATTCGACGCCTGGTGTGTCTTTATGTGTCGCTGGATTATAGGTTGCCGACTGTTCGAAAGAACATGGTGTTTACATCTTCAAGGCAGAAAGCATAATTCTTCTTGCATCCACAACCCCTTAACATGTAAGTATTGTATTCCTTCGAAAGAGGACACACTGAACCAGCCACATAGTGGCATATCCCAAAAGACACAAATGCTCTAAAAAACCGCGCAGAACCTCAAATCACTCACAGATTCATTTCATTTATTCTGCGACTTTTTAAATCGATAAATTAAGACTAAAAAGCGTATTCAAATTTACGATTTCCACTGTAGTACCGTAATGGTCTTCGAATGCACATGCTCTTACGGACACCCGCCTGACAATTTAAAATCCCGAGAACATTTAACCTTAATAATATTAGACCTAGTCGACAGAAAGTGTTCCTTTATTTTAGTGCGCGTTCTAACTTTTTTACCCGAAACAAACCAACTGCCTTTTTTGTAACTTACACAGTTTTGATAATTTAAATAGATCACCTTTTGTTTTGAAGTGTTAGATATATTAAGTGGTACACGAAAAGTAACGGTATTTAATCAACCAGCACGCCATTTAGGCATGAGGAAAGTACAGGCCCTTATCTCTAAGCATTTTTTCCTGGGCGTTGAAGGGACGTTTGTGGTCGGCCGTGCCTTGGTCGCCTAACAATTGGGTAAATATCCCCTGGTACTCTTTGAATAGGATTGCAGTGAGATCCCAAACCCGCTGTACGCATTGTGGAACAGATAATCCCCCTTTCCTGCCAGGAATTAAACCTTGATTCTTCGATCGTTCATACAGCAGCCCAGTTATTACACTGACGGAGCTATCCCGTCTCCCTGTTATGGAATACTGTTTTGTCATGTGTTCCAAGTCAATGTGCCTTCCATATTTCTATCATACATGCCCTTTAAGGTTTCATGTACGAAGCCGTATATACATTGCGTTTGAACATTTCAGCAAGGATACGCAAGGTGTCTTAACAGCAGAGAAATCATTTGAAGTAATTTACCCCATTCAGACCTAGGTAGATAGGGCAAAAGTTATGGGGGTGAAGCTAAGTTTCTCGAAACGTTCCATGAAACCAGTAACATGGGCCGTATAATCGTCTCCCCGGGAGGTGACTAACTGGAAAGTGGTCTAGACAAGCCTCCTAACACGAAGTACAGGAGGATGGGGTTGAGAAGCCCAGCGTTACGATCCTGATCACGAACGAATAAATGTCACCATGGGGCGTGAGCGGTGTAGAGATGTAATGTCCGCCAGTCAACCCCACTTCAAGCAGTCGTCTAAACGATTTTGAGGTGGACTCCAAACACATAGCAGACACGGGAACAGAAAAAATTATATACGTAATTTTCTTCGACTTCATAAGCCATAAGGTGAGTGGCTGTACATTGTGGAAAACTTAAACAATTATACACATTGCAGTAAGCATACAACCATGGCTGGGGTTCTCTGAAGGTCAAAAGTACCAGATTCCTTCATAGTCCAACAGTAAACACTGGAATTATACTGTCTAAAACTCTAATCATTCTTTCATATATTACATAAAACATTTCGAAAATTGCTTCCGATAATTTGCATCTTCCAGAAAGTTTTGTTTTGTTGTGTTAGATAATTGGTGACCTTTGAGATTTATCCAAATTTTCGCTTCCCTCAGAAGTTGGGATGTATTCTTAATCTATGCTCGATAAGAGAAGCATCATGCGTATAACGTAACATGAAGGCGCGTTCGCGTAACCTTTGCTCTGAATTTGTGTTTGTAGCAGCAGTTATCCAGCACGCAACGCGCATAAGCCGTATTAATACGGCCATTTGTGGCCTGTCTGGCTCAACAATATTTTTTCCACATCATCTCATAAATGGCACGGTTTTTGGAAAAACGATATTGAACATAAAATGTTGTTTTCATTTTCCCTAAAACTTCGCCTGAAACATTTCTACTTCTAAGAAAAACTGAGTGAGATATTGTCAAAAATGTGCAAACGTCTTCATATAAAGTACGTGTTATTCTTGTCACTTCTTACAAAACTTCATTTTTTCGCGACATGTGTTCGAAAATGCTCAAATATCAAAGATCATGAAAATCCGTCCAGTAAGAGCTTAGCTGTTCCAAGCGGACGGACAGACATGAAGAATTTAATATTTTCTTTTCGCAATTTTGCGAAAGCGCCTAAAAATTGTGCCATATTTTGTTCATCTTTCATCATGTATGTTCGTCCTAATGCATCAACGGCTACAGAGCTGAATCACTTGAACTAAACCTCGTTACTAGAGAATTTAAATAAATTTTTTAGTCATTTGAGCTTGCAAAACTTCGGTTTATTTGGTGGGACACTTAAGCACCAAGAGGAATTTTACGTAAACATGCTCTTCCATTTAAAAAAATATTATAATACCTGATTTAAATGCATTCATAAAATGTCTGCAATTAAAATCACAGGTATTTTTGAAACATAGATGCTCTATCTTATACAATTATCATTCTAACAAATACAATTATTAGTACTCTATAATAAAACTAATCACAGAACGAATTCCAACAAAATTCTCATTCTTTCTCATGGTCTTCTCTTGTCATTCAACTCACGTCCGTCCAGTTCATGCACAGCTGACAGGAATCACATGTAAAGGAAATGCCCATTTTTAACATCACTTCTAAAGGTATTTTCCTATGATGTTTAAGCACCATAGCAGCTTTCCGAGGCAAATTTAATTAATTCCTCTGAGTGATTAATAAAAATCAGATCGTCATTAATTACTGAAATTGTATGTTCTTGACCAGAAATATTCCCGTCATACAAATTAAATATCTGCACTGTTCTAACGAAAGTGGGGTAGTGTAGTCGTGGAGTGACCACACTACAGACTGGACGACTGGCGATCGAGAAATCGTGTTTCGATTCTCGGAAAGGCAAAGACGTATCTCTAATCGAAAATGTTCGTACTTGCCCTGGACAAAACAAAACCTCCTATTTAATGGCTACCATATGCTCTTTCCCTTTTATAAAAGAGGACATAACTTGAAGCTGACCAATCACTTTCACCTAGTGCCAATGCTGAGAAAGAGTGGTGCTGCACTTTTACACCAAAGTATTTCTGCATGAGAAGCAAAGCAACAAATCAACCTCTAATTTCAAAATTTTTTAACGATCGCTTTTTCCACGAGTTATTGCTAACGTTAAGCAACCGTAAGTCCACATTTAAAGTTTCTACAACCGACGGTTGCAGCCATCTTTAAGAGACAGATTACAAGTTAACTGTATTAATTCCTACTAGCCGCGTCATTGTGCAAGAAATGACAGAATTGCAATTTTCATTTCTACTCAGGCTTTTGACTTACCCCATTAACTGCACTACAAATTGATCTTTAACTGTAAGAAATATGAACCTACTCAATGCATGAATAGAGTTTCCATATTTATAGACGTTTTCATCTTATCCTCTTGGATGAGAGTAACCTAAAGTTACCAGTACTCATTTTAATTATTTTCAGTTAACAAAATAGCAAACTTTGTTTAATCCTACCGACTGTAAATTTATAGGCTGAGGTATATTTACTATCTTTTTTATCTTCTCCCTTTCCAAACCTTCACACAGACTCATTTCTTTATCAGAAAAACTAATCAGGTGTTCCAGTGCGGCTTTGAATTATGAACAGAAACAGCCAGCTCGTTAGTGATTCAGTCCAGGAGGTTTGCACGACTAAAGACAAAGGCAAAAACTAATGCTCTCACGTATTTTGTTGTTCGCTCCTCCTCGACATTCCTCTGTGTTGATGCATATTCGTAATTAGAATACTGGCTTATTTTGGTGTCTTTAAAATTGTCAATAATTCTTTATAAAAGTCTAGCAGCAACTTTAATGCACAGCAAAAAGCACCAAACTGCGTCTGAGAATCTTCGCGAGTAACAAGAAGAGGTTATTTTCTGTTTTAACATACTGCAAATGTATAGGCGCAGAGACTTTCCGAGTAGTTAACAGACTCCTTTACATAGTCGAAATATTCTCGGTTTAACTGCTTTAAATAGCCGTAAATTTTTTAGAGAACTTAGGTGAGGTCAAACAAAATAAATATAGTTTCGAACTCTCAGTCGAGACCTTCGTAATGTATATACAGCCACCAAGGCATAGGTTTCTTTAACCGGATTACATATAATATTATTTAAGCTACTTCATTCACCATAAAGCCGTTTTGCTTATCTATGATTTGCTGATTTAAAATATTCTTAATGAACATTATTAAATGCACTGCTAGTAATATTGATTTAATATGTGATATATTCCTCTAAATAAATTGGTAAATTTTGTATGTGTCTACTCAAAGATAAATTAAAACGAGGTAATCTTAGAAATTAACCAACTTAATGCACAAAATCTTGTTTATAATAAATTTATTATATGCCTCTACATGTTTCGAGCACATAGTGCTCGAAACTTGTAGAGGCATATAAATAACTTATTATAAAAAAGATTTTGTGCATTAAGTTGGTTAATTACTAAGATTACACTGAGATGTACGGTCAGCCAAACATACAACGAGGTACATTTTACAGCTGGATCACATTTCACCGCTGGCAATACTGATATAATATTTCACTTATTACCTTCGATTTAATATCAAATTTTTTTAACGCAGTTGCAGAAAGATGAATTAAAATTAAGTAAGTATTAAACCTAGCTGACATTTCACCTCTAACAATACTGGCACAATATCTGACATAGTTCTATAAATTGAAAGTACATTTTTAAAAGTGAATACAGAGAAAAAAAACTAGAATAAAGCACATGTCAAAACGGGCTGATATTTCTTCATCAAATTCTGAAGTAATAGTTTCATTTGTTGACTTATTCCGGCCTTCGTTTTGTAGCAATTCCTTTCCAACATTTTGTTTCCATATTACGGTTCTTCTGAACGCCATCGTTTATTTGCGAATTCGTCCCTCTACATCATTGTGGTTAAGAAATTTATTTATGTAACCAAATATTCGTATTAATGTGTATTTGTTATTCTTTTTTTATTTAAATTACTTAGCTATTCTCTTGAACCTGATCTTATTTTTCAGTGAAAGTCATGCGCTTCGCCTCCTTTGATACTTTAAAGTCACCTGTATAACTACTAAAAATAGTTTCCGGATAGATTTTCGTTATTGAAATAAGGAACGTTCTCATTTAAAACAATAAGCTGAAATGTACCCTCTAAACACAGAAAATTAATCTTCTAAACATAGAATTTGAGTTTATAATAATACTATTTTGTATCCAACAATTTACACAACAACATACTAGTAGCCACTTGAACTACTGCCAGCGCATATCGCTTCCAGTAAATATCCAAGAATCCGGCTGTATGTTACACGCGGAATTTTATAAGCTATCCTCTACAGGCCTGGAGAAAGCTCCAGGTGTTTGAAGATTCGCGAATTTCTAGGCAATCGGCACGTTTTGTGGTAAACTTATCAGCCCTACACACTGGCCACCTTTAACCCTTGAGATATCACTGGTATGCGTTTCTCTTAGAAACTGAGTCAACCCCAGGGCCATAGTATGGTCGGAAGAAATAAATCCCCATTTGAAATCGAACTCACGCCCTTCCGAATTGCAGCTCAGTGTCTCAACCAACTGCGTCACAGAGTAACCCACATACGAATTTAGGTTTGAGAAATTCGGTACGTTATGCAACTGATGTTACGTATTGTAGCTACTGTCTTTAACAGACCCGTAAGCTATATCTAGTTGAGGATTTAATATAGCTTTTTGTTACATGACAAGTACGAAATTTCGCAACAAACGAAATGACGTAAGCACAAGGCCCCTTTGATTTGTAACTGTTAACTGGCTTTCTGTTTGGACACATTAATGAATATTTACATTCGACAGTCTGTTTAAAAATCTTAAAAGGAGGCTGTGGGCTATGATATCAGAAGAACAACGTATAAGTTAAAAAATAAACACATTATTTTCTTAAGAAATCCTCTTCTATTAACTGTCTCCGGCAAGGCAAAATTGTCATGAAGGCATATGGGATAGTGGACTTATAATTCCGTTCATTCTCATTCAGGTAAGATCCTGTGTTGAATTGTAAGCTTTGGGTCCATGCCGCTTTAACCCCAGAGAAGGGCACTCCGGTGGGGCTCAGAATCAATCTGTTTCTCTAGGAGAGGAGATAAGTATCCTCCCGCTGTCCGAAATTGAACCAGGATTACTTAACCGTCCGGATCATAGCCTAGACACTATATCAACAGAGCTATCCCGGTTCCTACTTAATTGTTAATTATTATTATCGCAGTTTGACAAATATAAAAAAATTTGACTTTTATTCGTTACTGGTGTGCGAAGATTGGTCAGTGCAGTATTAAGAAACACTAAGGGAGAAGGCGGTGACACAGTTGGTTGAATCACTGTGCTACAATCCAGTAGGTAGCGGGTTCGATTGCCGATAGGGACTTAATCTTTCCGAATGCAGTATGCTCTTGGGGTCGATTCAGCCCCTGACGGAAATGAATACGAGGAATATCTTCTGACGGGTAAAGGAAGCCGCAGCATATGACTGACAACCTTGCCGCCTTCATGTGCCGATTGTCTAAAAATCCTAGGAGCCTCAAACTCCTGGAATCCTAGTGGCTTGTCCCGGCGTTTATAGGGATTGCTTTAGCTTTAAGTTTTCTATGAGAAAAATCCCTGTGCTTCCAAATAAAAGAGAAGTCTCGCTAAGAAACTTTTTCTAAAACAATTTCATATTTCTTCTTTAATCAGCGAACAGAAAAGGTCTGTACGACATCTTAAATTGTAACATATGATTATCTGGAAAACATCTATCCGACTCCGGACATGTACCACTGTGCGAAGTTTGTAGGTTCATCTCCATCTCTTCGAGACACCTGTACGATTTCTGCAGTGTTAATGTACATGGGACAAGAAATATAGCCTAATGCTTATTGGCTTCAGGAAATTCAGATGTGGGTGTAAAATATAACAACAAGACAGAGGGAAGGGTGAGGAGGAGAGGGAGGTAACAAGTTTCTCTAATGATATTGTCAAAGCTTTATAAGTTATAAGGAGTGGTGGGTGTAACAGTTATTGATTTCAATTTCTCTGGAAGCTTCAGCAGTTCTCTACGTCAAACACGCGTTTCCGTGTAACTATCAGAAACGAGATTCTATGCATCTGCATATTATTAAATGTAGTGTAACTCAAAACGTTTTGTGATAACAGGATGTGAAACAAGTCGTAGGAATTCAGCAAGCGGCTGTGCTCTTGCACGGATTTAGACAGAAACTTATTAAACTGAAGAATTCTTTGGCAGAAGACATTCATATACACAGACAGTATTACGCACATCGGTATAAGTGTAGGAATAGGACCGGTAGGACTCGAAATTATAAGAAGACAATTCCACAACCAAAGAATTTCTGTATGGTGTGAGGTTTCATGAAGATCAGAATGTTCCGGGATACAAGGCCGTGTCAGTTCGAAATTTGTTACCGACATTTCGGAGGGGCTTTGTTGCATCTGACTTCATAGTATACATAACGTTCGGGTATTTAAGTAAGCGCATGCACGGATACAACCAAGCTGACTGAATTCACCTGATTCCTAACACTTGTACAGATTTTCTCATGAAATCTACAATGGTTTCTTAGTTTGCGGTGACTCAGTATCGGCTACCAGTGACTGGTGTTCAATGAATGAATGAGTGAATATATAAATAAATAAATAAATAAAAGTCAGAGAAAAATTTCATAAACTTCCAAAATTCTAACATATGATAAAAATGAATCTGTTAGGCGAAATTAAGGGAACGTTGTTCTTATAGAGAAACCAGCTGGTTGAAACACGGACAGCTAGAGCTTAGAGACAGACAGTTCTGGGATCCAAACAAAAAACCACTGCTGCAGGAGCAGCAGCAGCAGAAACAACAATAACAACAGCAACATGTAACAATCTATGACACTTCAAAGTGGCATCAAGAACATACACAAATCTAGGGTACAGAGCATACAATCATCAAACTGAGAATATAAGCAGTTACTAATCGACCGTACTGAGCCGTGATCCTACAATCGCACAAGCTAAAATACACAGGAAGCATGCGAAGAGAAATTATCAGGAAATTTAGGGCTTGGAAAATCCAACATTAAATTTTACAAACCAAAGAAATTTATGACTCGGTTCGGAAACTAAGTTTGAAGTGTATAAAATTATGTGCATGTCGATTTACTGGATAGGTCTTATCGAGAAACCGAGAAGGTGAAAGGAAAATACTAATCAAAGGGATTTTAAAACAGTTATGAGGATTTGAAACTAAAGGAAGATAGTTAGAACTGTGTTCAAAGGTCGTGACTGCTATCGGCGGTGCTGAAACTCTTCTTCCAGATACTGTTTGGTTGTGAGGAGTCACTTAGTAATGACGAAATGCTGAATGAAATTTCACTTGTACTTGCACTTTTAGACATATACCGACATGTATGGTTTTGTGAAATTAACATTTCATCATACATTGTCAGATTGAGAAGAAGAAAAAGAGAGGATAAACCGGAAGCATAAATTTTTAACGCCTAATAATTTTACTCACGAAAAATATGGTGTTTGACAATTAAAAAAACTTTCCAGAGCTAAAAGTATTTTCCTATCACACCTATGAACCAGTAGGTTAGAGAGCAATTATTTACGGCCGGATAGTGTCTTACGTTTCTAATTATACAAAACTAAAGCGATTATCTGGACTAAACTGTATCAAACTTATAAATTATAAATTCTGGTAAATTATGTCATAATTAATATTGAGTTCTGGTCACTTATATCCGAGAGAAAAATAAATATTTTTCTGATGATGGAGATAGAAACAATCTTCGAAACAATCTTTAGGTGATTTATCTCAGTAATTAACCAACTTGATGGACAAAATGTTTGTTTTACAATAAGTTTATTTCAATGCCTCTATATGTTTCGAGCACATGTGCTCGAAAGATATAGAGGCATGAAATAAACTTATTGTAAAACAAAAATTTTGTCCATTAAGTTCGTTAATTACTGAGATATATATACTGAGATGCACGGTCAGCAAAACGTCAAAAAAATCTTTAGGTGAGTCATCCCCGTTGTGTTCAGAACAATAAGAGTAAGGAACAAATTTAAATAAGTCAAAACACAACTGGTATCTTTAGGTATTTATTATGTTACTACGTAAGGTAACGACATGTTTCGGCCCAAGTTATTGGGCCATCATCAAGTCACAAGTACTGTACAGCTTCCTCAAAACTCGTACTTGTGACCTGATGATGGCCCAATAACTTGGGCCGAAACATGTCGTCACTTTAAATAATAATAATAATAATAATAAATACATAAAAATATTAGTTGTGTTTTAAATAGCATGTTCCTTACACTTAATAATCTTCGAAACAGATATGTTTTAACTGCGAACGTTAAAATGCAAAGAAAAATAGTCCTATCGTTAAGATATTACACGAATGTCACTTGAAAGTGATGGTTTAGCTGATAAATCTTGCAAAGCCTAGTTAAGTGCGTCAGATATACCGTCGTCTTTACAATAAAAACCTTTCATACATTTTCACACTGTACTTTCACGTTATTCTGCACTTTACGAATCCGCATACTCTCACAGCTTTCCTTTTCAGTTTCCATGTAGAAGCACAGGACATCGATGTTGAGCAAAGAAATAGAAGGGCTAAATATTTGCACCGAAATATAAAGGTTCGTAAATTATCCGACGGCATTAACTGCACTATAAAATTTACGCCCCAACTCCCTCCCCCTCCTCAAGCGCAGTGTCATTTGCTGTATTGGGCCTGTGTTCTTTCACAGCGCTTAAGACCAGAAATTTTAAGAGTTTGCAGAAAAAAAAAGACATTCAAGAGAACCACGTAGCTAATATTCGTGTTTTTCTACACAAACTTTCCTGCTGCTATAACGTTCCTCGGACGGTCACTCACAAGCAGTTATCTCTTTTCTTTCTCTGATTGCAGTAAACTCCAGGTATATACGATTACGAAGCAAATCGTACCCAGCTATTTTCGTACAAGCACAAGAACATGCGACATAAATTTATGAAATGCAATCAACAGTTGACCGCAACTATTACCTACCTTTTGCAGTTCCCTCTACACTACGTGTTCTCTTACATCTACAAAATCTTTCATCCCCCTTTCATAAATCGAAATACGAAGCAGCTTTCTTTCCCTTAACGTTATTCACTATTCGGTACTCAGTATCAATTTAGAATTTGGCGAAATATTAATGGCTGGGTCAGAAATTATTTTCTTGCTACAAAGTTCAGACAGACATCATTAGCCAATTAGGCCTGATTTCCTACCCATTCAAAAACAAAGACTCGTATTCTGTTGAGTAAAGTGACGAATTTCACCTGGTTTCGTTATATAGAATTCGTGTCTACGTGTCTGAATAGTGTGCCCTCAGTCATAGTGGCTAAACTGTCTACCAGAATTTGGTCAATCGTAATAAATTTTCATTCGGTCTTGTCAAATATATTTTCTAATGCTGTCTTTTTTTTTACCTTTTAAAAAGCTTCTGTTTACTAAATACGAGATTGCAGCCACGAAAATGCCACAGGGACTGACAGGCCATAACGTATATTGTAATTACAGACGAGACTTGAAAAGCACAATTCCCTACTAGACTGAGGCAGCTGATTTTACGGGGTGACAATCATAAACTCATACAAAAAGACTATACTGAATAATGGATGACAGGAATTGGATTTCCTGGTGGCAAAGTAATATTGCTCTTTCTCACAGCAACTCTACTGACATCGTATCCCACCGAGCTTCCTACATTGGTCTATGGGAGATTTAACTTCGGGGGTAAATTTGCTGGGGTGTCAGTTGACCAATAGCCTCCACTACCGACATGTCTGTCATGAGTCGACAAGATTTAAATAAAAGTGAAAGAGAGTAATCAATAATAACAAAAGTGCACTATCAATGTAACTGAAGTTTATAATAGTAATACGTAGTAATACATTGATATTTGTGTGCTATCGTATATTATTAAGAGAAATACAGGCGAGTTCAAAAACCAAATTTCAAAAATGAATTACGTTATACGTTCATTAAAAGAAGTAAGAAATAAACAAAAAGCATATGAAAATTTCACGGTCATTTGCAATGCAATCTACAAATTTGTATCTGATATTGAAAATATTCTTTTCGTAATCAAAAATAATCTACCTGGTCCAGTAAATTACCCAGAAAACAGTTTCTGTGTATTACGCAGTAACTACAGTATAAGACTGCCACCAGCAAAACCTCTTATCCTGACAACTTCCTTCGATATATAATCACAATTCTTAAAACTGACAGTGAAAATACTCGTTAGTTTCAATGATTTATTCCACTAGATTGCATTCCGGCAGCAGACTTTATTCTTGAACCCAACAACGTAGATCAGTATACGTTATAAAGTGGCAGCTTGCTCAGTTTCTGTTTGCCTATGTACAATCGCAATAAAATTGGCCGTCATCAAGGTAATTCAGAGCAGTTGTGACTAAAAATACACGTTTATACTTCTAAGCTTTGTAGACGTTCTTTACAATTATCGCCATTCCTGATTCATACTCATATGTGACGAAGGGATTAAGCCAATCCCTCTAACTATCCCTCTGCATAGGTATTTAGCTAGAGATCATGTGGATTTGATGTGCATGGAACTAAATTTGGGTTGACAGATCATGATAGGCAGTAATTGAACTTGTAATGCCTGCCATGTACTTGTCAATAACGATCCATTGAACTGTTACATTGCCCAGTGGGTTACAGGAAATAGTGATGGCATGGACTTACACCGTGTAAAGTTTGAGTGGGCTCTGCATTTGGGAAGTACACCTCCCTCTTTCGTTTAAAACGGAACTGAAAATTTCAAAAATGAAAAGATCTATTCAGAAAGCACAACACAGTTGATGGGAATCAGCGTAAGAACTGGGAAGGTTTAATCTATTTTCCTGAAATAAAACTATTTACCTTCAAATCTTCCCTTTCAAAGAAATAAAACAAATAAACAAAACACTGTGTTGAACGCCGTGAAGGTAGTTGGCTTAAACGTATGTGCTGAATAAATTGCACTTTAAACAAATTTGACTTGAATTTAGTGTAGATTTGCGATACATCACTAAAATACAGAACAACATGAAGACGTTTATGTAAGGTAATGAAATGAAGATTTCTTTCTTCTTGGTATGACGTTGTCTCATGCATAATCGGTCCCAACTTCTCGAAGGAATGTACTGACTACATTCTCAAGTGTCAGTGGGTCAAAGAAAAATTCGTCTACGAAGACATAAACCAATTCCTTATGTGTATTCACAGAAGCCATTAAGCATAACTTAAAGAGATTATTTGACCGTCAGGCAACAAAAATTTCATTTCAAATTCCTTACTATGAATAAGACAGATTTCTTCACACGCTCTTCTCACAACTTGTGGGCATTAGGGCCTATTTATCCCATTTGAAAATTTCGTATGAAAGACGGTGTTACGCAGGATAAAATGCAGTCAGCGACAGCTGTTCATTATTATGTTAATACACCACAGCATGTTCAAGGCCGCAATGTGATATACTGACTCAAGTAGAGTGTATCTAACAGAAATAAGATATCAGTGTGTACATTCGATCCATCCGCCACGGAACATCTACCGAGATTTGACGCTTCTAAGCATGGTAACATACCTTCAGACTCAATAAAAAGGTGTGAAATTTCTTAGCTAGTCATGCGACCTGCTTCTTCTGAATATCTGTGCCCCATGGGGTTTGTTACGTTTTACACAAAAGGATCCCAACACTCGGTAGTTCCAACTCAACAACGCGAGCGGATAGTATTAGATCCGGTTAATCAATACCAGAAGCTGTAATTACAGTTGAATGAACTCCTGATGATGGGTGTCAACACCCGAAATATGTAGAGCTACCTACAGAAATATAATAAACTGAATAAGTCGCATCTTGTTGGACAATTATTAAATTCATTTGGCAGTAGTTTGAATATCAACAGGCACATACATACAAGGACTGGCGAATCAGATCGGTGCAAAATTAAAAAAAAAAAGTCTCAGGGCTTTTAGTTTCTTTTTGTACGGGGGAAAAGCATCCACCAATAAAACGGCTGTTATAAAATTTCAAACTTTAATTTCGATCTCATAAGTTCCTTACTGTGTTGAAGAAACGTTACGTTAAAAATCGCTTTACCTAGACCTGTCGGTACGGCCTGCGGCATAACATATTCAAAACAACCTTTCGAAGATTTATGGAGACTGCGCGAAAATGACTGTCTAATATATACTTGTTCTTCTGCTGACAGAAGGATATGAATATTCTTTTCCTTTACAAACAGAACCCTTACTTATAGAAATCTTGTACCAGCCCAGAGTCCATGGGTTGCTCGAAGGACGCTTCCTGCACTTATTCCGAATCAGTTTCTGCACTGTCACAACAGATTTCGTTTCATGAAATTCTAATAGAAAAACATCTTATTTGCGTCGGCTGTCATTTGCGTCACTGAGGAATATAGATCCAACATACTGTACAGTAAAGTTTAAATTAGGGCCATACAGAAATCTTTTGATTGTTTCTATATTTCAACCGTTCCTTAAGAGTGTTATAAGGAATTGTAAATTAAAACCACGAAGATTGTTCCACGACTATCTGTGGTTTATTTAAAGAAGATGTCAATATCTCAGGCCACACAGAGTCGAAATGAAGGACGATCTGCGAATGATGAGATTGAAGTGACGTGCAAGAAAAGTGTAGTGACCTGATCTCACGTACTGTACCAGAATTTACACGGAAGAAATGAAGCCAAACAAACAATCAGCAGACAGAGCGACTTCTGGACTTGAACCCGGTATGTAGCAAATACACGGCATGAGCGACAAAGGTTTGAACGTGAATTTGGCTTCTTCAGAATGTGAAGGACATTAATGAAACCAGTGGTATTACGCATAAGGTCCGCCATATGCAGGGTTATTTGAAATGAATGTCGGGGTTTTAACAACTTGCCAACTAGTTCTCCAGATTCAACCCTATGTGATTTCTTTCTATGGGGTTACGTCAAGGATCAGGTTTATGTTCCTCCTCTTCCCGCAATTATCCCGGAACTGAAGGTACGAACCAGAACGGCCATTGAAACCATCACCGCTGACATACTACAAACAGTTTGGAATGAACTCGATTATCGTTTTGATGTTTGTAGAATCATAAAGAATGCACATATAGAGCACCTGTAAGGCATGCAACAAACACTTAGGGTGTTGTTCTATTAAATAAAAAAAACATATACTCCTATCTTAAGTGTATTGTTTATGACAAGTTGTTAAAACCCCGACAATCGTTTCGAATAACCCTGTGTATATCTCCTTATGTTCCTACACGTAAAGACAGGCCTTGAATTCACATACGTTGAACATATGATTTCAATATGGCCAGCGTATTCTTGAGTAATTTTTTTATTGTATATTGCAATTTACAATCTACTCAACATAAACAGATTTATTAGTAAAGCTGAGGTAATAAAGGTCGTGAGGCAGGCACCATCCATCGATGGTTCCCTGGAGCTTTTCTATTGGGCTGTCTTCCGGCCATAACCGTTGGAGTCGTCTGTCGACTGAGGGCTTGAAGATGGTTCTAATCAGTTGAATACTGTGCACAGTGTTGCGATTTTTGTATTTGTTGGTGTTGATTCTAATCACTTTCTT